>JAEEGL010813028.1_pt1 | contig 30834 bp, 21 predicted proteins | sample 9134231 | NCBI WGS metagenome assembly JAEEGL01 (sample SAMN16246548, study PRJNA631951) | gut metagenome | biome: gut microbiome; feature: rumen; material: fiber-attached | host: Bos | place: Iran: Karaj | collected 2018-10 | reverse complement strand
GATTGACATTGCCCATCAGGGCGCGGAGGTCCTTGAGGCGGACATCGCGTATGTCGGTTCCGTCGATAGTGATGCTTCCTTCACTCACGTCGTAGAAACGCGGAATCAGATCGACCAGGGTCGATTTCCCGGCCCCCGACTCGCCGACGATGGCTATGGTCTTGCCTTTGGGTATGACCATATCTATGTCCTTCAGTATCTCCCGGCCGTTCTCGTAGGAGAATTTCACCCCTTTCAGACGGATGCAGTCTTTGAATTCCTTGAGTTCGGCAGGATGCTCCGGATCTTTTATCGGATTCTGGGCCTCCAGGATCTTGTTGATCCTCTCTATCGATGCAAGACCCCTTGGAATGCCGTATGCCGCACGGGACAGTTCCTTGATCGGGGCTATGACCGAATAGAGTATGACCATATAGAAGATGAACTGCGATGCGTCCATAAAACTGCTGCCGAGGAAGCCGCTGCCCCGGATAATCATCACTCCGCCGAAGGCCAGGACCGCCATAATCATCACTGTGCCGAGGAATTCGCTGACCGGGTGGGCCGTGGACTGGCGTATGGCGACGCGGTTGTTCTTTATCCTCATTGCGTTTGTTACGGAGTCGAAACGTTTGCTCATCTTGCTCTCTGCGTTGAAGGCTTTGATGATGCGGAGACCGCCAAGCGTTTCATCCACCTGCGACATTGTGTCGCTCCATAGTCTCTGTGCCTCCAGAGAGGATCGCCTTAGCTGCTTTCCTATTACTCCCATCACCCAGATGAACGCGGGCACGAAGAGGATTATGAACAAGGTTAGTTCCGGACCGATGAAAAGCAGGATGCCGAAATAGAAGATAATGAGGATAGGGTCCTTGATGAGCATTTCGATGCTGGAGGTAATCGATGCCTCGACTTCTCCAACGTCTCCGCTGATCCTGGCTATGATGTCACCCTTGCGCTCCTGTGAGAAAAATCCTATCGGCAGGCTGAGGATCTTGTCGTACATCTTTTTGCGGATGTCCTTGACGATGCCGGTGCGGATTGGAATCATTATAGCCGCGGAGCCGAAGTAGCAGGTTGTCTTGAGCAGCGTGAAAACCACCATCACTATGCAGAGCATAAAGAGTGCCGAGGTCGCTCCGTGAGCATCGGAGTATGAGGACATAAAGGCGTAGGAGTTGTTGATCACCAAGTCTTTGAGTGAATAACCTTCGGTTTCCCAAGGGATGAACTCATAACTAGCCGTTTCGAGTTTGAACAGGATGTTCAGAAGGGGGATGATGACGGCAAAGGAGAAAATATTGAATACCGCTGAAAATATGTTAAGGAAAACAGCTCCAATGAAATAGCCGCTGTAGGGGGAGGCGTATTGCCTCATCATCCGGAAAAACTCTCTCATTATTTTGTTCTATATTCTCGCAAATATAGTTAATATTTTTGCAAATCCGAAAAAACATAGTATCTTTGCAGTCCAATTCTGGATGTAGCGCAGTTGGTAGCGCACCTGGTTAGGGACCAGGAGGTCGCTGGTTCAAGTCCAGTCATCCAGACTTGAGTCACAAGCGTCTGATTTTCAGACGCTTGCTTTTTTGTATTCAATGCAAGCCCAGCCTTCGCGGAGGGATGTTCCGCAGTGGGTGAGACCATAGGATGCGGCTGCTTCCGCGACGGCGGGTATATCCTGTTCATAGAAGCCGCTCAGCAAAATACGTCCGCCTTTGCGGAGAGAGCGGCTGTAGGTGGGCATGTCCTGGATGAGTATGTTGCGGTGGATGTTGGCGAGAATCACATCGTAGCTCCCGGCCTGAAGCAAGGACGCGTCTCCGCAGGCGGTCTCAATCCGGCTTCCCACACGGTTCCATCTGGCATTGCCCCAGGCCGACCGCGCCGCGACGGCGTCTATGTCCACAGCAAAAACCTTTCTTGCGCCCATCTTGGCGGCCAGTATCCCGAGAATGGCAGTCCCGCAACCCATATCCAGCACGCTGTGGCCCTTGATGGCCGCTTCTATCCCGAGCATACGCTGCATCATCATATAGCTTGTATGGTGCGAGCCGGTGCCGAAGGCCATTCCCGGGTCTATCCAGATGTTGAACCTGGTCCGGGGAGCGGATTTCGCCGCGGGGGATTTAATCGTGACCTTTCCGTCGACGACGAGGCTTTTGAATGAGTCTTCCCACTCTTTGTTCCAGTTCTGAGCCGGAAGAAGAGTCGCTTCGAAGGACTTGGCCTCGGGAAAAGCGCTCAATACGACTCTCAGCGCCCCAGCCTGATAGTCTTCCCTCTGGATATAACATTTCAGGAAAGGCTCTTCGGTCTGGAAGGAATCGTAGGGGAGCTCGGAAAGTTCTGCCATAAGCACTTCCGCCAGAGCCTCGGAGAATGGCTCCAGACGTATGTTCACTTCTATATAGTCCTGACTATTCATCTTTCTTCTCCATCTCCGAGGAGGCTTTTTCAGCAAGAGTGAGCACTTCTTTCTTGAGTTGTTCCCTCTTCGAGGCGACTTTCTCCTCTATGTCTCCGGTGAAACTCTCGGAGCGCTCCAGAGTGTCTAGCACAATCTTGGCAAGTCCCGCAGTATCAGCTTCTTCACTGTGGAGATGGACCTCGTCTATGCGATTTTCAAGCACCTGCTGCTGACGGTTCTCAGCGATGGCTTTTTCAACTCCTATTTCGAAGATATTGTGGATTGAAGAGAGCAGCGAATACTGGACGGTATCGAGCTGTTTGGTAAAGACAGGCACGTTTGCGCTCTTGTATTTCGCCTTCCCGAGACCGAACTTGACGTGTTGGAAATCAGGCCCCCAGGCATTTATTCCGAACTTCAGCAACAGTGGAGACTTTATGACGGAAATATGGTATTTGAACGACGAATCCAGATGCTGCGTTCCGCTTGCCGCCAGAAGGTAACGGTCTACGTCCAGGACGAAGGGGAAGACCTCCAGAATATTGTCACGGACCATTCCGGTCACCGACATCTTGTCAATCTTGGCTTCTTCCTTGTTCTTGAACAGCAGGTACTTGGCTATCTTCTTGAACTCCTGGCTGTCGCCCGCGAGGGAAAGGTCCTTGCCTGAAATCTTCATAATGCCGTCCACGGTCGGGAGAACCACGTTCATCTCGGAATCTATGTCCGTAGTAGCCGCAAGTTCACAGTCCAGGTCGCCCGCGAAGGATTTCAGCATAGGCATTATCGTGTCGACGGCAGGGAAGAGCGTGATGACCTTTTCGGCCGTGATGTCCACGAGGTTGAGGTCGAAGCCCGCCTTCAGGTCTTCGGGATTGCGCGTGGAGTAGAAACCTTCGAAATAGATGTCGCCCATATTGGATGCCGCCAGGGCGTTGGTAATCTGGAGGGTGCGCTGACGCATTGCGATGTCCGCGGCGGCCCAGCTCACAAGCAGGCTGTCGTATTTGATGCCACTGGCTTCGAGGGTGAGATTGACATTCAGGTTGGACGGAATTACAATCAGTTTGGAGGCTGTGCTGTCGGGCAGTTCCCCGAGCTCGGCCTGCTTCTGAAGTTCGTCGTCCGATTTTTCTTCCAGGGACTTGTCTTCCTCGTAGGTCGAATAGAACGCATAGGCTCGCATCAACTGGTTGGCATCCAGGTAGTTGGACGTGACTTTTGCGTCCAGGTTCAGTATGCCCCTGCGGATCAGGGCACGGCGGAGTCCGCTTAATGTAGCGTTGGCGGAGATGTCTGATTCGCCTGCCGTCAGGCTTATGTTTTCGAGCTCTATCTTGTCATTGTCGAAGGCTCCTCTGGCGTCTTTGACGTAGGTCTTCAGAGGAAGTGAAGGCATCATTATCCGGCATTTCTCGAGGTCCAGCCTGCCGTTGATATCCCACTCCCTGACATATCTGGACAGGGACCTGGAGAGGCTGATGTCCACATCGTGTCCGGCAAATGCGTCGGTGGAAACTCTTTTGGCGCGTTCCGAGAACATTTTGCGGAAGAGCGAGTCGCGGGGAACGCCGGGATACACTCTCTGGAGAGAATCTAGCATCCTGCGCCTGCGCTCTCTGTTTCGGGTGGATATGAGATGCTTGGATGCAGATACGTCAAACTTGAAGTTGCGCAGTGCGTATGCGTTGGAATTCTGTCTCAGGAAAAGGCCTTTGCTGTCAGATCTGAGCGTAAGCTTCGGGGTCTTGTTCTGCTTTGTCACCGGGCTTATGCGGAAGGTTTCGGTATTCCCCCTGAGTCCTACACCCAGGCCGTCGGTGTCCTTGAGTCTCATCCTGTCTATTTTCAGAAGGCCCATCAGAGGCGTGAGACCTTTGCCGCCCTTGAGAATGTCGGCAGAGTTCTGTGCAAGCAGCAGGATGTCTCCGCCCCGGGCGAAGATATTCTCCTTGTATGTGAGGTCGAGAGTGTCCAGTTTCGCCTTAAGCCTCAGTACGCGAGCCCCTTGCCTGATATTCTTGTCTATCTTGTTCGCCGCGCTCTCAAGGCTGATGTCAGCCCGTCTGACATAGGCTTGCACGGAGTCCGGCGCGTCATTTATGCTGAGATTGTCGGCAACGAGGTCGCACTGAATGTTGGCATTGCCGATATTGACCATATCCAGCTGGGAGAGCTTTGCCTTGCCGTGAAGATTGGCCTTCAGGGAGCCTGTGCCGCTGATCCCGCGTTCGGAAGTGAAGGCGCGGGTCAGGGAATCAATTCGTGCGCGTATCGTCCCGTCCAGGGAAATCAAAGGATCATCTCCGCTTACATCCTCGACCCTTCCCTTGAGGTCAGCCCTCGCTCCCACAATGTCGAAGAGGAAACGCTTGAGATCCAGGTCTATGACCATAGCCTCGTCGGTCACGGCGTCGGCCTCCAGGGCCAGGCGGCCGAGACGAGGCAGCCCCTGGTAGTCGAGGGTGGATTCCGGAATGGACAGATGTGCGTTGACTGCCGGGAAGCGTCCTTCGCTGTAGTCGCCCTCGACGTGGGCGTTCAGAGACAGGACGGCGTCAGTCTTTATCTTTTGGAAAAAGCTCAGGTTACGTTCATATTCGCGGATAATCTCTCCGAGCGGGCAGCGGTCCACCTTGATGTCGGCAAGGATGGCTTTTCTGTCAGGGAAGACAACTACGTTTCCCTTTCCGTCCACGTGGAGTGCCGAAACATCCAGCCCGAGCTGTCCGAGGTCCAGCTCCAGGGCCTTGTCCTCACGCTCCGGAAGTGTTCCGTCGGCCTGGATGCCGATGGGAACTTTTAGCCTGCCGAAAGAATTGGTGGCAAGGAAGGCCTTGGCCTTTGCGTCAAGCTTGAAGGCCCTGTCGCCGCCATTCAGGTAGAGATGGTCCAATCCGAGGGCCAGTGTGTCCTTCGGCAGACGGCCGGAAACGAAGAGGGTGTCTATGCTGAAGGCTCCGCGAACGTGTTCCGGCTCGCTGGTACGGACTTTCCCGTCCAGTTCCATCCGTCGCATCGTGATCATCGCGTGGAGGGTGTCCACCGGGTCGGTAAACACGATGAACGGCCTGTCGCTCAGTTTGATTTTATGGAGGAGGATGTCCGGGAGAGGAGATTTCGAAGTGTCGTTTTCATCATCGCTTCCGAGAGGCAGGATATCCCAGTTTGCTGCCGTCGAATCGTAATAATGGGCGAAGATGCGCGGTTTTTCCAGATTGAGCTTGCGGATGTTGATCTGTCCGCCCTTTATCAAGGAAACATAATTGAGCGCCAGCTCAAGCCGGCGGAATGAGGCCAGGGTGTCGACGCTTTCTCCCCGGCCGGCATTTATCAGAGAAAACCTTTTCCCTGACTCTGCGGGGACGTCATAGGCGGAGAACTTCTCGTGAGGATAAGTGAGAGAGCAAGAGTCCAGGCTTACGTCCAGGTGCGGAAAACTCTTTATGACGGAGGCGTGTACCCTTGAAAAGACCAGGTCCCCGTCCACATATTCTGCCGCAACTTTGTTGACAATCCGGGTAAGAAGTTTTTCGTTCAGAACTATCTGAAGAGTAAGCAGTACTGCCAGAAACAGTCCTGCAAGTGACAGGAAGCCGATTTTTATGCCTTTCTTCAGATTCATCACACAAAAGTAGTAATATTGTGCGAATAAAAAAAGAATGCCGGAAGTGAATTCCGACATTCTTTAAACGGTAAGTGCTTAAGCAATTACTGATCCTCTTCGAGACGAAGCTTCTGAACATAGATGGCCTTCTGGAGAGCCATACGCTTTTTCACTGAAGGCTTCTCAAAGGTCTTGCGGGCGCGCATTTCGCGCACTGCACCGGTTTTTTCGAATTTACGCTTGAATTTTTTCAGCGCTTTCTCGATATTTTCGCCTTCCTTGATAGGAACGATGATCATTGCTTGTTACACCTCCTTTTTATTTCGGGAGGGCAAAGGTACGCAAAAATCACGAATTTCCAAGCATTTCGACAAATTTTTCCATCCCTTTGGTCGCTACATCCTTGATATGGACGATGCGAGGGTCGCTTACGGGCACCGAAGCCGGGTCGATGATGTAGACAGGCGTCTCGAATCTGGCATAGCGATAGAGTCCGGCGGCTGGATAAACTTGCAGGGAAGTTCCGACAATCAGCATTATGTCAGCCTCTTGCACAAGAGATATAGCCTTTTCAATCTTGGGTACGGCTTCCCCGAAGAATACGATGTGCGGCCTTAACTGGCACCCGTTCGGAGCGAGGTCTCCGAGGACTACTTTTTCATATCCTATGTCGATTACTTCTTTTTCACTCCCGTCCAAGTCATATTCTCCGTTCTCGGGGCGGACTTTGGTGAGTTCTCCGTGAAGATGGAGTACTCTCGTGGATCCGGCCCTCTCGTGGAGATTGTCCACGTTCTGGGTGATTACGTCCACGTCGTAGTCCTTCTCGAGGGCCGCGATGGCAAGATGGGCGGCGTTCGGACTGGCGTCCCGGAGCTGAAGGCGGCGCTCATTGTAAAAGTCCAGCACCAGCTTCCGGTTGCGATACCATCCTTCAATGGACGCAACGTCATTGACATTGTACTGCTCCCACAGGCCTCCGGTGTCCCGGAAGGTGGCAAAGCCGCTTTCGGCGCTCACTCCTGCACCGCTCAGGACTACCAGTTTCTTTTTCATTGTCATTCTCCTAATTCAAAATAATACTTTCGGATCCAGTATTCGAAGAGAGGGTCAAGGAAAGCCGGCAAATCGTTTTCGTTGAAAGCCAGGACTTCCTTTTTCATAAGAGCCTCCTTGACCCTCTTCACGTTGGCTGAAGAATTCAGTTCGTAACGCCTTATGACGTCTGATGAGGAAAAACGGGTGACGCCCGCCACAGTGGCTCTCAGCAGGCTCACCTGGTGGGTGGTCAGGGAGTTCATTATGGCCTCGAAGCGTGGCTGATGAATTGCGATCAGGCAATCCAGGGCATCGACCAGAGTAGGCTCGAGGACATAGCCCCTGGCCATTGAATCTGCCAGATATGCGAAATGGTTGATATACCAAAGATTGTGTTTCAGCAGTTTGCAGGCCCCTTCCAGAAGCTCGATCTTGACGGATTTCCCTGTTGCCAAAAAACCTTTGTGGACGTGGTCGGCTATCTCTTTTTCACTCACCTGGGACAGCCTGACCCTTTCCACCCTTCGCCGGAGCAGGAGATTGCGCTCGAAGATCTCTTTCATTGCATTGACCATAGAGCCGCAGAAGATGAAGGAGAAATCCCTGTTCCCATCTTCGGCCATCTCTTTGATTACAGTTGAAAGCTGGCGCAGGATGAGGTCCCCGTCGTTTTCTGTGAAACTGACGTTTTGGAACTCGTCGATGGTGAGAATCATTTTCTCTCCCTTGTCCCTGGCTAAACGGAACGGCAGCCGGAAGACTTCCTTGTAGTCCTCCTCCGTCAGCTCCCAGGCCGGGGATACTATCTCGCCCCTGTCTTCAAAGGCGCTGGGGTCGAAGACCAGATGAGTTCCTTCCAGATATTTGCTCACCAGGGCGCTGTAGTCTTCCGGCGAAACGGCGGCCATCTTGATGACCGTGCCTCCGAGCCGGCAGATGAAACTCACCGCGTCCCGGATATTCAGGCAGGACATTTCTCCTACCGTGAATTTCTTGCCGGTGTAGCGTAGAGAAAACAGAGTCTGCTGGATCAGGGAAGTCTTGCCGCTTTTCGGAGGTTCATAAATCGAGACGTGCTCCCCCTGGGAAATGAGATTCCCCAGGAGGATGCAATCCGACTTCCGGCCGATGAAATTCTTGCCGGTGACAAACTGTGAGTGCGGAAACGGGGTATCCATACTCAGATTTCACTCTCGGCAGCCGCTTCCGTTGCGGGAGCTTCCTCTGTCACTTCCGCAGCCGGCTGGACCTCTTCTGCAATCACCTCTTCTACAGGAACTTCCTTATATTTTTTGAGAGGGCTCTTGCAGCAGGGGGCGAATACATTCAGAAGCCAGAGTGTCACGACCGCAATGATTGCAAGGCAGGACAGCGACCAGCAGAAAGCTTTCCAGAAGGCCTTCCTGCGGGCTTTCGGGTCAACCGCGGTAAGTTTCGGGAACTTGGCGAGCTGGGTGAGAGTACGTCCGAACTTGACATTGACAAGGGATGCGGCGTTGACCGCCCAGCCGTTGGCATTCAGCACGGGGCCGAGGTCGCGGCGGCGCAGTTTTCGCCAGGCGATGAACATAGCCGGACCGGAAATCAGGAGCATTATGCCCGCTAGGATGAGCAGCAGCTGCCACCATTTAAGCGCGACTACACCACGGGCGACCGCGACCAGGAACTGGCCGATAAATCCGATTGCCATGCCGATAGCGGCGAAGATTCCGGCGAACTTTGCAATGTCGAAACTCGACTTCACTCCGGCCGCAGCCTCTTTCCCGTCACCTGCAGGTTTTGCAGATGTGGCGGTGTCGGCTTTTGCAGTGAGGTCGGCCATTGATTTCTCGTTCTTTTCAGCTGCGCTCTTGTCGATCTTGTCGTTGATCCACCTTCCGACCTTCTTGTAGGGAGACCAGAAAGCCTGGCGGACGGAGATGGGATTGTCCACTATGGATGTGACCTTGGCTGTGTAGTCATTGCCTTCGCGGTCATAGAATACCGCATTCTTTCCGGCACGGATTCCGTCCACGTCGCCGTCGGTCAGCACTGCTGCGATATTGAAACTCTTGCCGAGTTTCTCGCTGGTGCAGGCGCAGTAGAGGATGTACATTCCGCTGAGGGAAGAAATCTCGGGCGCAGGACCGGCGACCTTGATGCAAAGGTCGGTGGAGCGCTGGTCGATGTAGAGACGTCCGGCCTGGAATATGGCCTTGTGGTCCTTGTCGTAGAAGTCCGAAAGCACCACATAGTTGTTCAGGAAACGGTAGAAGTACTTGCAGAGGCGAACCAGGCGGCCTACTTCTTCGATAGAAAGGGCTTCTGCCTCGAGGGCTTTGTCTTCTTCGATGAGTTTCAGCAAGTCGGCCTTGCGGTCCTCCTTCAGTATGGCCTTGACCGTGTCCAGGCCGAGGGCTTCCACTTCGGCTCCCTTCTTTGCTCCGATCCACGCGATGTACGGTGCAAACTGTGCAAGGATGGCGTTCCATTCAGCCTCGCTGAGCCCGTCTTTGTCCGGAGCTACGAGGGCGGCCATAGCATCGACGGCGCCCTTCCAGGCAGGGTTGATGCCTTCTTTCAAGGGCAGGATGCCTTCCTTGGAAGGCTGGGCGAGGGGTTCCTCGCCGATTTCGGAGGCTGCGAGGGCGAGATTGCCCTGGATGGCTCCTATTTTGTCGACGGATACGCCGACTGCCGCTATCGTGCCTTCGTTGAAGCCAATGAGCTTGCAGCGCATAAAGTAGTCAGCAATCTTGTCCTTGACCGCTTCGCAGGCGGCAAGGGCGTCTGCGGTCTTGTCTCCGAGGGGAAATACCTCCTTGACTCCGGCTTCCATCCAGGCTGCATAGTCGGCGAGAGCCGTATAGAAGGCTTCGATATGCTCGGCGGTGACACCGGCCTCTCCGCTGCGGTCGGTCGCGGAGCCGATGGCGGCGATCTGGCCTATGCGTTCGGCAAGTGCCGCATCGTCTCCGGCAGAGGCGGAAGTGATGATCCCGTCACCGTTGAATTTAGTGTTGGCGAAAATCTTGGTATAGTCGGAAGTGTCTTCTATCGAGACGCTGTCCTTCTCAAGTCCGAGATTCTGAAGTATCTGTTTCGCCGAGGCGGCAAGCCTTGCCCCGTCTTCGCTTGAATTCAGTTCGGATATCGGAAGGCTGTCGGCTTCCTTCAGAAGTATTTCAGGGTCGTTGAGGACCGAGCAGAGCCACTGGGCTGTCGCGATGACCTCGTCCACGCGAATCTTTCCGTCGCCGTCGCGGTCAATTGCCTTGAGGGTTGCCTCGTCGAATTCGAGTCCCGTGACCGGGCAGCTCAGGACCGTCCACATCTTGCGGTCAAGTTCGCCCAGATGGGCTATGTCTTTGCCGCTCTGGATTTTGACGCGGACTTTACCTCCCACCGAGGCAAACTGCCAGGGATAGGAATCTTTCTTCTTTTTTTTCTTGAACATATCGGGGAAGTTTAATATTATGCCCATTTGTCCTGAGCGACCGGGACGCGGATGTCGCCCAGATACTGGATCTCGGACAGGAACCACTGTGAAGTGCTAGGTTTCAGCCTGAGCTTGACCGGACGGGGGTTGTCGGAACCTCCGGAAGTCAGATAGAGCGTGGCCCAGCCCTCGTTCTCGAAGGAATAGGGATTGGAACTGACTACTATGGTGTAAGGTTTTGACGGCGTGTAATTATTCTGGGGAGTGGCTCCCGAGAAGAACGAATTCACCTTATAGAACTTTCCGTCCATAAAGCGGTCGGAGATCTGCTGAAGGGAGCGGGGGTTGAGCGGTTCCGGTCCCTGAAGGAAGTTCAGCATCTCGATGCTGCTTTCGCGGTCGGATTCGAAGCTTGTAAGGGCGAGCAGAGACAGCGCCGCAGTGGCATAAGGGTCCTGCAGCGAGGCTTCGGGAAGGGCTTTCATCTCCTGAAGATTCTTTGGCAAGGAGTTGAAAGTAAAGCTCCTTTCCTGTTTCCCTGCGCTTTGTTTGGCTGCGGAGCTGAGTTTTTCTGCGATTTGTGAAAGGGAGGTGTTCCCGCCGAGTCCGACGTTGCGGAGGACTTGACTTAAAAGTTCTTTAAACATAATTGTCAATGTGTCAGTTTACAGATTACAAACATAGTTAAAACTCGCCGAAAATACAAGAGTATGTCAGAACAGCCTGTAAGTCAGGGTCCATTCAGCGCTTTGGCCGGGTGCTATGTCCAGAAGGATGTAGGGCTCGATGCAGGCGACGCGGTCATTGGACCAGAAGACTATGTGGGTGAAGGGGAGGGGGCAGCTGACTCTGACGCCGAGACCGCTTCCGAGATCCCGGACCTTGAAGTCTATGGGCTCCACCATTCCTCGCGCGGCGTGAAGGTCGCCCATAAATACGCTCGGGCCCTCCGGAGGAACCGCTCCGGTGAAGCGGATGCCGTTTTCCGTCAGTCGGACATTGTCGTACTCGCTCCTCCAGTGGCCGTCAGGACGGAAGGGAAAGTCGATTTCCCGCGAGGGCCCGACGGAGTCATTCGAGAGAGTGAAGAAGTTGTGGTTGTAGTGGGTGAAACGCAGGGGAGAGTCTCCGAGGTTTTCGAGAGAATGGACGATCTCAAAACTGTCGTTGCCGCTCAGACGTATGGTTTTCAGATAGTTGTATCTGTCAAGGCGCTGGCCGAAAACGACTGAATCCTCCCGGACTTCCGTGGTCCTTACCCCCTCGTCCAGCAGCTCGTAGAGGCGGAAACGGTCATAGGCCTCGCCGTCCGGCCGCCTGAGCCACCCGATTCCGGGCTTAAGGAAGCGTCCCCCCGGGGCAGCCTCGTCAAAGCCGATTTCGCCGAATTCCTCGGACGGCCCGCAGACGGCGTCGTGCTTCAGCGGGTCATAGACAGGGAACCATTCGTCAGCATAATTGCGCCCGTCCTTATAAATGGCGCGGAACACCCCCGAATGGTCGAAGCGGGTGCCGCGGTAATACTCTCCCGGGGCTGCCAGGACGATTCTCAACCCGCCTTTTTCAAGTGTAAGCATAGTCTCAGAAAGTCTCCCTCCGTGTCATCCGGAATGGATTATGGATTTTTTTCATTTCTCCGCCGAGGACCATTTCGGCGACGCTGCGGCCCATTTCAGCGAAGTCCGTCGATATGGTCGTAAGTCCTCCGAGGACTATCTCGTTCAGCGGGAATTCATTGTAGGAAATGACTCTCACGTCCCGGCCGATTTTAAGCCCCGATTCCCTGACTCGGCGGGACAGAAGCGCCAGACCGGAGTCCAGCTGGCTGTTGAGGACCAGGAAGATATCGCCCTTCTCCACTTTCTTCGGGACGCTGCTGAAAGCTGAAAGCTCCACACCGAGACGAGTCGTGAATTCCTTGACCGATTTCATTATGATTTTCCCGTAGAGGCTGGCCGGGAGCACTATGACCTTCAGCCTGCCGCTGCGCAGGATATCCTCGGCGCCTTCGGACAGGCCCTGCTCCGTGTCGTGGCGGAAGTCCTGATAGACGACTCCGTAGTTCCCGGGAACCTCGCGGAGCCAGTTGTCGACCATTATCAGCTTGCGGTTCGGAATGCGCCTTAGCTGCCTGACCGCCTTGGCCTGCGAAGCCTTGTCAAGAGGGAAGTGTGGGCTTACAATATAATAGTCATACATATCCAGGCTGTTATCCAGATAGTATTCCAGCAGGGCGAGGTTCTGATTGTGAAGAAGTATCGTCAGCCGCGCCTTGCCTCCGAGACCCTCCTGGAGGGACTGGAGCATCAGCTGATTGTAGATGCTTTGCTTGTCAATCAGTACGAGGACATTCTTTTCGGCGCCGCCGGAGGCTTCCGCCACATAGAAACCCTTGCCCTGTCGCGGAGTAAGTATGCCGTCGCGGCAGAGGAGGTTGTAAGCCTTTTTTACGGTCTCGCGGGAAATGCTGTACTGCTCGGCAATTTCGTTCATCGAGGGCAGCAGTTCTCCGCTGAGCAACTTTCCGCTGCGCCGTCCGTCTTCTATCTGCCGGTAAATCTGCCGGTAGAGAGGGATGTCGCTGCGTTTGTCCAGGGATAATACGGATTCTTTCATCAATGCAAATTTAATTGCAAGACAAGAGAAAAGCAAGTAAAAGAAAATTTTTTTACTGTGGTGTGCTGTGGTATCGGAAATTTTCCTAAATTTGCAGAAAAGCACTGAAACGATGCACAAGAATTACAAATGGGAAGTCCTGCTCCTGCTCTGGATGGCATACCTGCTGAACCAGGCGGACAGGCAGGTGTTCAACACCGTGCTCCCGGCAATCAGGGACGCACTCAATCTCACCGACACTTCCGTCGGCCTTATCGCAACGATTTTCAACCTTTTCTACGCCATTATGGTGCCCATCGGCGGCTGGGCGGGGGACCGCTTCTCCCGCAAATGGGTCACGACGATATCCATACTTTTCTGGAGCGTCGCGACTATGTTCACCGGCCTCGCGACTAGTATGTTCTGGCTGATTGTCCTTCGTTCTGTCGCCACCGGCGGCGGTGAAGCCTTCTTCGGCCCCGCGAACTATTCCCTTCTGGGCCAATACCATACAGATACGCGCGCAAGGGCTATGTCCATCCATCAGACCGCCTATTATGTCGGTGTGATTCTCGCCGGCTGGCTCGCGGGACTGATCGCAGACAAGTTGGGATGGCAGTATTCCTTCATCATCTTCGGCGCCGTGGGAGTAGTATGGGGCATACTTATGATCGTGCGGCTGAAGGATTACCCGAAGGAGGAGGCAACACTCTCGCCGACCGATATGGACATAAATAAAAAGGAGGGCGGGGCGAGTGCTCCGTCAACAAAGGCCGACAAGCCCGGTTTCTTCGACGGCTTCAAGACTGTCTTCACGACTCCCACGGCCCTTATGCTCACCATAGGTTTCAGCGGCCTGATCTTCGTGATTACAGGCTATATGACCTGGGTGCCTGCCTATCTTCAGGAGGAATTCGCCCAGAATCAGGCCACGGCAGGCTTCAATTCTATGTTCTGGACCTATGTGGCTGCCTTCGCCGGGGTTCTTCTGGCAGGCTCGCTGAGCGATAAACTGGCTCTCAAGAGCCGCAAACTCCGTATGTTCCTTCAGGGCGTCGGACTTATCGGCGGCGCCGTCTTCCTCTTCCTTATGGGCGGACATCCCGCGCTCTGGCTCCTTTATGTCAGCTTCGCCGGCTGGGGCTTTTTCCGTGCCTTTTTCGATGCCAATACCTACGCAGTGCTCTATGACGTGACCCCGCCGAGGCTTCACGCATCCTGCTCCAGCGCTATGATTATGACCGGTTTCGCGATGGGTGCGTTCGCCCCCGTCGTGCTCGGTGCCCTCAAGGAGAGTATGGGCTCGCTCTCGAGGACCTTCCCGATCCTCGCCGTCATCTGGGTGGTATGCGGCCTGCTGATGCTCGTCGTCGCCCAGTCCCGTTATCAGAAAGACTATGACAATAACCAATTGAACAATGAATAAAGAACTCAAAACCAGAAAGGCGAAGGCTGGATTGCTCCTGATTGCCTCGCCTCGTTTCAAGAATCTCTATGGCCCCAAGCGCGGTACCTACGGCGAGCGTAAGGATGAGGCCGTCAAGCAGATTAAGGCCACTATGGACTTTATGGACCTGGTGGACCCGGGCATCGTCTACGAAAGGGAGGATGCCCAGAGGGCTATGGACCTTTTCTACAATGAGAAAGTTGATTTCATCTATGCCGAGTTCCTTTCCTGGAGCGAGGACTTTGCCTGGATCCGCTTCCTGCGTGATTGCCCGGAGATTCCCATTCTCTTCTGCAATGTCGCCAAGCCCAGGATGACTTTCGAGACCACCCTGGACGAGGACGATTTCGTGGATTACCTCTGCGCCGGCACCCTCGTGGGCTCTCTGGAAGGCTCCGGCGACGTGGCCCGCACAGGACGCAAGAATGTCAAGACCATAATGGGCACTCGGGAGCAGATAACTGAGAAGGTCAAAATCTTCGCCGAGGCCGCCCGGGTACGCAGCATCCTTCGCCTCTCCAACGTGGGCCTGATGGCCAATATGAACGAGGCTATGTGGTCCACCTATATCGACAATTACGACCTTTTCACCAAGATCGGACCGGAGATCCATTACCTCCCGTACTCTGACTATGGTACTGAGATTGAGAATCTTACAGACGCCGAGGTCAAGGCCTATGCCGACGAACTGACCTCGAAGTACAAGATGATGGACGACGTGGAATACGACAAGTTCATAGGTTGCGTCAAGGCGACTCTCGGCATCAAGAAACTGGCCGAGAAAAACGACGTGGACTGCTATGTCTATAACGACATTGACCAGGCGACCTTCCGCACCGCCGGCTGCCGCGCGGGCTTCTATCCGCAGTGGTTCAACGAAAACGTGAGTGTGCTGGTCCCGGAGGCCGATATCGGCGCCGGTCTCATCACCTACATCCTCAAGCTCCTCAGCGGCAAAAATGTCAATTTCATCGAGCCCTTCCATATCGAGGATGACTTCGGAACCTTCGCCGGAGGCCACGCCGGTCCGAACGACCATAATGACCCCAAGTGGCAGGACAATGTGATAATCTCACGCGATGTTCGTTTTGCAAAGACCTCCTGGAAGTATGCTGGAGCACCTTTCGCCTGGTATCGTTTCTCCCCTGGTATGAAGACGGTGGCCGGCCTCTACGAGCAGGACGGCAAGTACAAGCTGATTACTTTCTTGGCCGAGAGCCTCTCCGAAAAGGATACCCCGCAGAGCGCCAAGAAGCACCTTCTGGCTACCTACAGCCACACTATCTTCCGCCCTGTCGTTCCCGCCAAGGAGCTCTGGGAGAAGGTCCTGAACATAGGCGCAACCCAGCACTACGCAATAGTGGACGGCGACTATCGGGACGAGCTTCGCGACTTCGCCTCCATAATGGGCTTCGAATTCTACGATATCAGATAATTTATGCGTAAATACGGTATAACTCTCGCCCTCGCCGCTGTGCTCTTGAGCTCCTGCGGCAGGGTGAGAGTCTCTTTCGATGATCCTTCATTGAAAGTGGAAGCCGTCAGGGAGTCGTCCCTTGAGATATCTCAGCAGAGGATCGACGTCAGCACCGCCAAGGTGGAGGGCGGCTTCTCCCTGAAGGGCAAGTGGGACCTCCGGCAATACGCGAAACTTCGTTTTACGGTCCGAAATGACAATCCGGATGACTATCTCTCACTGTACTTTTTCCTTGAGAATGAAGAAAAGCATCCTCGTTCCCGTCCTTCCCAGGGCATCCTGGAGGACCGTTTCAAAGTAGCGCCCGGAGAGCGTGCCACTCTGGAAGTCCTTCTTCCCTGTGAGATGCCTCATCCCGAGGTAAACCGTCTCCTGACACTTATGAGGGAGACTCCGTACGGGGAATTCAGGCATATTCAGTACGGCGTGGACCTGTCCGATGTAAGGGAGATCCGTTTCCTGTCAAGAAAGCAGTATCCGGTAAGTCATTGGTCTATAGAGAATCTGGTTTTTATCCCGGGCGAGCGTCCCGTCCCTGACTATATGCAGCTCGACAGCGCGGCTTTCTTCCCGATGATCGACCGCTATGGCCAGTTCAAGCACAAGGAATGGCCCGGCAAGACGCATTCTGACGAGGACCTCCTTAGGGCCCGCAGCGAGGAAGAAAAGGACCTTGCCGCGCATCCCGGTCCGGAAGGCTGGAACAAGTATGGCGGCTGGGCGGATGGACCCCGCTATGAGGCGACCGGCCATTTCCGCGTCCAAAAGATTGACGGCAAGTGGTGGATGATAGACCCGGAAGGCTGCCTCTACTGGAGCCACGGCATCATCCGCGTAAACGCTTCATCTTCGGTCACTCCGCTGCACGGGGCCAAGCTTGCTTCCCGGGACTATATGTTCGAATATCTGCCATCTCCGGACGATTCGCTCTGGCGCTTCCGCTTTACCAATGACGAGTTGCTTATACCTTACTATGAGCGCTGGCAGGAGGACTCCACCTTCGACTTCTCTTCGGCCAATATCTACCGGAAATATGGCCCTGATTATAAGTCCATTTGGTCGGATCTAGCCCACAGGAGGCTCCGCAGCTGGGGACTTAACACCATCGCCAATTCCTCTGACATCGATATCTGCCGGGAGGACCGCACTCCTTTCATCGACCGTTTCGATATCCGCAGCGTCCCGATAGAAGGTGCCGACGGCCCGTGGTTCTCCATAATGGACCCCTTCGATCCGAGTTTCCGCGCTGCGGTCGAGGCCCAGCTCAAGGCTCACAAGAGGGATATTGAAGATCCATATCTGCTCGGTTATTTCGTGGATAATGAGATTAAATGGGGGAACGAAACTCACGCCGCAAAATGCGTGGCGAATGCTCCTGAGTCCCAGGCTGCCAAAAAGGCGATGCGCTCCTTCTTGAAGCAGCGTTACGGCCGGCCGGTCGAGCCGTCGGAAGCATCGGAGGCTGACCTTCTTGATTTCAACAGGCTTCTTATCGAGGAATATTATAAGGTAATCCGGGAATCTTTCGACCGCTATGCTCCGGGCGTGCTGTATATGGGCTGCCGCTTTGCTAGTTTTGTATGCAGCAATCCTGATGTCGTTACGATTGGTGCCAGATACTGCGATGTCATATCCCACAACCAGTATCGCTATACCATTGATTCATACAAGCTTCCGGAAGAGCTTGACAAGCCTGTGATGATAGGGGAATGGCATCTTGGCGCCTTGGACCGCGGCCTCTTCCATCCTTCCCTTCAGATATGTGACAATCAGCAGGAAAGGGCGTATTTTTACAAAGAGTATGCTCTGAGCGCGCTCAGGCATCCACAAATCATAGGCATCCATTGGCACCAGTATATGGACCAGGCTACGACCGGCCGCTTCGACGGCGAGAATTTCCAGGTCGGTTTCCTGGACTGCTGCGATACTCCTTATCCTGAAACAATTGAAGCCTGCCGTTCGGTAGGATATACCCTTTATCAGAGCCGTTACAATGAATAAGACACTTGCCTTTCTGCTCTTTTTTGCGCTTTCGCTGCCCCTGCACTCTCAGCAGTTGATGAAATCCGTAACCTGGGAGAATATCAAGGCCCATCCGGCCGCTCTCCCCGTCATCGGGGAAATCCATCCAGTCGCATCCAGTCTCGACGCTCAGTCCGTATGGTCTGTCGGAGTGGAAACAATGGACAGGGACTATGCGATTTTCAATGAGTTCCGCAGTTTCGTCGGACAGACCGGCGTCGGCTATGCCCGCCTTCAGAGCGGATGGGCCAAGACCGAGCAGAAGAAGGGAAAGTATGATTTTGCCTGGCTGGACGAGCACGTGGACGGGCTTATTGCCGAAGGGGTGCATCCCTGGATGTGCCTCTGCTATGGCAACCCCATCTATTCCAGGCACGGGCACGACCTCAATGCAAAGCTTTTCCCCGACGGGCCGATAATGGACGCCTGGCTGCGCTATGTGAAGGCTGCGGTCTCGCGCTACAAAGGCAAGGTGACGATGTGGGAGGTATGGAATGAGCCGGACGGCCGCAAGAATCTGGATTCATACCCCTTGTATGCCAATCTGTTCGTCCGCACTGCGAAGGCTATCCGTGAGGTGGATCCCGAGGCCAAGATTGCGGCTTTCGGAAGTTGCAGCCCGGACCGTAAGTATATCCGTCAGGCTTTGGACTTGATTGACAAGGCCGGTGGCATTCCTTATATGGACTATATCACCTACCACGCCTACTGGCCGCTCCCGGAGAGTATCGTCCCTTACGTGAAGGAGCTCAGGGAGGATGTGGACCGCTACAGTACGGCCGTCGGTTTGCTGCAGGGGGAGACCGGCTGCCCCGGTCAGCTTGAGTATGGGCACGCGATGAAGCATATCGAATGGACCGAGTACAGCCAGGCCAAGTGGGACCTCCGTCAGGCGCTGACGCACTGGAGACTGGGGATTCCGTATTCTTTCTTTACGATGGTGGATCTGAATTACGGCTGGATGCTTCAGTCTTTCGGGCTTATCAGGATGAACGGGAATAAGAAGCCTATCTATCTGAGACCGAAATTCTATGCTGTACAGCACGTTACGAGCGTTTTTACGCCGGACTTGAAACCGGGTGGTGGAATCCGTGCCAGTGTGGATACGGCCTCTGAGTTCACTTCTTTTGGCATCGAGAAGGGTGGCAAGGCGGTCGGCTGTGTGCTCTGGCTAAGCGGCGACCGTCCGTCTTCGTCCCTGGAGCGCCGGCTCTGCAATGTTTGCGTGAATGCCGTAATGGCGGATCCCGTCTATGTGGATATGCTGACGGGCTTTGTCCACGAACTCAAGGGCATTCAGGACAATCCTTCCCACAACGATCCCGGCATCACTCGTTTCAAGGGTTTCCCGCTATGGGATTCGCCCGTGCTGATCATCGAGCGCAGCGCCCTCAGAGCACTCTTTACGTTCTGAATTCAAAATATTCTTCGTACCTTAGTCCTATGAATCGAATCTGTTCTCTATTATGCGGCTTGCTGCTGCTCTCTGTCACGCTTGCAGCTCAGCCGAAGTGTGTTAAGGAATCCTTCCGCTTTGACGGCAGGGAGCGCTCCTTTCAGCTTTATATTCCGGAAAACGCCCCAATGGGGATACCGCTGGTGCTGGTCCTGCACGGATATGGCGGCAAGGCGGAAGGGTATCGTCCGGAGATGATGGAAGTCGCAAGCGAGGAAGGCTTTGCGGTCTGCTATCCCCAGGGGCGGGAGAATTCGGTCGGCAAGACAGGGTGGAATGTTGGCTATCCGACCCAGGCAGATCTGAAAGATGATGACCTCGCCCTGGTGACTGAGCTTGCCCGCCTGCTCCAGAAAAAGTATGGTTTCAGCGAGAAGAATACCTTCCTCGCCGGAATGTCCAATGGCGGTGAAATGTGTTACCTGACCGCCTGGTCCTCAGATACTACCTTCTCTGCTCTGGCATCTGTCGCCGGCCTGACTATGAAGTGGATCTATGACGGAGAACTGCCGGGGCGCCCGATACCCTTTATGGAAATCCACGGGACTGCGGACAAAACATCCCGCTGGGAAGGGGATCCTCAGGGACAGTACGGCTGGGGAGCCTATCTGAGCGTTCCTTCGGCCGTAAGCGCAATGGTCACGCTCGACCGCTGCCCGGCCTACCAGCGGATTGAGCTCCCGCTCAAGACTCCAGAGGCCCGCCAGGTGGTCCTCCATCGCTATTATGGCGGTCTTCCGGCCTGGGAGGGCGGTCCTGCCACCGAAGTCCGGCTCTATGAAGTCGTGGAGGGGAAACATTCCTGGGCTATGAACGATCTGGATACCTGCCGCGAGATTTGGAACTTTTTCAAGGAGTATCTCCGTTAAATTTTGTATCTTTGCACCACAGTTTACCACAGTGAGATGAAAAGATTCATTCTGATGACATTTTGTACCGTCGCCGCCCTTGTCGCAGCGTCTTCAGAAGCTATTGCAAGAAAGCCCGTGCAGATTCGCGTAGGAAGTTACAATCTTCGCAGGGCAAAGCTGGATTCCGCCAGCGTAGACAATAAATGGTCGGTGCGTGAACCTCGTCTTATCCAGTCCATCCTGGACAATGAGTTCGATGTTTGCGGCCTTCAGGAGGTGGATTCTAAGGAGCAGGAGAGTGTTCCGCGAATGCTCTCCGAAAGGGGAGTGGAGTATGGAAGCTACTTTTTCGGACCGTATGCCAAGGACGGCCGGGGAACCAAGGCTCACGGAATCATCTGGCGGTCCGACCGCTTCAAACTGGTCGGAGAGCCGCATCATTTCTGGCTGTCAAATCCTCCGGACCAGAAGCAGGTCAATGATTTCGGTTCCGACGGCAAGCATCGTTTCATCCGCGGCGCCATCTGCGTGATCCTGAAGGAGAAGAAGACTTGCCGGAAATATTGCTTCATCGTGACCCACGCCCATCTGAACAAGCAGCAGCACGCAGACAATGCCCATATTATAATCGAGATGGAGCGCAAGTACAATCCAAAGGATTTGCCGTCATTCTTTGTCGGGGATATGAATGCCACGGAAAAGCATAGGGCTTCAGCCGTCTATCGTACTCACTGGACTGATTCCTATCACTGTTTTGACGACAAGCCGGAGTTCCGAACGGGCCCTGAAGTGACTTTCAATGGTTGGAATCTGGTCGATCCGGCGGCGAATCACAATCGCATAGATTTCATCTACTATCGCGGCAAAGGCGTCACACCGCTCCGCTATTGCTGCAACGACGCCCGCTACGACGGTTTTTTCGCCTCCGACCACTTCCCTGTCTGGGTCGATTTCGAAATACGCTAAAGCCTGGCCCTGAGGACGTAGCCGTGGCGGTGAAAAAAGTACTTGACACTAAGTAGAAAAAATAGTACATTTGCACTATGGCACTCAAGCACTTCATCGCCGTGGACTGCGGCGCGACGAGCGGGCGTGTTATGCTCGCCTCGCTGGGTGAGGGCTCTCTGGAACTGGAGACCCTCCATCGTTTTCCGACACCTCTTCTCGAACGTGGAGGAAAGTTTTTCTGGGACCTCGGCGCCATTCTGGAATCCATATTGGAAGGCCTGGCCCTCGCCGGGGCGCGCGGCGTCAAGCCTGAATCCATAGGCATAGACACCTGGGGAGTGGATTTCGCCCGCTTCGACGCCGAGGGCAAGCTGATGGATAACCCCCGTTCCTACCGGGATCCATACACCGGCGGCATCCCAGAGAAGTTCTTCGCCGAGATGCCCCGAGCCGAGTTGTTCAGGCGCACCGGCATCCAGATAATGGACTTCAATTCCGTCTTTCAGTTCTATGCGCAGAAGGGGCAGTATCCAGCTACGGAAAGCGTTCTCTTCCTTCCGGATGCACTTGCTTATCTGCTTACGGGAGAGAAAGTCACCGAGTCAACTATACTTTCGACTTCGGCCCTGGCCAATCCTGCTACGGGACTTCCGGACCCGGAGATTTGCGCCCTCGCCGGCGTCTCTCCCGAGGCCTTCGGGAAGATTGTCCGCCCGGGCCGCAAGCTTGGCAGCCTCAAGCCGGAGTATGCGTCCAGGACTGGTCTCGGGCCCATTCCCGTCGTCACCGTAGCCGGGCACGACACCGCCTCGGCCGTCCTTGCAGTCCCGGCCTCGGACGAGCATTTCGCCTACCTTTCGAGCGGCACCTGGAGCCTCATGGGCATAGAGCTCCCGGCTCCGGAGGTGAACGAAGAGTCGGCAAGGCTGAATTTCACCAACGAGGGCGGGGTCGAAGGCACGGTCCGTTTCCTTAAAAATATCACCGGAATGTGGCTTCTGGAGCAGTGCAGAAAGGTTTGGAAGGAGCAGGGCAAGGACTATTCCTACCCCGAGCTCCAGGCTATGGCCATCTCCGAGAAGGACTTCCCCGGCCGCATCAATCCGGACGACCCGGCCTTTGCCCATCCTGGAGATATGGTCGCGGAAATCAGCGCGGCTCTCGGCCAGGGCATTTCCGACGCCCGGATCGTCTCCTGCATCTATCATTCCCTTGCAGATCGTTATGCCGAGGTGCTAAAGATGCTTCAGGGATTCGCTCCCTTCAAGATTGAGAAGCTCCATATCATCGGCGGCGGCAGCGCCAACGACCTTCTGAATCAATGGACCGCCGATGCCATCGGCCTTCCGGTGCTTGCCGGGCCGTCCGAGGCGACCGCAATCGGCAATGTCGTCCTCCAGGCCCAGGCCGCCGGTATGGTCAAGGACCGCTGGGAGGCCCGCCGCCTTATTGCCTCGGTCTTTGAAGTACGCACTTTCCAGCCTCATAGCGTGCATAGTGTCCCAAAAATTGGGACACCGTGTGCGAAATAGGGCTGTTTTTGACACTGGTGTCCCTGAAAATGGGACACTATGCACGCCATACGCAGACACAATAAATAAAAGAAATATGAACGAAGCACAAATTCTCAAAGCCTACGAATTGGCCAAAGAGCGCTATGCCGCCATCGGCGTGGACACTGACAAAGCCATCGAAATCCTGGAGAAAACTCCGATTTCCCTTCACTGCTGGCAGACCGACGACGTAATCGGTTTTGAAAACCAGGGTGGCCTCTCCGGCGGCATCCAGACCACCGGCAACTATCCCGGGCGTGCCCGCAACATTGAAGAGGTGCGAGCCGACGTCCTCTTTGCAAAAAGCCTTATCGCCGGTAATCACCGCCTGAACCTGCACGAAATCTACGGTGACTTCGGCGGCAAGAAGGTGGACCGAGACGAGGTGGACGTCCGCTATTTCGAGAGCTGGATACAGTGGGCGAAGGAAAATGGCCTCAAACTGGACTTCAACTCGACCTCTTTCGGCCATCCCAAGAGCGGTGACCTGTCCCTGGCCAATCCGGACAAGGCCATACGTGACTTCTGGATCGAGCACACCAAGCGCTGCCGCCGCATCGCCGACGCTATGGGCAAGGCCCAGAACGACCCCTGCATTATGAATATCTGGGTCCACGACGGTTCAAAGGACCAGACGGTAGAGCGCAAGCGTTACCGTGAAATCTTCGCTGAGGCTCTCGATGAAATCCTGAAAGAGGATCTTCCCGGAATGAAAACCTGCCTTGAGGCCAAGCTTTTTGGTATCGGCCTTGAGAGCTACACCGTCGGCTCCCACGATTTCGTCGCCGGCTACTGCGCCACCCGCAAACTGATGTACACCCTTGACACCGGCCACTATGAGATGACCGAGAATGTCTCGGATATGGTCGCCAGCCTGCTTCTCTTCGTCCCGGAACTGATGCTTCACGTCTCCCGCCCGATCCGCTGGGACTCCGACCACGTGACCATAATGAACGACCAGACTCTCGACCTTTTCAAGGAAATCGTCCGCGCCGAGGCCCTCGGCCGTGCCCATATCGGTCTGGACTATTTCGACGCCGCCATCAACCGTATCGGCGCCTATGTCATCGGAACGAGAGCTACCCAGAAATGCCTGCTGAGCGCCCTCCTGGAGCCGCTGGCAAAGCTTCGCGAGTACGAAGACGCCGGCAAGGGCTTCCAGAGGCTGGCCCTCCTGGAAGAGGCCAAGACAATGCCTTTCGGCGCCGTCTTCGACTATTTCAACCTGAAGAACGGCGTTCCCGTAGGCCCCGCCTTCATCCCCGAAATCGAGCGCTACGAGCGCGACGTCACCTCCAAGAGATAGCTTATTTTGAAAACAGTCTGTACCAACGAAAACTACAGGCCTCCGGCCCTATCCCTCCCAAACTGCGTTTGGGCCCCTCCCGCTCACGAAGCCGCGGGCGGCTACGGTTTTCTTATGGTACAGACTGTTTTCATAAAATAAACATAGTTCGTTATGTACATATTATTAGGACTGCTGATCATAGCTATCGGAGCCTTCTGCCAGAGCTCCAGCTATGTGCCAATCAATAAGATAAAGTCCTGGAGCTGGGAAAGTTACTGGATAGTGCAGGGCGTCTTCGCCTGGCTGGTCTTCCCGCTTTTGGGAGCACTCCTGGCCGTCCCTGCCGGAGAAAGCCTCTGGGCCCTTTTCGCCGCCAACCCCAAGGCCAGTCTTCTGACCATACTTTTCGGTGCCCTCTGGGGCGTCGGCGGCCTGACCTTCGGCCTTAGTATGCGCTATCTCGGAGTCGCCCTCGGCCAGAGTATAGCCCTTGGCACCTGTTCGGCCCTCGGCGCCATCCTCGGCCCCGTGCTGACCGGCCACGCCTCTGACCTTACCGGAGCCGTTATAATCGGCGTTGTGGTGACACTTATAGGCATAGCCATAATCGGAATTGCCGGAGGAATGAAGTCTGCTGCACTTCCGGAAGAAGAGAAAAAGAAGGCCGTCAAGGACTTCAATTTCGGCAAGGGCCTCGTCGTGGCCCTGCTCGCCGGACTTATGAGCGCCTGTTTCAATATAGGCCTCAGCTTCGGCGCGCCCCTGACCTGGGCGGAGACAAAACCCATTTTCGCCACTCTTCCCGCCACCCTTTTGGTGACCATAGGCGGCTTCCTCACCAACGCCGTCTATTGCTTTTATCAGAACTCCAGAAACAAGACCTGGTCAGATTATGGGAAAAAGTCTCTCTGGGGCAACAATCTTCTGTTCTGCTGCCTCGCCGGCGTACTTTGGTACAGCCAGTTCTTCGGCCTCAGCCTCGGCAAGGGCTTCCTCGCCGACTCTCCGGTCCTGATTACCTTCAGCTGGTGCATACTGATGTCGCTGAATGTGGTTTTCAGCAATGTCTGGGGTATAATCCTTAAAGAGTGGAAGGGGATCTCCCGCAAAGCCCTCGCCGTGCTTCTGACCGGCATAGTGGTCCTGATAATCAGCACCTTCCTGCCTCAATTGATTTAAGTGGAAGCCGGCTGCAACAGTATAATTATGAGTATATTAGACAACAGACCGGCCCTGAAGGCCGAAATTGACAAGGTCGCCGAAGTGGCCCTCTACCTCTGGCAGAAAGGCTGGGCCGAACGCAACGGCGGCAATATAACCGTAAATATAAGCGAATGGGTCGATGACGAAATGCAGAAACTTCCGGCCATCTCCGAGCCCAGACCCATAGGGAAGCGCCTGGAGCATCTGGAAGGCTGCTGGTTCTACTGCAAAGGCACAGGAAAGCGAATGCGCGACCTCGCCCGCAAGCCTATGGAAAACGGCTCCATAATCCGTATCCTCCCCGGCTGCGAAAGCTATGAGATAGTCGCCGACGCCCCTGTCGCCCCGACCTCCGAACTCCCTTCACACCTCGCCGTCCACGACGACCTCCTTGCCAAAGGCTCGCCCTACCGTGCCTCGCTCCACACCCATCCTATCGAACTCGTGGCCCTTACCCACAGTCGGAAATGGATGCAAAAGGACGTGGCTACCAATATGTTATGGTCTATGATTCCGGAGACCAAGGCCTTCTGTCCGAGGGGCTTGGGGATGGTTCCGTATATGCTTCCTTCCAGTGTGGAACTTGCTGAGGCCACGATCAGGGCATTGAATGATGACTACGACGTGGTGATGTGGGAAAAACACGGCGTCTTTGCCGTGGATACGGACATTATGTCAGCTTTCGACCAGGTAGACGTCCTTAACAAGAGTGCGCAGATCTACATCGCCGCCCGTAATATGGGCTTTGAGCCGGAAGGAATGTCCCAGGCACAGATGCGGGAGTTGAGCGAGGCCTTCGATCTGCCGAAATAATCTTTTGCGCGTTTCGATATTTTTTCGTATCTTTGCACCACAGTGCACCACAGTTGCACAGTGATGTAAATACTAATAGTCAGTCTATATGAGCTTTATGTACAACCCCTTCCCCTATCACGATCCCAAACCCGTGAACAGGCCGGAACTTTCCAAAAAGACAATTGATTCAATAGTCGGAGGCGGCACGCAGATGGTCGCCAAGAAGTTTATCACTTCCATCGCCGACAAAGTCCGCAACGAAGGCGCCATCGTAGCCTTTGACGGTTATACCACCACCAAGTTTGACTTGATGGTGAGCCTTCTTGCCCGCGAGTGCGATGTCTTCGGCTTCAAGATTGAGTTCGTGGATAGCTATAAACGCACTTTCAGAAGCGGTGAGGAAATAGATGCCATCATCGACCCGCTACTGATATGGGACAAGAAAATCGATCCGACGCTCCTGTATGGGAAAGTGTACCACGGAGGGTATATCGGCCTTATGGATCCGGCGAAGCTGGAGGCCTTCAAAAAGGACGTCCCGGCTCTCAAGTCGCCGGGTACGCTGGTCCTCGTCTATGGCTATGGCTCCCTTATCAAGGAATTAAGGCCGCTTTACGACGTCCGCTGCTGGTTCGACATTACGCCGATGAACTCAATGCTGCGTATCAGGGCAGGGGAGTATGCCAATCTCGGCAAGAAGCACACGGGCATTATCAACCGCACCATCCGCCGCTGCTACTACTGCGACTTCGAAAATGCGGTCCAGCTCCGCAAGGAACTCTTCGCTAAAGGCGATCTCGACTGGTACTTCCTGGACAACGACAGGGCCAATCTCCAGATGATGCCTTTCGAGAGTTTCGCCGACATCTGTGCCCAGCTCGTGAAATATCCCTTCCGTGCCAAGCCTTGCTACCTCGAAGGCGTATGGGGCGGTACCTATATGAAGGAACACCGTCATCTTCCTGAGAAAATGCGCAATGCCGCCTGGGTCTTCGACTTCATCCCTATGGAGGTCAGCGTCCTGGTCGAGGCCGGCGCCGAGAAACTGGACATAAACTACTGTTCCTTCGTCCATAAGGAGGGCGTCAACCTGATGAGCGAGAAGTGCGTGCGCAAGTTCAAGGGCTATTTCCCCATCCGCTTCAACTGGGACGACAGCTATCATTCGACCGGCAATATGTCCATCCAGTGCCACAGCGGCGGCAAATTCAATATCGAGAATTACAATGAGTTCGGCCGCCAGGACGAGAGCTACTATGTCGTCGTGACCGGCCACGAGGCCAAGACCTTCATCGGCTTCCGCGACGATGCCGACATCCCTGCCTTCTTCAAGGAAATCGAAGCTGCAGACACCGAGCACAAGGAGTGTGACTATATGAAATATGTCAGCTATGAGGAGTCCAGGCCAGGCCTCCAGGTAATGCTTCCTGCCGGGACCATCCATTCTTCCGGCCGCAACCAGGTCATCCTCGAAATCGGCTCGCTGACAATCGGTTCCTATACCTATAAGATGTATGACTACCTCCGACTTGACTTCGACGGCAAGCAGAGGCCCATCCATACCAAGCTCGGCGAAGAGAATGTCGCCCAGCACCGCCGCTACAGTGAAATCCACAATCCGGACAGTCCCGATTATATCGTCCAGAAACCCCGTCTGGCAGATTCCGGAGAAGGCTGGCAGGAGTATATCCTGGGTGAGAATCCCCAAGTCTATTTCTCCCTGCGCCGCCTGGAGTTCGAAAAGCAGTGCGAGCAGGACACAAAGGGCGAGAAGTTCCACGTCCTCACCCTGGTGGACGGCTCCAGCGTCAGAATCCGCAGCGTGGAGCATCCGGAGCGCTACTTCGACCTTGACTTTATGGAAATAGCCTGCGTGCCTGCCTCTATGGGCAAGTATGTGATCGAGAATCTCGGAAAGGAGCCTATCAGGGTCCATAAGACCTGCCTGCGCGATGGCTACGAAAATGATCCGGCATAATATGGGACGCAAGCTTTCACTCGATGTCGGCGGCACTTTCATAAAGTGTTCCGACTCCCGGAAGGTCCCCGTGGACTCCGACGGCAGCGCAGAGGTTATTTCTTCGGCATTCCGGGAGGCTGTGGGAGAGACCGGCGGGCTTGAATCGGTCGGGGTATGCATTCCCGGACCCTTCGATTACCGCAATGGCATTTTCCTGATGACGCACAAGTACGCCGCCGTCTATGGAATGTCCTTCCGTGAACTTGCCGGAATTCCCGAGGGCGTGTCGCTTCATTTTGTCCACGATGTCAACGCCCCGCTGATGGGTCTTCTCTCCCTTCATCCGGAACTTCGGAAAGGAAAGGTGGCCCTTGTTACTCTCGGAACCGGTCTCGGCTTTTCCTATGCCGTGGACGGCGAAGTCAAGATGAACGAGAATCTCGGCCCGGCTCTTTCCCTTTACAACCGTCCCTTCCGGGATGGAATTCTTGAGGATTATGTTTCCCGCAGAGCGCTGCTCAAGGCCTACGGGAAGCCGCTTCCGGGGGATGTGAAAGAACTTTCCGAGCGTGCCCGCGCGGGAGACGCTGAGGCTCGTGACGCTTTCCTTTCAGCAGGCAAGGCCTTTGCTGAAGGGGCCGGCGGCCTTTTGTCGGAGCTTGGCATCAAGACCGTCTTCTTCGGCGGCCAGATAGCCAAGTCTTTCGACCTGATGCGCCCCGCCGCAGAAGCGCTGCTTCCCGGTGTGGAACTTATTGTTGTCGAGGATTTTGAGGCGGCAGCCCTGAAGGGCGTTGAATTCTGATATTATGAAAAGGACTTTGTTGTTTTTTACTGCGGCCATTCTGGTCGCTGCCTGTGGGCGTAATATTATCCGGGAAGAGCGGCACGAAGGCTATACCCTTGTATATCAGTCCAAAGGACAGACACTTGGATACGCCCCCTCATCCGGAGTGCAGATTTTGATGGTGGACGGCTATGCATTCAAGGATCTGAACCGGAGCGGAGCCCTGGACCCTTATGAGGACTGGCGTCTCAGTGTGGCCGAGCGTGCCCGCGACCTGGCGGGACGAATGTCGCTGGATGAAATCTGTGGCCTTATGCTCTACTCTTCGGCGCAGCAGGTCCAGGACTCTGCACTGACCGAGTCGCAGCGCTCTCTGCTGGAGAAAGACCATATCCGGCATATGCTTATTGCAGAAGTCAAGGATGCCCGCACGGCTGCTATATGGTCCAATAAAGTCCAGGCTTTATGCGAGGCGGCTTCTCTTGGCATCCCGTCCAACAACAGCTCCGACCCTCGCAACTATACTAACGGCACGGCAAATGTCAACAACTACCGCCCGGAGCCGGACGGGGAGTTCAATCCATCCGGCGAGAGCGACATCTCCAAGTGGCCGCGCGAGGTCGGTATGGCCGCGACCTTCGATCTGGACATAATGCGCTCGCACGGTAAGATTGCTTCGGCCGAGTACCGGGCTATGGGCATAACCACAGCCCTCTCTCCTCAGGCTGATATCTCTACAGACCCCCGCTGGAGGCGCTTCTATGGCACTTTCAGCGAGGACCCCGCCCTTTGCCGTGATATGGCCCGAACCTATTGTGATGCTTTCCAGACAACTCCTGGTAGTCCTGACGGCTGGGGAAATGAATCGGTCAACTGTATGGTCAAACACTGGCCTGGCGGCGGTACGGGCGAAGGCGGCCGGGATGCCCATTTCGGCATCGGAAAGTATGCCGTTTATCCTGGCGGACGCTTTGACCTGGGCCTGATTCCTTTTGTGGACGGCGCATTCAATCTTCCCGGGAAGACAGGGATGGCCTCGGCCGTAATGCCTTATTATACGATTTCATACGGACAGGACCCTTCAGGGGAGAATGTGGCCAATGGATTCAGCCATTATATCATCCAGGAACTGCTTCGTGACAAGTATCATTATGAAGGGGTTGTCTGCACGGACTGGGGTATAGTGGGGGACTATGATAAGGTGTATCAGCACAAAGGAAAGCCCTGGGGCGTGGAGACTCTTTCCCCGGCTGAGAAGCGGCTAAAGTGCTTTGAGGCTGGTGTCGACCAGCTCGGCGGGGCCAAGGAGAGCGAGGTCAGCATCGAAGCCTATCATCTCTGGGAAGAGAAATATGGCGCGGAGAGTGCCCGTGAGCGGTTTGAACTTAGTGCACGCCGGCTTCTGACAAACATTTTCCGTGTCGGAAATTTCGAGAATCCCTATGTGGATCCGGAAGAGACCGCGCGCATCGTCGGCTGCAAGGAGTTTGTCGCCGCCGGATATGATGCCCAGCTCAAGTCCATCGTAATGCTGAAAAATGCCGGGGGCGTTCTGCCTGAAAAAGGCAGTCTGAAGGTCTGGGAGCCTCTGAGGCACGTTCCAGCCGGACTTTCGCACTGGCAAAAAGTGACGCCGGAGTATGATGAATATCCGATTTCCAAGGAACTGCTCGGGCGTTATTATGATGTCGTAGAGAGTCCCGAGGATGCGGATTTCGCCATCGTTTCCATAAAGAGCCCGGTCGGACACTGGGGTTATATCACCCCGTCCGACGGCGCTCCGGAAGGCCATTATCAGCCCATCAGTCTGCAATGGAGCCCCTACACCGCTTCTGCGGCACGGGAAGTGTCCGTCGCCGGCGGCGACCCTACGGAGGCATCCGCCAACCGGAGTTATAAGGGCTATACGGAAACCTCGTCCAATGAGGAAGATATGTATCTTGTCCGCAGGACTCGGGAAGCTATGGGCTCTAAGCCGGTCATCGTAATTGTCGCGACCG
>JAEEGL011986435.1_pt1 | contig 30835 bp, 27 predicted proteins | sample 9134231 | NCBI WGS metagenome assembly JAEEGL01 (sample SAMN16246548, study PRJNA631951) | gut metagenome | biome: gut microbiome; feature: rumen; material: fiber-attached | host: Bos | place: Iran: Karaj | collected 2018-10 | reverse complement strand
CCGCTCATCATGCCACTTGATGATACATATAGAGGACTTAATATTGGTAATTGGCATGCCACTTACAGAAGGCTTATTAATGATTTATATTATGCAATAAATAGATGAGTGAGCGAGTTAGTAAAAGTATCAAAAATGCGGAAGTAAATCTAGTATTTTATTTCCTTACTATATTTTTGGCTTTTTTTTCTCGCAAAATTTTTCTTGAATGCCTCGGCGCAGAATTTATTGGTCTAAACGGAACTCTTTCCAACATTTTAGGTTACTTGAATCTTGCAGAACTAGGAATAGGAGGAAGTATTGGATACTTATTATATAAGCCTTTACAACAAAACAATAAAATTGATATATCTGAGATACTATCTGTCTTTGGCTATTTGTATAATTGGATTGGTAGCATCATCTTGGGGGCTGGCATTGTAATAAGCTTATTCTTCCCTTTGATATTTGAAAATACACCTTTAGGATTAGGCATTGTCTATTTCTCCTTTTACTCTATTCTTGGTTCATCATTAATTGGTTATTTCATAAACTATAGACAAATTCTTTTAAGTGCCGATCAAAAGGACTATCTCGTAACAATCTACACCCAATCAGCCAACTTAACAAAGACTTTATTGCAAATCTATCTAGCATATTACTATGAGAACCTTTATCTATGGGTAGCCATTGAGTTCCTATTTGGAATAATTGAATGCATTATTCTGAATTGGAAAATTAATAAAGAATATCCATGGCTAAAGACCGATAAGACAAAAGGGCGTACGCTTCTAAAAAAATATCCAAGGATATTGACCTATACACGTCAAATTTTTATCCATAAAATAAAAGATTTTCTCATATATAGAAGCGATGAACTATTTATCTTTCTGTTTGTATCCCTAAAAATGGTTGCATTCTATGGGAATTATACAATGGTTATAACAAAAATAGGCCAACTATTTGGCTCTATTTTAGGAAGTATGGAAGCAAGTATTGGAAACTTGGTCGCAGAAGGGAACAAAGAAAATATAATGAAAGTATTTTGGGAAATCACTACTATACGTCATTTTGTCGCAGGATTCCTATGTTTCTCTATATATCATTTTATTGAACCCTTTATTAGCCTTTGGTTAGGATCAGAGTATATTCTTCCACGTGAAATCCTTATATTGCTAGTATTAGCATTATACATTGGAACTTCTCGTGGAAGTGTAGATATGTTTAATGCCACCCATGGCCTTTTCGCAGACACCTGGACAGCATGGTTAGAACTAATTATGACTATTGTAATTACATTAGTTGGTGGTTATTTTTGGGGCATTGCTGGTATTCTGCTCAATAAGGTGATAACAACCACTCTTATCGGCTTATTTTGGAAACCTTATTATCTGTTTCATTCCGGGCTTCACCTTGGCTATTCAATTTATTGGAAAGGTGCTTCTCGTAATTTTATCGTTTCGATAATCAGTTTTATTGCCGCTCACATCTTGTTGGGAATGTTAAGAATATCTTATAATAACTATTTTGAATTATTATACTTATGTGTTATAGGAATATCAATATATCTCACAATCAATCTAACTCTTGTATATCTATTCTGTAAAGGTGCAAAAGATTTTTATGTGCGCGTAATTTCAATGATTCACTTCAAAAGATAAATAGTTATGCCTTCATTATCCGACAAAATCGTTATCAAAATCTTCAATACTGCAAGAAAAATTTACACAAATAGTTGTGGATCATATAAGCTACCACAACCTACCCCAAATCGAGATCCTGCATTTGCAAATAAAATAATATATGATTTACTCTGTTCAAATAAGCCTTGCATGATAGGGCGTTTTGGCTCTAACGAAATAGAGAGTACAGTATTTACAAGAAATCGTATGTATTTCAAATACGATTTGCTTAATTATGCTCGTGGTAAGAGTGATATATGGTGGTATCCTGATAATACAATTAACAGGATGTTTTACAACGCAGGCTTCTTTTCTCCTTCAACAGATCAATTAGACAAATTTGGAGAAGAGATGATGAAAGCCATGCCATTAATCGATGTTTTGGGTTCATGGTGTAAAGAGGAAGGATATTTTATAGATGAACTATCAAAAGCAACTTTTGTAGACTTAGAGCTGTTGAATCCACTTTGGGGAAGTAACTCATTACCATGGTCATTAGCACTAGAAGGAAAGAAAGTTCTTGTTGTTCATCCTTTCTCAGAAACAATAAAGTCACAATATGCCCATAGAGAATTAATTCACAAAGATCCTAGGATTCTTCCAAATTTCTCTCTTGAAACAATTAAGGCCATACAATCGATCACTGGCCAGAAACCAAGTAATTTTAGTACATGGTTTGAATCTCTTCACTATATGCAAGATGAAATAGACAAAAAAGATTATGACATCTGCATTATTGGATGCGGCGCTTATGGATTATTACTGGCTGCTCATTGCAAACGTATGGGTAAGAAAGCTATTCATCTAGGAGGTGCGACTCAGCTACTATTTGGAATAAAAGGCAAACGATGGGAAGATCCTAATTATGGTTTTAATGGTACGAGTTATTTATCTTTTATGACTCCCTATTGGGTTCGCCCTTCCACAAAAGAAACACCCCATAAATCGTCTGAAATTGAAGACGGATGCTATTGGTGATCTCTATTTTATAATAGAAAGAACCCAATAAAATGGAGACGATGCTATCTTAAACAACAACTCATTACCTCTCGAGAACCGAAGATCTTTCCATGCTTCATTACTTTCTGGGAAGATACTACGCCACATCTTCACATTCCTACAATTCTTATCCAAAAGAAGAGGAAGTTTAGATATAAATTTACGTTGGATTAATTCTTTCTTTACTATATCATATACTCCTTTCTCCTTATAAAATTTCTCAGCTTCACGAATGGCTTCGGCCTGATGATTAATATTATAGATAGTACGATGACTGTAGTTATTCGGATTATATTGGATATAATGGTACATACATCTATCTACTCCTGCAAAACGTTGTGCATAAAAGAATACCTGGCAGCAGAAAAGATAGTCATCTACCATGTTCTTCTCAGGCATGAAACGCACTTGATTATCATTAACAATACTGCTACGGATTAATAGTTTCCACATCACACCTTTAATGGTCAGAACCGTAATGGCTTGCATCATCTCATTATGATCATTCGTATATTTCTGAGGGAATTCCACACTATGGTCATCATATTCTTCAATATAACCACACCCAGAAATATCTGCATTTTCTTTTATTGCTGCATCAACTAAAAGCTCAACCATTTCTTTATCAATATAGTCGTCACTATCAATGAACAAGAAATAGTCTCCTGTCATATTATCTAAACAATCATTTCTTGAAGCAGAAATACCTTTATTATGGTCATGACATATTATCTTGCACTTGTCAGCCATATTATACTTTGTAATATATTCATTTATCACCTCCATACTTCTGTCTGGAGTGTCATCATTTACAAATATAAATTCAATATTTTTGTAAGTTTGAGTAAAAAGAGATTCTACACATCTACCTACATATTTCTCTACCTTATAAAAAGGCACTAGAATTGATACTTTTATGTTTTGTTCCATTATGATTACTTTGTTTTTGGCAAAATTACCTTTTTTCCTCGATTTATCCAAAAAAAAAAGTCTATAATTTGATTATTACATATTATTTTAATACTTTTGCAAGAAAATAAAACATATGATTCCTAAAGTTTCTGTTATAATAACTATATATAATCGAGAAAAATATATTGAGGATTGTATCCGTTCTTTATTTGAGCAGACACTGCCAGACATAGAATACATCATTGTTAATGATGCATCAACAGACAATAGTATTAGTATTCTTAACAGGATCATTGAACAGTATCCAGAACGGAAATTTTGGGTAAAGATCATCAATCTTGAGAAAAATGGCGGAGTATCTCATGCTAGAAAGATTGGAATTGAGAACGTCACAGGAGAATATGTCATTCATGCTGATAGTGACGATTGGGTTGATCATGATATGTATGAAAAGCTATATTATAATGCTCAACAGAAAAAAGCTGATATTACTGGCTGTAATATATGTCATGAATATGAGGGAGGAACAACTCTCTTAATACAGCATTATGGAAATACGGTTGATGAAAATATTGGTGCTCTCATACGAGGGGACATTCACCCTTCACTTTGTACCTCATTAACAAAGACAAAACTAATTAGAGATCATCAAATATCATTTCCAGAAGGTCTTAATATGGGTGAAGATCTCTTCTTCAATTTGCAATTATATCTTCATGCTCATCTTATCATTGGTATAGATGACTCCCCATATCACTACAGACATACAACAGACTCTTCATCTTTTCATCATAATCGAACAACTATAAATAGTGGTATTAATATAGGAAAAAAAATTGAAACCTTCATGAAAGAAGAAAACAGATATGAAGATTTTAAGAAAGATATAGAATATAGAAAATTTTCATTAAAAATGCCTCTTATACAAGAGTTTGATAATATAGATGATTATCACTATTGGTTAACAGTATTTCCTGAAACACACAAACATATCATGAGCTATAGTCAATTAGATTGGAAATTTCGATTTCAATTGTGGTTTGCTGCACATCATTTGCTTTTTGTATCCCAATGGATGAAAAAAATCATATCCTGGCAACATCAATTTAAAGTTATTCTTAAATCGTAATATTTTCCCCATTTCTTCATATAAAAGAATTCTCATGCAAAAAAATTCTTGGCAGATGGGTCACTTCTCTTAGATTATTCATTGTTAAACATCCTTGATGAGCCATAAATGACAACCTTACATCAAGAGATGAAACAATCTGGTGTTCTCTATTCCCTATTTCGTTTGGAGTACCATAAGGATAGGCAAAATAATATACTTTTTTTTGCGTCACCTCTTCTATTCTTTTGATACCTTCAATTATTTCATATTTTGCAGCTTCAATAGAAAGATTTTTAAGAACAGGGTGAGAAACTGTATGCCCCCCTATAGTACATAATTGATGTTCCGACAAGCTTTTTACTTGCTTCCATGACATTCCTTGCTGCTTAATGGGTGCATACCAATCTATATGGTATCTAGAAAACAATTCGGTCAACTCATTCTCAAGATTATTCTGATTCAAGTCCATTATTTTCTCACGAAGATAACGAAAAGTATCCCATCGTTGCTGATATGTTTGGCAAGGGTAACATTTACCATCACTTGTCATCACCACATCATTTGTAAGAATAAGATCTTCAAGAGTATCCCACCAAAGAATGGCTTTCTTATCAATAAAATCCGTAGAGACAAATATGGCAAAGGGAACTTGATAACGCTCAAAGACAGGTAATGCCTTCGTATAATTATCCAGATAGCCATCGTCAATCGTAAAGGTAACAAAAGGACGCTGAGGCTTTATACCAGAAAATATCAAATTATATAGTTGATCAAGAGAAATAAAGTCAAATCCCAGACTTCTATATTTTAAGATTATTTTCTCCAAAAAAGCAGGCGAAACCTTTAATTCTTCATTGGTAGGAATACGCTTTGGATCTTTATCACAAATATGATGCAGCATATAAACCAGGCCAATAGCGCCGTCCCTCTTCAGCATCCTCCTGGAGAAAGACGTCAGCATCGGATATTGTTCCTTAACTATATAATACTGATAAAAATGATTTATCCTATGTACAAGCTTATCGGTAATTCCCATTCTTTTCGTTATATTTCTGCAAAAATACAACTTTTTTCGAAAATAATCACTATCTTTGCCAAACAAAATACAAATAAATGATGAAACTCTCTATCATAACGGTTAATTTTAATGATGCAAAAGGGTTGGAACGCACTATTATTAGTGTGATTTCACAAACTTTCCGTGACTTCGAGTTTATAGTGATTGATGGAGGTTCTACGGACGGAAGCGTGGATGTCATCAAGAAGTACGAGAGCCATATTGACTTCTGGGTATCGGAAGCTGATGGTGGTATTTATCAAGGCATGAACAAAGGACTTCGTAAAGCTAAAGGCAGTTATGTCAACTTTATGAATAGTGGAGATAGTTTTCATACTCCTAATGTACTTGAACAAATTTTCTCGCTTAATACTGATGCAGATATCATAACAGGCACCCACATAGGGAGTCCCCATCCTAATATTGGAAAGGATGGCATTACAATGTATGATCTTTGTACAGGAGCCGTTGACCATCAGGCCTCATTTATCAGGCGTGAGGTTGCCTTACGACATCCTTATGATGAGAAATATAGAATCGTCAGCGATTGGAAATTCTTTATTGAAGCTCTCATATTTGATAATTGTTCTTTCTTCTATACAGATACGATTGTCGTTAATGTAGACATGACTGGCATTAGCAACACAAATCACGAACTAGATAGTCAAGAACGTGCTGCTGTCCTCAAGGAGCTACTCCCTGAACGGATCCTAAATGATTACAAATTATTAATGTCAATACATTCAGACTTGCTCAATATAGCTCCTAAAATAACAAAATCGCAAAGCATCAGAAAGGTAATTGTTAAAATCGCAAAATTTCTACTATTAATTAAACGTGTTTAAGTTGTAGAAATTTGGTAGAATGATATAAAACGGCATGCAGTTCATCAAATATTTGTCTTTAGTCCGTAACGTCGGACTGAGAGTTCGCTAGTTACGGACTGCCAGTCCGAAGCCTACGGACTGAAAGTTTTCATTAATCCTAGAAAATGTAAATCTTTGATGAAGTAAATGCGCGACTTTGATAAAACGAACGACAATATTTGATAAATTTTGCGATTTTGGGGGTTAACCTCACTCTGATGGTCGAAAAGCCTTTGTAGAAAAGGAATGCGGCGAGTGAGATTGGAGGTTTTAACCTCACTCTAACCTCACTTGAACTTTTCTTTTGTTTCAATTGAAGTGTTAAATGCGTGTCTTTTTGGAGAAAAAATTTGCAAAAGCAAAATATATTTTGTACCTTTGCAAGCAGAAAAACAAGGAACACGAATTAAGGAGAAGGCACTATTAAATCTAATAAATATTTCTATTATGAAAAATGAACTTCTTATTAACGGAGAAACTCTTGGAGTCTCTCAGGAGGGAATGCTCGCTGCTGAACTGTTCCTCACTTCTCATTATCTCTTCCGTCGAAACGTGCTGAGCGGTAAGCTGGAATATGCAGTGAAAACTGCGGAAGGACAAGAGCCTTTGTGGAAACCTTTGACACAGAGCGCCCTCAACAGTATCATCATCCGAGCTAAGCGTGAACGTGTCTACGAGAAGGGCTCACCGAAGTCGGATATTGTGGAGTATGTCAACTCTGACGAGATTGACACCTTTGATCCTATCGCCGACTATCTGGAGCATCTGCCCAAATGGAATGGCGAGAATCATGTGTCAAAACTCTTCAATCGTCTGCCTGGGGTTGATTCAGAACTGATGGGCTATCTGGCTACTTGGTTGCGATCGGCGGTAGCTCATTGGCTCCAGATGGACACCATTCACGGCAACGAATGTGTACCAACGCTGATTGGTGCTCAGGGTTGTGGTAAGACGTCATTCTTTGTTTGCCTGCTGCCTCCACATCTGCGTGGATACTATCTGAGTCACTTGAATCTCTCGAACAAGTTTGACAAAGAGATGGCTCTCACCAACAATCTGCTGGTGAACATCGATGAGTTGGAATCCATCCGTTCCTGTCAGCAAGCTTCGCTGAAGCAGACACTGAGTAAGAGTAAGGTGAATGGACGCCCTATCTATGGCGCATCTCAAGAAGACCGACCTCGTTATGCCTCGTTTGTATCTACGACTAACAATCCCCATCCGCTGACGGATGTCACTGGCTCTCGCCGATACATCTGCCTGACGATTCCTGATGGGAAGTATATCGACAATACGGGTGAAATTGACTACGACCAGTTGTATGCGCAGGTGCTCTATGAACTGAGGGAACAGAAGTCACCCTATTGGTTTAACAACGATGAGGTGGCCCGTATCCAACAACTGAACCAGAACTATATGGAACAGAAGGATATTGCCGACATCATCCGTATCTGCTTCCGCAAACCGGAACCAGGCGAGTTGGCACAGTCGATGAATTGTGAGCGACTCATGGAGATTATCACCAAGGAGTATCCGTCGGTCAAGGTTACTCACGGCACGAAGGTATATCTTGGTAAGGCTATGCGGACACTTGGATTCGATAGTACGGATTGTGGTCATGTGGCTCACTACAAGGTGATTCCAGTCAAGGCTGCATGAGGTAAAAGTGAGGTTCAGGTGAGGTTGAAGTGAGGTTAAAACACTCAACCTCACTTGCCTCCAGCCCTTTGTACAAAGGATTTTCGAAGATTTGAGTGAGGTTAACCCCCATCAAAATGAAATTTATTAATTAACATAAAAATCATGAGTATAAAAAAAGAATTATTGATTAAGAAAGCCCGAGAAGGCTACACCGTTTGTTATGTTGAGGCGTGCCCGTTGCGCACCCATTGCCTGCGATGGCTCGTAGGGCAGCACATGCCTCATACCTATAGTTCCTACAGGTGTGTGAATCCGCATTTCGAGGGTGTGGCAACTACTGACTGTCCGATGTATCGCAAAGATCAAAAAGTGCGCTTCGCCAAGGGCATGACTAAGATGTTCACAGATGACATGCCTAAATGTGTGGAGCCTGGGGTTCGCTGTGGTGTGATTAGGAAAACCAACCGCACCTACTACTTCGAGTATCGCAATGGTTCACGACGAATTCCGCCAGCTTTGCAAGAGTATATCCGCCAGTTGTTCCACGACAAAGGATGGACTGAAGAGGTGAACTTCGACGACTACGAAGAGGATTACGATTGGTAGCTGTTTTTTAAAAATAGATAATCACAAAGAATGAGGCAATCCAGCCGAGGATGCAGAACTGGATGAAATGGTCTTTGACGAGACTCTTAGTAGGAGAACCGCTGAGGCCGAAGACAATCATGTTCTGGAGATAACGCAGAAGGCCAGCGAGCACCCAACCACTGGTGAGATAGACATAACGAGTACCCATTCGCTCAATCACCTCTGGCGACATGGTGTACATGATGTAGCAAACCAATGTGACAGAAGCGATGATAGCAGTAGCCTCGTTGATAAAGGTCTTATTGTAGCCAGTAATCGAAACACGAGGTTTCGTGCCCGTCTGTTCATAGATCCGATAGTCATCGTTGCGCTTGGTGAAAGCCAGGAAAAGGGTCACGAGGAAGGTCATCATCACCAGCCAATGGGAAATCCAGATGTCCGTAGTCACACCACCCACCAAGACTCGCATCACGAAACCGATGGCGATAATCGACACATCGAGGATGGCATATTGCTTCAGCCGGATGCAATAGGCAATATTCATCAGCCAATAGCCCACCACTATTATATATAAATAAGGTGTATTGGGACTTTGGGCAAATGGGAGCAGCATCAATGCCCCAATCAAACAAAGCGCCATCATCACATAACCACCTCTTACAGAGACTTTTCCTGATGCAATCGGGCGATGACACTTCTTCGGATGATGGCGATCAGCCTCCACATCCCTCAAATCATTGAAACAGTAGATACTGCTCGAAACAAGACAGAACGAGGCGAACACCACAAATGTGGGCCAAAAGAAATCTGGCTTCAACAAGTTGTTGCTGAAGAAAATCGGCGCAAAGACAAATATGTTCTTCAGCCATTGCAGCGGACGGAGCAATCGGATATATTCTATCATTGCTGCAAAGATACGATTAAGTAAGCAAAAATCCAAATTTATTTGGTATTTTTCGAACGTGAGTACTTCGAGCAAAGCTCAAAGATAGTGTAAATCGAGTGAAATGCAAAATAAAACATGTTATATTTTCATTTCAGAGATACAGCCTAAACAATCCTAGTGACGAAATAATACATATCGGGAGGAATTTTATATAATAAATGTTAATTTGGGCTGATTCGTAGTAATTTTCCTGGCATTTATGGAATTTCTTCGTATATTTGCCACCATAAAAACAATTTTTAGACACAAAATTTGACGCTTATGAAGAAGTTAAATGTATTAGCCGTAATAGGCATAGTATTACTTGCAAGTTGTAGCAAAGGAGTAGATTATGTGGGTCCAGAGCCAACTCCAACCCCAGAGCCAACTCCTACTAACAACAAGACAACCCAAGAGGAGATTAATGAAAATACCGCAAAGGTGTTTGGAACAACTTTCAGTGCCAATCAGGATTGGAGTTCAACGAAAAAGTACACAGTTTCTGTTACAGCAGACGCCCCAATGTCTGACATCTCAAAGATTCAGATTCTTACAGAAGCACCTTACTTAAATGATAATGCACGTGTGCTTAATGAGGCTTCTGCAAGTAAAGGTCAAACAGTATCAATTACTTTCGACAGTCCTTCTGAATACACAGAGTTGGTTGCAGCATGTGTCGATAGTAAGGGTGTTTACTATGTAGCCGGTTTCAAGGCTGGTGATAGTAGCGTGAGCTTTACTAAATCTATTAAAGCTCGCACAAGATCAGAATACGATCTGCCAGATTTCCCAGCAGTTAGTGGGCTGAAGATGAAGTACAAGAACTCTCATCTTTCATTTAATGCTATACGTGCTCAAAAGGCAGGTAAGGATGGTGAAAATGCCAGCATTGATCCTTGGAAGAATAGTAATTGGGATAATGAGCGTATCTGGCTGCTTAGTAATGAAGGTGGTAACTCTACTTGGAAAGTAGAAAAACAGACTATTTATCGTAATGTTACGATAACAGATGCTGAAAAGGAAGGGTTGGAGACTGTCTTGGCTGCTGTTGGTGGCAAAAATGGACGTGATAAAAATTCCAAACAAGTTAATTTGACCACTATTCGTAATTCTCCAGTGTATGAGCTGACTAAGAACTACTTGGTTGCTGATGGAAAAGCTCCTATTACAGTGACGCCTGTTCAGATACAATCTTCGGATTATATTTACGACAATTTGTATTATTACTATTTTAACCCTAACGAGTTAAATGGAAAGTCGGAAGATGAACAGATAACTTTCCTTAAGAACCTACCTAAGTTTAAATGTGTTGATGGTAAGTTGACTAAGCAAGCAAGCGGTACACTTACTGCTGATAATAAGTTTGATGAATCAAAGAATGGTAATTATTTTAAGGTACACGAATATGTTTTGCCATATTTCGGTGATGTGAAGAGTACTGATACTGGCGATGTTACTGTGCAGAATTTTACTATTCCTGAAGGCTATTATGTTGGTTTTATGCTGAGAAAGAGTAAATCTAATTATCTCGACTCCTATACTAAAGATAACGATATCTATAAAGGAGGAACAAACTATTCAAAAAAATCATATGAAGGAAGTGAGGATGGCGAGGTATATGCTGATGGTCGTTTAAACGAGCAGATTAATCAGTTCCCGACTTTTAGCCAGGCTGTAACAGATAAAGGTATGAAGCTGAATGATCCTCGTGCAGCAATCTTTGGTGCAAACCAAAAGGCATATCTGATGTTTGAAGAAGGATGTGATGTTAATTTCGTAGATATGATTGTCGAGATTAATGGTGGCTTGAAAGAGGTTGATGCTGCTCAGCAAATTAATAATAATGTATATACATTCTGCTTTGAGGATCGTAAACTGGGCGACTACGATATGAACGACGTTGTAATCAAGGCAGAACGACTGAACATGACTCAAGTTAAGTACTCTGTTGTTGCATGCGGTGCCTACGACGAGCTTTATTTGCGCAATATCAATGGTAAGACTCTGAATACTACTACCGAGATTCACAAACTCTTCGGTGTGAACGATCTCTCGACCTTCATCAATACCGAGAGGAAGAATTATGAACCTGTTTCAGAGGTGATAACTGTTGATCCTTCGTTCAGCTTTACTGATTTCTCACAGCAGATTTATATCTATAATAAAACTGCGGGCTATGATATTAAGATGTCTCAGAGAGGTGAGGATCCTCATGGTATCATGATTCCTTGTGACTTCGCATATCCTAAGGAGCAAATCTGCATTAAGAATGCCTATACTCGGTTTAATAGCTGGGGCGAAAACCCAGTATCATCAACAGATTGGTATCTCGAGCCTGTGGATGGAAATGTAATTAAATAAATTTCAATTCCAAAATATAATTGAAATCGTGTGAGGAATGAACCTCACACGATTTTATAATTAAAAATTAGCTCTTTATTTGCTTGTTTCATAAATTATTTGTAAATTTGCAGCGATTTATTATATAATATGATTGGTATGGTTAGTTTTAGTAATGTTTTTAGGAAGATTTGTTTAGGACTCATCCTTATTTTCTCATTGGTGTCCTGTATAGACAAATCCAAGTATGATCCTTCATATGGTCTCAATGAAGATGAAGCTGCGTTGAAAGTTCCTAACTCTTTCGATTTCTCTACGATACAAGAGGTAAACCTCAGTGTAGATTATTCTGCGTATAAGACTTATGGTCCGGTGTTCTTCGGCGTATATACTGAGAATCCGTTTATAACGGAAGAAGGTTTGCCTGATGACCAGTGGAACGAGAATGTTACTCCGATTTATGAGGATTACACAGAGGCAAATGGTAAGTTTAATGCTGTTGTGGAATTGCCTACTTATGCCACTCACCTGTATATCGCTACTGGTAACTTCTTCACTGGTATGATGCTCCTGGAGACTGATGTGAAAAATGGTGCTGCATCTGTTATTGCAGAGAAGCAGTTAGTAGCAGAAAGTCGAGGAGGCACTCGTGCTGAAGGACCTGGTGAATCAACAGATGATCTGTCTGCACTCAATCTCACAAATATTATTGAAAATAATGGAACTATAACAGATCAGAAACTGTATAAGGATTGGAAAAACTGGTTGGGTACGTGGAATTCAGCTTCTGGCCGTCCTGATTATCTACTTGACAAAGCTATTGCTGATCCCAAACTGGTAATCAGTGATGAAGAAATAGAGGGATTATATTCTGCTGTAAGTACGGCATTTGTATCTGGTAGTACCATTAACAATGAGTATTGCTCATATCCAGACTTGTTGCTTGAGAGAGATGCTGAGGTGACATTCACAGCACTTGGTAGCAGTACCTGCTGGAATTCCTCATTGGGTTATTATTACTATACCGACGATAATAAGCCAACAAAGCCTAGTGATATCAATATTATTATGCTTTTCCCAAATACCCAAGATGGTCAGTGGGCTAATGCAAAAGCAAGAAATCTAAGATCTTATAGAGGTAATATCGGAATCAATCGTGGTGACGTGGTTCAGCTAATGTACTATCCGAACATTGCTAATAATGATAAATCTGGCGCCACAAAGGTGTTCCCCAAGGGAACAAGAATCGGTTTTATTTTGAAAACTCAGGCCTGGTCTTTGCAAGGTAAAGATTACTCTCTAGATATCGGTGCATTCTCTGGCGAGAAGAAGTATAATTGTTGGTGTACAACGACAGATGGACTCTCCTATGGAAAGAAGCTACCAAGTGATTCTGGAGGAAAATATCAAAATCCAGAAGGTCTGAGCCGTGGTGCTAAGTACAGTTACAAAACTGAAAACGGTGATACATACACGCTGATATCTTTCGAAGATGCAATGGATGATTTGGATTTCGACGACCTGATTTTCGCCCTGAAACCCGTTGGTGTTTTTGCACCTGTACCTGAGATTGAAAACAAGAAATCATCAACAACGGGCGTCTATGCCTTTGAGGATTTGTGGCCAATGGCAGGAGATTACGATCTTAATGATGCTGTAGTGAATGCCAAGCATGAAAAAGAATTTGACGCAAAGGGTAAAATTATCAAAGAGACTTTCTATCTGACCACTTACCAAAATTATGTGGAACTCACCAGTGGTTTGGGTTTAACACTCAATACTCAAGTCAATCCTAAGACGGTTGCTATGAAGAAAATCCCCAATGGATCGACGGAAGCAGAAGCGGCTACATTTACAAAGGAGGGTAATGTATATTACCTGACTGAAGATATTCATAGTGAAATTGGCACAACCTATATTCTAGAGTTGACTTATGGATCGGCATTAAGTTCATCATCTCAGATAGCTTCTATCCAGCCATTTATCTATCGCTCAGAAGGTACTCAGAACTGGGAGGTTCACATCCCAATGGAGGCGCCGACAGCAAAGATGAATACCAGCTACTTCGGTAAGAATGACGATTGCTCAGATCCATCCAAAGGATTGTATTTTGTACGTCAAGGCAATTATCCATTCGCTTTCTATCTGAATGGAGCAAACATCGATGTATTTAAAGAGACTATCCTAAAACGTGAAAACGAAAGTAAGCCAATAGATAAACTCTTCCCTCGTTTCTTGGAATGGTCAACCTCAGGCGGAACCACGAACCAAGACTGGTATATCAAGTAATAACTAACAAAAAAGCGTCATTGTTTAAGCGTAGCTTCATTCGAAGTTACGCTTATTCATTTCTGGTAATCAACGCCAAAGAGATAATGACCCATAAAATGATTGAGACGAATAATATAGCTGACTAACAAGGTCACACCTAGAACCAACAACGAGATCATAAGAATCACAACAAACTCCATCAACCTACTATCAAACGCTTGCAACTGATCAGCATAAGACAACAAAAAGCGCGGCAAGAAGAAAAAGTGCAACATATAGATATCAAGCGTTCGTGTGCCGACATACTGCAAAGGCTTTGATAAATGAATCCTCTGAAGCCATGAAGCCGTAAGACGGAAGAAACTGAAGACCATCCACATACCACTTATGCCTCCGACATAGAGCCTCAACATCTCATAGATGAGACAATCCTTGTGGGGCGTTGAGGCAACATAGGCGAAGACACCTACAATAAAAAATAGAACAACAGGTTTTTCCGTCCACCGAATAAACATCTCAAAATGTCGTCTGACCCACGCGCCAACATAGAAAAACAAATAGTAACGCCACAAAACAACACTTAGGAACCCCAACAAATTAATGGCATACACTTGCCAACCAACAGCAGAAGTCTGAATAGCATGATAATATCGAGAATAGCTGAAGGAGCCTAAAGCTATTATCAGTGCTAAAACAAAATTCCATTTCCGACAAAGACGAACAGACAGCATGTAGAGGATGAAGAATTCAAAAAGGACAAATGTGAACCAGTAACCACCTTTTACGGCTCCTAATTCATGAAAGAATTCTGGTGGTGGGGCCAACAAAAAAAGAAAGATGAATGTTGGAAGTAATTGTACTCTCATCTTATGACGTGCCACCTTCCAAAATGGTTTACGAGCTGCCGTTTCAAACAACCAACCACTGATAAAAAAGAAACAAGGTAAACGAAACAGGAAAAACACCGCATTAAATCCCAGCAAGGAATCGCCAAAGCAAAAATGACAAATATGAGAATAGACGACGAGAATCATGGTAAATCCTCGCATCGCGTCAATATATTCTATCCTCTGTTTCAACATTATGCTTGCAAAGATACAGAAATATCTTCAATATCTTGGATATTTCGGAAGAATATTGTACTTTTGAGCTTCGCTCGAAGATACTCACGTTCGAAAAATACCAATAAATTTGGATTTTTGCTCACTTAATCGTATCTTTGCCGTATGAAAGAGAGAATAATTTGGATAGACTGGGCAAAAGCAATAGCAGTTTGTTGCGTCGTATTCTGTCACCTGCCTCAATCGCAGGATTGGTTTTACTATCGTTATCTACAAGCTGACATCATTACCATTTTCTTCTTCATCTCTGGCTATCTGAAGAAAGATCACGGTAGTGACAAGGCTAATTGGCAGAAATACTGGCTCAGTCTCATCCTACCCTACCTCTTTTATAATGCTATTGTCTATCCATATTGGCTGGTCAGATTCTACATGCTCAATGGCAGCATGCCAGATTTCTTCCAAGCTATGCGCCCCATATTGGGCGCCCTACTCTTCGAACATGAGAATGCATTCTGTGAACCTCTCAATGGTCCACTTTGGTATCTGCCTGCTATACTCTTTATGCATATGATAATAGATCTGTGCAGGAAGACAAGACACCAACATTGGATAATGATATCGCTATGTATCATCTCCTTCTTCTTATATGCTGCCAATAAATACTGGTATTTTGCGCCAGACCTGACACCTATGGGACTCATGCGCAATATACCTTATTATTATTTAGGCTATGTATTCGGGCAAAATCATCTGTTTAGGGACTGTCATCTGAAGCGTGATATCATAGGCTGCTTTCTGTGTTTATCAATCAGCATCTTTCTTTTTGCATGGCATCTAAACGCATTTTATTCTGGTCAGCATTTGTTGCACATCATTCTTTTCTATCCGTCAAACATAGGATTCCTGTTTGGCCTGCTTTGTAGCTGCAAATTGCTCAATAATGTCAAATCACAAACCATTATCAATCTTTCCATTGGTACATTGGTTATTATCGGACTTCACTTTGTAGTCATTTCCATTATTAATTATAGCATTGAGCAGTTACTGCAACTTAAAGGTGTCATCTGTTATCAATGGTATGAAGCATTACCGATCACTGCCGTTATTACAATTATTCTCTACCCTATTATAATCATTGGAAGAAAACATATTCCAATCTTTTTAGGTAGAAAAGGCTTATAAGTATTTGTAATTTCCTTCTTTTTTTAGTACTTTTGCAACATAATTATCTAAAATATTGAAATGAGGCATTTCCGTAAGCTACTTGCAATCATAACTGTTCTCCTTTTGGGTTTCTATACCTATAATTATTTAAAGGAGAAGAAAATGGATTATGGACAAAAAGTCGTTATCTGTATTCCTGTATATGGACAAAGCTATGCATTAGGTGAGGAAGCTATACGAATTACCAATTTCGATTCTCTACGTATAAAATATGATAATAGAATTGTAACTGAACAATTAGATTATGCATACGGATATTATGATTCTGCCAGTAGATTGAAGCAGTATATCAAAAGACTATTTCACTATGATAAACGGTCTTTTGAATTATCCATCTATGGCATGGCCGAATCCCTCGCCTCTAAAACGGGAAAAGATACTATCATATGTACATTCCCAGGTGGAGTTGGGATGCAACAAATCAGAAACCTAATGAAAGGTACCTCTCCCTACAATAAGTTCATAGAAGAAATAGCTTGTGCCTATAATCATGCACAAGATAAAGGATGGAAGTTTAACGTTCCGGCAATATGCTGGATGCAGGGAGAGTCTGATATTACAGATTACCCAGAAACAGATTACAAGTCATTACTTAAACAAATGTATCAAGACTTTAACACTGACATTAAGAATATTACGCACCAAACAAATGATATTCGTATTATCAGTTATCAAACAAATGTTGTTACTAAAGGGATTAATTACAAACCAAATAATTACAACGGAACAGAATCCCAAACGCCTCAAGCCCAAATGGAACTTATCAGAAACGATACATTATTCTGGGCCAGTGGTCCTATGTATCCTTATTCTTTTGTTAATGAGTCATTACATCCCGACGGAATAAGTCAGAAAAGAATTGGATACCTTGTTGCAGAGTCAGTCCTTGATTTACTTCATCATAAGAAGCGCCATATGGGTTTAGTTCCCATCAAGACAGAGATCAAGGATGACGAGGTTCGCATACATTTTAATGTACCCTGCCCTCCCCTATATTTTGACACTGTTTCTGTCAGAAAAGTGAGGAACTATGGTTTTAATGTCATTCAGAAAGACAACGTTGATATTATTTCTGATGTCAATATAGATGGTGATACAATTATTATTAAATGTAGTGAATCTCCTATCGGTTGTAAAATACGTTATGCCGTCAATGGTGATTATTGGAAAAACGGATGGAGAATTGGTCCCAGAGGAAACCTTCGCGATTCCCAAGGGGATACGATACGAACTGTAATTATGGGAAAGACATACGCCCTACACAATTGGTGCTTTCAATTTGACTATTTGGTCGACAAAGAAGATTAAAACGTATTATTTACGCTTTACCAGATTATCTTCGGCATCTTCGTAATGATCCGTCTTATAGAAAAATCGAGTAAGTCCTCTACCCTGAATCTTGGCATGATCGATGAAACTTTTCCAAATAGACTGGTTCCCAATAGTACCATAGCCTGTAACAGGTCTAGCTTTTCGATTATACAGAAATTCTATTCTACCAAATTTCTTCAAAGACAAAGCTAAAGAACCATCTTCACCCCTACGTATATCTGTTCTAATTTGAACCTGTCTGGCATATTCAATTTTAAAAGCAAAAACCATTCCTCTTACACATAACTCAGGGCGATTAAAATGCTGAAAAAATAAAAAGACATCACGCATAAACTCATAACAATGCAACCCCACCTGCGAATGATTATGATCAGAGAAGAAACTCCAAAATGAACTGATACAAGCAACATCCTTCTTTTGGAGCTTTTTCATCATAAAATTTATGTATTGTGGAGGATAACAAGTATCTGCGTCAATACAGAAATAGTATTTCCCCTTTGCATGATCTAAGCCACATTGACGAGCAAAACCAGGACTTTGTCTAAGCTCATTATGATATGGGAGACCGAGCGATTTATATACGTCCTCCGTTCTATCCTTTGAATTATTATTAATTCCCAATACCTCTAAAGGATAATCAGAACACATTTCGCTTAATGACCATAGACATGATGCCAATCTACATTCTTCATTATAAGCTATCACCACTATACTGACCAAAGGTTCATCACTTTGTAAAGCAGCCAAACGCTCACGAATACCATCAATAATATTTTGAGGGACTTCACTAAACGGTTTTCCGTATATACTGAGATATTTATCATACCAAGCCATATTACATAATATAATTAACGTTTAACAACAAGACTTTCAAAAAGGGTATTCCATTGGGGCATAATCTTCTCTTTTTTAAATCGCAGAGCAGATTGAATAGCATACAACCCCATTTGTTTTCTTAAGGATTCATTCTCCATCATCAGGCATAGTTTGTCAGCAAAAGCATCAACATCATAGCAATCAATTAGGAATCCATCTTTACCATCTGAAATGATCTCTGAAGGGCCATAAGGACAATCAAAAACCACTACTGGTAATCCACAACTCATTGCCTCAGGCATAACCAAACCAAATGGTTCATAAACTGATGTCAGGATGAGAATGGAACATTCTTTATATTTATCCAAAATATCCAACGTCTGCCCATGAGGAAATACATTCTTTCCTTTGGGAATCATTCCTAGATTTTCTTTCAAATCTGTACCTTCACCATAGATATCCAATCTCCAATCTGGATGACGTTCTTCAACAAGCTTCCATATAGCATCCAAATACTTATAGCCTTTCTGGGAATCAAGTCTCCCAACAAAGATGACACGCTTAGCCTCACCATTGCTATATGTGTCAGTCTTATTCATTGTTACAATATTGGGAATAATAGAAACATTTGGATTAATACGCTTCCATTGTTCTGCATCCCCATGAGTCAAAGCAACAATCCTGTCTGCTTTACTTAATGCTTTATAATGAAAATATCTTTTGATACGGTTGATAATAGTCATCTCCTGCATGTGGAAGGGACGATCAAATGTTCCATGACTTTCAACAATCAATGGAACTCCGCCCTTACATTTCACCAAGAAATCAGCAAATTCAGAAGCATTAGTAATAAGAATATCTGGTCTTTCAGTTTCCAACAAAACTTTTATCTTTCTTTGGAATAATCTGACCAATTGATAATATAACCAATATCGCTTCAAACCGTTATATCGATATTGTTGAACAAAACGTATATCAAGATCAATATGACGTATGCTCTTATTTAGAGGATAAGGAATACTATGATATCCCTGATCTGTTGTAACAAGGCATACTTCATAGCCAGGCATATTTGACAAAGCATTCATCTTATCAGTCCAGACACGCTCCAATCCTCCCCAGATTGCAAATATTCTAACAATATATACTATTTTCATACCACTATAGAGTTATCAATCAAGGAAATGGTTAAGTTTTCTTAAGATATGGCACAACATTGCGTGTCGATAACCTATTGCATCCACGACAATAACGTCCTTATACACATTAAAAGTATGAAATCCCAAATCTAGATCTGGATGTGGAGAATATAGGCGCATTATTTCCTTAAAAAACCATTGATTATCTTTATTAGACACCTCCTGCAGTGATACTGCGTCACCATAAGATTTTATACATACTTGGGCTGGACGAAGAATCTGGTCTTTATATGTAAAAAAATTGCCAGCATTTCTAGAAAGATTCTCTTCAAAATTATAAATGCGATCTTCAATATATTCATTTTTTTCTTCATCCCACACGTATATTCCTAACTCTTTTCCATTCGCATCAGGCAACTTTGTGGAAAACAACAGTTTCTGTCCAAACTTTTGAGTCAAAACGGAATCTGTTAATGGTAATTTACAAAGAACACCACATTTTTCAAAACAGTCTTTATCTTTATTGTACCTATAATTTTCCAACCTGCCTTTCGCACTACTTTCTGGATGTATATATATATACTCACCATCACGTTCTATTGCGGGAAAACTTAAATGAGTTCCATCGTCTAACATCACCTTTAGATCTTTAAGTTTAAAGGTCGTTCTATCTATCACCAATTTGGAAATACGACCTCTTTCTATAGGATCATACCATTCTTCTACAAGAACAACCAATTCTGACCCTGTCACGTCAAGTATAAAAGGATCAGCAAACCAACGATCACGATAATTATGCCTCAACCAATTAACATGTATACGATTTCCTTCAATTACAGACTCCAAATCACCATCAATAAAGCCTATATTATATTTGGTGGCTTTAACATAATTTTTTATGGAATTAATCCAATTCATCATAACATCATAGATTTAAAAAGTTCATCCCATTGTTTCATTACCACATCCTTTGAAAAACGAGTGATATTTTTTCGTGCATTTGAACCAAATTCTTTTCGAAGCTTCACATCCTCTATCAGACAACATATTCCGTCTGCAAGTGCCTGTGAGCTCAGATACTCAACAATTATACCATCCTCACCATTCCGAATAATGTTTCGAGGACCATAAGGGCAATCAAAAGAAACGCAGGGGACACCACATGACATGGCCTCCATTATAACCAGAGAGAAGCCTTCATAACGAGAACTCAACACACAAATCGAACTTTCCAAATACTTATCTATTATTTCGGATGTTGGTTCATGAAGGATAATGTTTTTTTCAAGATGCTTCACAGATATCCACTTCACAACTTGATCGTGTAGTTCCCCTGAACCATAAACATTCAATATCCAATCAGGATGCCGATGATGAACAATAGCCCACGCATCAATCAGATAATCATAACCTTTTGCATCATTATAACGTCCAACCATCAAAACTTGTTTATTGTTTAATGATGCAGGTACAGAAGGAATCAGAGAAATTGGATTGGGGATTACATGCGTTTCAACTATAGAACTCCAATCATTTGCATCCTCAGGAGTTAGCAAAACAAGAGACTTTAAGTGAGAAATATTTCGTTCCATCTTCCATCGCATAAATTTAGCAACATATTTGTATATTCCACCACGACATTCTAACAAATGCAGACTTCGTAGATTTCGTTTGGTAGTATGTGCCTCACCTATTTTAACGCTTTTGTCATTAATGTATGGCAATATACCAATACTTCGTCCTAATGTTGTAATGGCTATATCAACTTTCTCTTTCATTAAATATGCCGTCAGCATTTTCTTATATCGACTCATCAACTTAAAATATATCCACAAACGCCATAGACTACCATGTCGGTATTGTTCATTGAAATCAAGTCCCATATCAATGTGCTTAACACTCGAATCCAAAGGGAATGCCAACGGGCGCCCCATTTGTGCCTCTGTAACAATAGTTACTTCATAGCCATGTCGGACTAAATAATTGGCCTTTTCTATAATAATTTTATCGGCCCCTCCCTTAATGGTTAGTTCTGAATATATATAAAGGATATGCATATCTATAATAATCTTTGTGAAACGGAATGAAAATGCTTTAAATTCGTCTAAAACGCAACAATAGCAAGGAAATCCTAATTAAACAAACGAACAAAAATGAAGGAATATGCGCAATTATCCATAGAGTCAAACATTGTATTCTTTTTTTCTTAAAGAGTAATAATTCTGAAAGGCCTACAGGAAAACGCATATAATCACGCAGTTCCTTGTAACTAATATCCTGTTCAATTTTATGGTTATGTTTTATAACATAACAGACAATATAGAAACTGTTTACCTCAAGATTATAACAGAGATACGGGAAATAGTTCTTATCCTTATACTGCTGGCATCCCTTCTTCAGATAATCTATCGTAGAGACATTTCGCGATATTTCTTCCATATCAAGTTTCTCACGATCCTGATATTGTGACAGAGAACCTGGTCGACAAAGATAATGATAAGTAATATCGGAAAGGAGCACCGCCCTACTAACTTTTGGCACTAAGTCATAAGTAAACGCCAAGTCTTCCCAATAAATAGTATCAATAAAATGCAACTGGTTTGACCGGATTAAGTTGAGACTAAAAAGTGCATTACAAACTGAGATTCTAAAAGATGAATAGTTTTTGAACGCATACATCGCTAATTCATCTGGTCTCAGAAGCTGCAAATCAGGATAGTGATTATGCTGTGCAGGCGAATGATATACATTATCCACACGAATCCATGACCCATAAACGACCTGAGCTTGATATTTTTGAGCGGCAATCATCATCTTCTCTATGGCATCAGGCTCCATGATATCATCAGAATCCAAGAAATACAGATAATCTCCCTTTGCCTGCTCCAATATCACATTACGCGTCTTTCCAACACCAAGGTTCTGATTATTATATAAGATACGAATATCCTTTCCTCTTAAATGCTCTTTCTGTAAACGCTCTACAATTTCAATTGTTCCATCATTACCACAATCATCCACAACCAAATATTCGATACTAACGAACGTCTGATTAAGAGCCGACTCCATTGTCTTTTCAATGTAGTCAACAGCCTTAAATGCAGGTATGCCTATGGTAACATCATATTTCATTCGTAAAGAGCATCAAATAATGATTTCCACTTTTCTGCTATCCGACCTATCCTAAAACGCTGAACATTCTCAATAGCATTATCTGCCATTTCCTTGCGCTTTTCAGGATGTTGTATCATCATGATTATTGCTTCAGCCAATTTTTCAACATTTCCATTTTCAACCAACAAGCCATCTCGACCATTGTTAATAATAGCTCGTGGTCCCCAAGGGCAATCAAACGAGACAACAGGAAGACCACATGCCATAGCCTCAACAATTACCATTCCAAAGCCCTCAAAACGAGAAGGACAAACAGCAATAGAACTATTAACATACTCTGATATAACATCAGATGTTCGTTCATTTAAAATGCATCGTTGAGGATCAATATGCAGATCATCTATCATTCTATTATAAACAGTTCGATCACCATCACCAAAGATTGCCAAATGCCATTCGGGACATTTGTCCTGCACGATCGTCCATGCCTGCAACAAATGATCATAACCTTTTTCATGACAATATCTCCCCACAGCTATTACACGTTTTTCAACCAAAAGGCTTTTTTCTAAAGATGTAATAGACAAAGGATTAGGGATTGTTATGACATTATCCAATTCTTCCCATGCCTCACGGTCATTTTCCGTTAGCACTACCAAACGATCTAATCGGCAAAGTTTTGACAAAAGACTTTTCATCCAGAATTTCGAGAACAAGTTTTTCAACTGATTGGCATCTTTGCCCTCGAAATTACGATAATGTGCCCGGTTAATATGAAGTTCTCCAATCTTTTTACTACCATCCTTAATGGATGTGAGGAAATTAATCTCTCTTCGTAACAAACTGATAGTAATATCTGGACGAATAAGAAATAATTCTTTCTTCAAAAGCCTTTTGTATTGATGTTGCTTTATCAAATAAACAAACACTTTCTTAATAAATGAACAAGTCCATAATTCTTCGAAATCAATATTCAAATTAATGACTTTTACCTTATCTGAAAGTGGGTAGAAAAGCGGTTTATCCTTCCCCTCTGTCAATATGATGGTAATATCATAACCAAGATGCTCTGCAAAATAGTTAGCTTTCAGTGTCAAGACACGTTCCACACCACCTGCCATATATAAGGCGGGTGTACAATAGACTATTTTATATTGTCTTGAACTCATAATTTACCAATTATTTGGGCAAAAATACAAAAATAAGACGAAAATAGCAAATAATTCAATCGTTTTTATTATTTTTGTGAGAATATTTTGGTTAAAATTGTAATCATGCCTCATCAACAACTTTTTGCATCTGGATTTTCCAAGACAGGTGTTCTACCGTCTTGCGAATCTCTTCTGGCAGGAAATGATGATTGTCAACAAAATCCAGAATCTGCGGAATATCTATCGGTGACTCATCAGGTTTTGCCTTAATAACATAAGGCTGATCATCAAAATCACTATCTTGTTCACTATATATAAAGGGGACGCCACGAGTGGCATATTCGCGGTTTTTTAAAGTTTTGATAAACGTTATACCACTACGATGACGTGCTAAGCTACCTATAGCAAAACAACACTTATTAAACAAATGATCAAGTTCTTCGCCAAATAGTTGACCATGAAAGAATACCTTATCTCGAATATTGTATTTATCCATCAGTTCAGAGAATCCTGGTGCATGAATAGAGTCATACATCTCACTCTTCCACACACCACCAACAATATGAAAATAAACCGGTTGAGGATTCGTAATATTTCTATAATACTCTCCTAAACCAGCAATCAACCTATCATAACCATGCCAATAATGGACCTCTGCGACACCTATTAAATGAACAGAATCATCTCCTGAATCATTATAATGATGTAGAGGGATGCTATCCATATCAACTCCATTACTAATTCGAATAGTTCGCTGACCAAAAATAGTTTCTGCATCCGAAAAAGTAACAATCGCATTCATCTGATTAGATAATTGATTACGAAACAATTGATCAATCTTCAGGCCAACTCGAGTCAAAAAGGGGAAACCCACAAACTCTTGATCATAAGGATATGTAGGAATCTCTGTAACAGACTTTACGCCTAATTTTTTAAGACGCTTAAAAAAACGAATTAAAAAGGGATTGGCATTTTGGAAACAACGAGCATATACAAATTCCATTTTATTATCCCTACAATAATCGTATACACAATCGTAGTCTATACGTTGACACAATCCTGCAAAAATACCAGTTCCATAATCTTTGATTATTTCTCCATCAATATATCTGCAGCGATGACCATTTGAGCTGTAATCATAATAACACAAATGAACCTCATGCCCATTCTCACAAAGACCCTTTACCTGATAATGAATCTTTTTGCTAATACCACTTACTTCAGAGAACCCATGATATACTATAAATAGTATTTTCATAATTTATTCGATTATCTATTAAAGAGCCCCATTACTCTTTCCATGATCGGTGCCATGTCATAATACTTATATTCAGCAAGATGACCACCAAGAATTAGGCTTGATTTTTGGTCTGCCATATCCTTATATTGCTGATAAAGGGACATATTCTTGTCGTCGTTTACGCTATAATATGGTTCCATCCCTTCTTTCCACTCAGTAGAATACTCACGGGAAATGACCGTTTTGGGACATTTATATACATCATCTCCAAACATCTCGAAGTGTTTATGCTCTATAATGCGGGTATATGGAACCTCAGCATCGGTAAAATTCATAACAGCATTTCCTTGATAGTTAGGCATATCCAAGATTTCCTCTTCGAAACGAACTGTACGATATTCAAGCTTACCATAGCAATAATCGAAATATTCATCAAGTTTACCAGTATAAAGAATTTTATCTGCAATCTTTTCCCAATACTGTCGATTATCAAAGAAGTCTGTATTTAGTTTAATCTCTACACCTTCGAGAAGACCATCAATGAGTCTATTAAATCCACCGATAGGTATGCCTTGGAAACGATCATTAAAATAATTATTGTCATGAACAAAGCGAACAGGTAAACGTTTGATAATAAATGCAGGCAATTCGCTGCATTTGCGTCCCCATTGTTTTTCTGTATATCCTTTTATCAATATTTCATAGATATCCTTACCTATAAGCAACTGCGCTTGTTCCTCCAAGTTTCTTGGTTCCGTGGCACCATCAGCCTTCATACGTTCCAAAGCCTCCTGACGTTGTTCTTCAATTTTAGCCTGGGCCTCAGCAGGAGTAAGTACGCCCCACATCTGATAGAAAGTGTTCATATTGAAAGGCAGATTATACTGTTTCCCTTTATAATTAGCTATAGGGGAATTAGTATAACGATTGAATTCAACTATAGAGTTGGCAAAATCCCAAACTTTTTTATTCGACGTATGGAAGATGTGGGCTCCATATTTGTGAACATTGATCCCTTCTATGTTTTCACAATATATATTCCCACCCAAGTGGTTCCGCTTATCAATCACCAAACATCGCTTACCCTGACGATGAGCCATACAAGCAAACGTCGAACCATAAATTCCTGCTCCAACTATCAGATAATCGTATTCTTTTGCCATTTGAATAATGATTTTGCTGCAAATATAGGTCAAAATTTGGAATAATCCAAAAATATTAGTACTTTTGTCAACGGAATAATACTTTTTATAGTTTTATGAAAAAGATCTGCTTTATTGTTGATAGCATTTTCACCTATGGGGGTGTACAAAGGGTTACTGCTGTCATTGCCAATGAACTGGCAAAAGATAATGCAGTTACAATCGTGACATTTGACAAACCAGAAACATACAATATAGAATTGTACGATTTGGGGAGTTCAAATATCACATTTCGGAGTTTTTGTTATCCTGCAATAAAGGGATGGAAGAGAAAATTATACAAACTATATAGTGGTATATATCTCAAATGCCACTTTCAATCAAGATGGGCATCCAACCTCTATGCCAAAAGCTCTTTTCCTGAACCATTAAGAAATGCATTGGCAAAAGAGCTCCTTCAAGGACATTATGATTTTATCATTGGCGTTCATGCTCCTTTAGCAGCAAGATTGGCAACACTCCGTCCTTATCTTCCTAACACAAAATTAATCGGTTGGATACATAATTCATTTGAAGCATTATTTAGCGAGACTTCCTTATATATAGGAGCGGATAGAAAACGGCATTACGTGTATCAATTTCAGAAGTTAGATCAAGTGATAGTTCTCTGCCATCACGATGCAGAAACATATAAACAGTATGATCAGCGTTTCCTTCCAAACGTCATCTATAACCCATTGACGTTGAAACCAAGCAAACAATCTGAAGGTAATTCTCATCGTTTTTTAGCTGTTGGCCGTTTCTCACATCAGCACAAAGGCTTTGATTTACTTATTGAAGCATTCAAATTGTTTTCTCAACAGAATTCAGATTGGCAACTGGATATCGTTGGAGGAGGTGAAGAAGAAGAACTTTACAGGTCATTAATAAAAAAGTATGAGTTAAAGAACAGAATATTCATCCATCCTTTTACAAATCATATTCAAAATATCTACTCTAATGCACAAGTCTATGTCTTGAGTTCAAGATGGGAAGGATTCGGATTAGTATTAGTAGAAGCAATGGCTCATGGGTTACCCATAATATCATCAGACTTACCAACCAGCAAGGAGATTATGGGTGACTTTGCACTCTATTTTAAGAATGGAGATATTAGAGAGTTAGCACAAAGATTGGAAGATGCAACTCATCTTAATTGGCAGGCGAAATCAAAAGAAGCAATGGAAATAGCTCAACGATTCAATATTGATCATATCATTGAGCAATGGAAACGATTGTTAGAATTATAAAAAACAATGACGTCATGGATAATGAACAAATCAGAGATAAGTTTAAAGGCAATCCGAAGTTGAAAAAGCTGGTAGATTGGCTGATAATGAACCAGGTGGAGACGAGACCACGCTGGTATATCAGGATGTTGGCTCCCTTGTATCAGCATCGGGGAAAACATAGCGTTATCCATCACTCTGTGAGGATGGACACACCACCCTATCGTCAGTTCAGTCTTGGGGATTATTCCGTCATAGAATCTTTCGCCTGTATTAACAATGCCGTAGGTGATGTGATCATAGGTGATCATACTAGAATCGGACTGCACAACACGATTATTGGTCCTGTCACCATTGGCAGTCATGTGAACCTGGCGCAAGGAATCACGGTTACGGCGCTTAACCACAACTTCGAAGATACAGAGAAGCGCATTGATGAACAAGGCATTAATACGACACCTGTCACCATCGGAGATGATGTCTGGATTGGGGCTAATGCCGTTATCCTTCCTGGTGTTCATATCGGTCAACATTGTGTAATTGCAGCAGGAGCCGTTGTCACTAAAGATGTACCTCCCCACTCGCTCGTGGCTGGTGTTCCCGCCAAAATCATCAAACAGATATGAGAATAGGTATAGAAGCACAGCGTATATTCCGTAAGAACAAACACGGAATGGATTATGTGGTTCTTGAGGAAATCAAAGAACTACAGAAGTCTGACAACAGAAACGAGTATTTCGTTTTTGTGGCGCCAGGTGAAGACCGTTGTCTTCATGACAGCAATAATGTGCATATTATAGAGATTGGTAGCAGTTTCTATCCTTTATGGGAACAGTTTTCACTACCACAAGCAGTGAATCAGTTGAACCTTGACATGCTTCATTGCACCAGTAATACGGCACCTATCCGTTGTAAGGTTCCACTTATCCTGACTTTGCACGATATTATCTTTCTGGAACCACGAGACAAGTCGAACAAGTCACTCTATCAGAATATGGGATGGCAATATAGACGCTTCGTTGTACCCAAGATTCTGAAGAAATGTAAGCGTATCATTACCGTTTCAGAGTTTGAACTCAATAACATCATTACCAAATTAGACATTCCTGAAGATAAGATGGTCATGATCTATAATGGGTATAATGAGTGGTTCAGACCTGTTGAGGATACAGAACTGGTCTATCAACAATATATTGAGGAGCCTGGCTACTTCTTCTTCCTCGGCAATACGGATCCCAAGAAGAACACGGAGCGGACACTCATTGCTTATTCAAAGTATCTGGAGAAGTCGGATGTGAAACGAAAGTTGCTGATGGCTGATCTGGACAGCAGTTTTCTTGACGATATCGTTGAAAGAAATCATATCGAAAACATCAAAGACCAGATTGTCATTCCTGGTTATATCAATAATGCAGATCTACCATATATTTACAACAACGCTTTTGCATTCCTCTACACCTCACTCAGGGAAAGTTTCGGTATTCCTTTATTGGAAGCGATGGCATGCGGCACCCCTGTTATCACATCAAACACCTCATCGATGCCTGAAATCGGAGGTCCCGAGGTACTCATGGTGAATCCACAAGAAGTCAATGAAATCACAGAGAAGATGCTTCTGTTAGAAAAGGACCATGCACTCTATCAGAAACAGAAAGAAATAGGAATCAGAAGAGCCCAGCAGTTTTCTTGGAAATATACAGCCGAACAATTACTGATGGTGTATGAAGATGTCTATCACAATCGGCACTGAGATTAGCTAAACAAATCCAGAGAGAGGTCTTTTGATGGCTTCTCTTCTTTTTCTTCGACGGTATGCTCTTCTCTGAACTCTATCATCAACTGGCGGGCATCGGGATTATTCTGAGTGTTCAGCCGATAGTAACCACGACGATCCATACTCTCAATTAACGAGGAAGAGGACTTGGAGTTCTTAAGGAGATACTGCTGAACATAGGAACGGATTTCTTCCATATTCGGCATGAAAAACAATGAGGCATTTTTATTAAACACATGCTTGGACAACAACTGAACGCTGATGCCCCTTTCTCCTACATCGGTAAGAATCTCCAGTATCTGTTTGTCGTAAGTCATCCGATTAAAAAAGGTCGGTAAAAATGATTACCGACCTTCTTTTATCATTCGTTAAATTGCCTTATGCCAATGTAACTTTCTCTCCGTCGTTAGCGAGCTTACCCTCCTTGAAGAGCCAGCCGAGACCGAGCAGAGTCTCCTCCTCAGAAATCTTAGCAGCCTTAGCAATCTCCTTAACGGTGAGAGCCTTACCTGCTGCTGCAAGTGCCTGATAAACATCACCAGCCTTGAAACCTGCATTCTCAGCGTTTACTGCGAGAACAGACTTAGCGGCTGCTGCCTTCTTTACTGTAGTCTTCTTAGCTGCGGCTGCCTTTGTCTCAGTAGCCTTCTTAGCTGTTGCTTTCTTTTCTGCCATAATTCTTAAATTGTTAAGCCTTTATTTGAAGTTTTACTTCTCTAATCTTTTCGCCTGCAAAAGTACTACTATTTTTTCAGACAACTTATTGATTATTAAGTATTTTTGGCAAAAAGTAAATTATTCTTGATGTAAGTCAATGGAAAGATTCAACTCTTCCAACTGTTTCGGGTCTAACTCACCGGGAGCATCCAACATCACATCACGACCTGAATTATTCTTCGGGAATGCGATGCAATCACGAATACTATCGAGGCCTGCCATCAAAGACACAAAGCGATCAAGACCAAAGGCGAGACCTGCGTGAGGAGGTGCACCATACTTGAAGGCATTGATAAGGAAGCCAAACTGAGCCATAGCCCGCTCTGGAGTGAAGCCCAAAATTTGGAACATCTTCTCCTGCAGCTTTCCATCGTGGATACGGAGTGAGCCACCGCCAACCTCGACACCATTGCAGACAAAGTCGTATGCCACAGCACGAACCTTTGCAGGATCAGTATCAAGCAGAGGAATATCGTCAGGATT
>JAEEGL011763181.1_pt1 | contig 30841 bp, 24 predicted proteins | sample 9134231 | NCBI WGS metagenome assembly JAEEGL01 (sample SAMN16246548, study PRJNA631951) | gut metagenome | biome: gut microbiome; feature: rumen; material: fiber-attached | host: Bos | place: Iran: Karaj | collected 2018-10 | reverse complement strand
TGAGTGGCTGTTTCGCAGAATTCAAACAACGGATGCTTCGGTTTGATGTTGATTTTTTCAACATGATACATATACGTAATACCTCCTTTCCTCGAGATTTTTTCTATTGATTCCATTGTACCAAACAGACTGGCAAGGGGTCAACAGATTCTCTCAGGAAAAGAGTTGATGGACACAAAAACGGTTGCCTTTCATCCCATGACTGAAGTCACGGGTGTTCCCGGCAATCCATAAAAAAAGTGAACTATTCGGCCTTTTGTTGCCGGATAGTTCACTGTGGGGTTCAGCCTCCAAGCATTTTCTGGATCAGTAAGGTGATCACGATCGTTGATGACCCGATGAGCAGGAGTACAGCCAATATGATACAGAACAAGCGGATGGCAAAAGTTCTTTTGTCCGCTTTTTTCTTCGGTTTTTGATTCATCGCAATGAAAACCTCACTTATCCGCTTCCTTGAGCTCAGCCTCGCTGACGGTGGCTCCAGCCGAACCCAGTGCTAATTTTTTGTAACTGCCCAACTTGGGGAACCGTTCTGCAAAATCCTGGCAGCACAGAACGACTTTCTGTCCTCCCTTGACGGCCATGAGCTGAACGCCGGAGGCGGAGCGGGTCGCTTTGATCGGGATCAGGGAAGTCTTGATCGAAACCGCCTTTCGCTTGCTCGTCACAAGCAGGATGTCGAAAGGCTTCGTTTCGTAGAAAGCTGCAACCAGAGGGGAATCCGTGTTGCAAATGGATGTGATCTTGCGCCTCGGGGCCTTGGTTTCATATTTGGACATGGAGATCCGGAGTCCCTTACCGTTTTCAAAAACGAAAACCAAATTGTGGTCTGCCGGATAATTGCCCTTGAAGACGAACATCCACAAAGGTCTTTCCTCGTTGACCGTATCCATTTTCAGAACGGAGGGAACGAAGTCGCCTGGGGATGACGCTTTGCAGGTGTTGAAGTCATTGACTTGAGCGCGGTACATCTGGCCCTTGTTCGTGATGAAAATCAGCTCCGTGACGTTGTCCGCTTCGAATTGCTGTAGCAGTCCGTCGTCCTCTCTGAATTCATTCTTATCATTGCCTCTCAGAGACTGATAGGTGATCTTCTTGAGGTAACCGTTTCTGGACAGGACCAGACGGCACGGATAATTCTCGACTGTCTCGACCACGGGAGTGTCCGGGATGTCTTCCGCGTCAACGATCTGCGTACGGCGCGGCATTCCGTATTTCTTTTTGATTTCCACGAGCTGATTGGCGATATAAGCTTTCAGCTTTAAATTGTCTTTGAGGATGGATTCGATCTCTGCGATCTCTTTCTCCAGTCCTTCGATATCGGCCAGACGGTTCAGAATGTATTCGCGGTTGAGATGACGCAAACGGATCTCGGCGATGTATTCAGCCTGGACCTGATCGATCTCAAAGCCGGTCATCAGGTTCGGTACGACGTCCGCTTCTTTTTCGGTTTTGCGGATGATCCGGATGGCTTTATCAATATCCAATAGTATTTTGGCCAGTCCCAGCAAAAGGTGCAACTGGTCATTTTTCTTGCCCAATTCAAATTTCAGTTCACGGCGGACGCATTCTGTCCGGAAAGCGATCCACTCATTGAGGATCTCGATGATCCCCATCTGCCGGGGGACGGAATTGATGAGGACGTTGAAATTGCATTTGAAAACGTCTTCGAGCGGGGTAGTCTTGAACAACTTCTGCATCAGCTTGTCCGGGTCCGTTCCTTTGCGGAGATCCAGAGTCAGTTTGAAACCGTTCAGATCGATCTCGTCCCGCACGTCGGTGACTTCTTTCAGTTTGCCTTCCTTGATCATTTCCATGATCCGCTTGATGATGGCTTCGATGCAGGTCGTATAGGGAATCTGCATGACATCGATGCAATTCTCGGCCTTATCGTACTTGTAGCGGGAGCGGATGCGAATTGGCCCCTGCCCGGTGGACAGGACCTGTTTCATCGTCTCTTCATCGTAAATGATCGCTCCGCCGCCCGGGAAATCCGGTCCTTTGACAAATTGCATGATCTGCTCGATGGTGGAATTCGGCTTTTTCAGAAGCTGGATCGTGGCGTCGCAGATCTCGGACAGGTTGAAAGGGCAGATCTCGGATGCCATGCCAACGGCAATGCCTTTGTTCGGTGTGACCAGCACGTTCGGGAAAGAAGTGGGCAGCAAAACCGGTTCTTCCATGCTGTTGTCGTAGTTGGGGATCAGATCGACGGCATCCTTGTCGATGCCGCGGAACAGTTCCTGACAGAACGGATCCAGCTTGACTTCGGTATACCGAGACGCCGCATATTTCATGTCCGAGGAATACTGCTTGCCGAACGAGCCCTTCGAGTCTACAAAGGGATGCAGGAGAGCCTCATATCCGCGAGTCAGTCTGACCATGGTCTCATAGATGGCTGCATCTCCGTGAGGGTTGAGCTTCATCGTCTGACCGACGACGTTGGTGCTCTTGGTTCTGGACCCGGTGAGCAGTCCCATCTTGTACATGGTATAGAGCAGTTTACGGTGAGCCGGTTTGAAACCGTCGATTTCCGGAATGGCTCTGGAAATGATGACACTCATCACGTAGGGCATGTAGTTGACTTCTATGGTTTCCGTGATGGGCTGAGGACGGGCCGGTGCCGGCGGTAATGCTGCGGCGCTGTGTGTGTCTTGCTTTTTCTTTGGCATGGTTTCACCTTGAAATTAGTAGATTTTATAGTTCGATGACGGTGTGGGCAGCGGCACGGATCAGTCGGTTGTAGAGTGCCAGCCCGAGGCCGTCCAGAATGGGCAGATGGGCATAGATCACGGCGGCGTCCGATCGGTCTGCCATCCGTATACTGGAGAACAGCCGGTGCGCCTGAGTCTCGAGATCCGAGCCGCGGCCGATATCATAAAGCCTCTCTCCGTTCAGTTGCGAAAGTTCTTCACTGTAGCACAAAATCGCGCATTTTTCACTGAGCTGTTTCTGCTTCAGAAAAGAGAGGATCTTCTCTTCGGGACCCTTCAAAAGGATCAGAGGCTTCGAGGGAGCGTAGTGTCTGTATTTCATACCCGGCGAAAGGGCTTTTTCATGAATTCCGATCTCGTGGGTGACGGCATGCGCGATCTCCAGTCCGGGCAGTACGCACAGCAGTGCGTCATAAGTGATCCCGCCGGGTCTGAGCAGCACAGGGACATCACCGGCCAGAGAGACGATCGTCGACTCGAGACCGATATCCGAAGGACCTCCGTCAATGATGCAGTCGACACGGCCGGACATGTCTTCAAGCACGTCCTGGGCGCTGGTCGGAGACGGTTTTCCGGACAGATTGGCAGAAGGAGCGGCAATCGGGACGCCTGCGCATTCGATCAATGCATGAGCGACCGGATTCGCAGGACATCGGATGGCCACTGTGTCCAGTCCTCCGGATGTTTCCGAAGGGACGGTATCTTTTTTCTTCAGAATGACAGTGAGCGGTCCGGGCATGAAGGCTTGAGCCAGTTCATAGAAGGAGGGAACAGTAAAGGCCAGTTCCTCTGCGTCTTCCGGCCGCGCCACGTGAACGATGAGCGGGTTGTCGGAAGGACGTCCTTTGGCCGCATAGATTTTTTTGGAAGATGCAGGATTGAGCGCATTGCCTCCGAGCCCGTAAACGGTCTCGGTCGGGAAAACGACGAGTCCGCCCGATGCGATGATCTGACCGGGAAGGATCAGTTGTTCAGAAAGGGGAGCGGATGTGATCCGGATGACTTTGGTTTCCATCCCGTCAGTCTCCTTGATCCGCTTCGGCCAGTTTGGCTGCGGTTTCCGCAGTCAGTAAGGCATCGATCATTTCGTCGATATGTCCGTTCATGAATTCGTCCAGGTGATAGAGGGAAAGACCGATCCGGTGATCCGTGACTCTGTTTTGCGGATAATTGTATGTCCTGATCTTTTCGCTTCGCTCGCCTGTTCCGACCATGTCGCGTCTTGCTGAAACGATCTCGGTATTCTGTTCGTTTTGCTTGATGTTGTAGAGCCTCGTCTTCAGCATCTTCATGGCTTTGTCTTTGTTCTTGGTCTGACTTCGCTCTTCCTGACACCAGACGACGATGCCAGAAGGCTTGTGCGTGATCCGGACAGCCGATTCCGTTTTGTTGATATGCTGACCGCCGGCTCCGCTGGATTTGCAGGATTCGACCACGATATCCTCAGGCCTGATCTCGATCTCAACGTCTTCCGCTTCCGGAAGAATGACGACAGTCGCCGTGGAAGTCTGGAGACGGCCTTGGGATTCGGTTCTGGGGACGCGTTGAACGCGGTGGACGCCTCCTTCGAATTTGAATCTCGAATAGGCGCCTTCACCCTCGATCATGATGACGGCTTCCTTAAAGCCGCCCAATTCGGTTTCGGTCGCCGAGAGCAGAGAAAACTTGAATCCGGCAGCAACGCAGTACATGCTGTACATCCGGAACAGATCCGCGGCAAACAGAGCGGCCTCTTCGCCGCCTATGCCTGAACGAAGTTCCATCATCACGTTTCGGCTGTCGTTCGGATCCCTAGGCAGGAGCATGATCTTCAGTTCCTGCGCTTTGGTCGACTCGGCTTTTTTGGCTTCCCTCAGTTCTTCCTGAGCCAGCTCCCGAAGTTCGGGATCGCCTTCGCTGATCAGCATTTCGGCCTCTTCGATGTCCTGACAGGCCTTTTGCCACTCTCTGTAGGTTTTGACGACAGGCTCCAGATCCCTGTATTCCTTCATCAGGCCCGTGTAGAGACTGACGTCAGACAAGACGCCGGGATCTTCAAGCTGCTTTTCAATTGTGATGAACCGGGTCTCGGTTTGACGCATTTTTTCAAACATGGGTTGAGCCTTTCAGAAAGAAGGAAAATCAAAAAGTATCGAATGCTTTGAATGCTTTGTATGCCTCGTACAGGTCCACTTTGGCCACGATCTCGACGGGAGCGTGCATGGAGAGGACGCCAACGCCCATATCGATCGTGTCGATATTGTGGGATGAAACGTATTTGGCGATCGTTCCGCCGCCGCCCGCATCCACGCGTCCGAGTTCGGCGATCTGCCAGACGACGTTTTCGGAAGCCATGGCGCGACGGATGAAACCAACATACTCGGCGGTCGCGTCATTGGTGCCGTATTTTCCGCCTGAGCCGGTATATTTGTTCATCGTGATGCCGTAGCCCAGAAGGGAAGCGTTGCTGCGTTCGAACACCTCTGGGAAATTCGGGTCCATGCAGGCGGAGACGTCGCTGGACACGCATTTGGAAACGGAGCGCAGGAACGCCGGGCTCACTTTTCCGAACCGGGCGATCTCATCCATGAGATCGACGAACAGATCGCACTGCATGCCGGAAGGACCGTCCGAACCGGTTTCTTCCTTGTCCGAGAGGATGCAGAGCATCGTATGCTTAGCCTGATCTGCAGCATCCAAAAGAGCCGTCAGAGCGGGATATGCGCACACTCTGTCATCATGGCCGTAAGCTGCGATGAGAGAGCGGTCGAGACCTACGTCTCGGGCTTTGGCAGCAGGGACTGCGCTCAGTTCCGCGGAAATGAAATCTTCTTCTTCGATGCCGTATTTGTCGTGAAGGATATTCAGCACATTCTGCTTGACTTTGTTGTCCGCATCCGTTTCTGCAGGCATGGCACCGATGAGCAGATTCAGTTTTTCAGCCGGAATGGCCGTGCCCAGAGGCTTGTTGTTGTCTTCACGAGCCAGGTGGGGCAGAAGATCCGTGATATAGAGAATGGGATCCCGGTCATCTTCACCGATGGTCACGGAAACTTTTTCACCGTCTTTTTTGATCACGACGCCGTGAAGCGCCAGAGGGATGGTGGGCCACTGATATTTACGGATGCCGCCGTAATAATGGGTCTTCAGAAAGGCCATACCCAGATCTTCGTACAGCGGGACGGGCTTGAGATCCAGTCTCGGAGAGTCGATATGGGCGCCGGTGATCCGCACGCCTTTGCTGACCGGTTCAGATCCGATCACGAATGCGAAAAAGTTCTTGTCCCGGTTGTTATAGTAATATTTCCCGCCGACTTTCAGTTTATCCCCAAAACGGAAGGGAACGAAACCTTTCGCTTCGCACATCCTGACGGATTCGGCGACGGCTTCCCGTTCGGTTTTGCAAATATCCAAAAACTTTTTGTAGTTTTCAGCATACGTAAAAGCCTTGGCGACTTCTTCTTTGGAAACCGATTCGTAAACGGATTTTTTCTGATAAGTGAAAGAGGCAACCTCTTTTTTCTCGGCTGATTTTTTAGCCATGGTCAATTCTCCTTGTATAGCGTGTTGTATGTTTCTAACGCTTTCAGCGTTTTGCTGACTTGTTTTTTCAGTTTTTCATCCGGTATGGCGGATGCACGGACGGCTCCGAACTGGTCCGCCACATCGGGATCTTTCAAATAACCGTCCACGGTTTCGATATCGGAGAGATAGGCGGCAAAGGCCGTATCCCACAAAAGATATCTGTCGAAAAGGTAGCCAAGATAGGCGATCCCGTATTTCAGATTGGTGGCGGGGTCGTATATCAGGCCCGGTTCCGGCTGCTCGTGCATCACGAGAGCGCCGATCGTCTGAAACAATTCGGGGGACAGGGCCATGTAGCCCACGCAATTTGGATCTCCGTTCGAATTGTTAAGCCCGCAGGTCGCGTACATGAGCGCATAGGCTGCGTGAACGGGAATGTTCGCGTCTTCGCAGTACATTCGGACCAGGTCTTCCTGCGGACGGAAATATTGCTTTTTCTGTACGGCGCGGATAATGGCGAATGTGCCGAAACCGATACCGATTGCGATCGGAATGAGACACAGATAGGCCAAAACGATCTTCGGCGTGACCTTAAACTTTTTCCGCCCCGGATAGGCACTCGGCGAACGGTTCATCAGTCGACTACCCCCCACTGTTTCAAAGCAGGGAGAAGCTGGTCGGTCAGTTCGGTCAGGGCTTCTTCAACGGTCCCTGAACGGTTGTAAAGGACCAGATCGGAGTGCGAGGCATAAAATGCGTCGTCATGCTGAGCTTTTATGCGTTTTTCAGCACCTTCACGGCTCAGTCCGTCCCTTTCCATGATCCGCTTCAGGCGTAGTTCTTTGTCCGAGAGCACGGAAATGGTTTTGTCCGTATCCCACGGGATCGGAGAATCAAGGATGGCCGGAGCGTCAAGACAGACCGTAGGTTCGTTCATTTCACTTATGATCTCCAGGACGCGGCGTCTGACGTGGAGATGAGTGATGCCATTCAGTTTTTTTAATTGATCCGGATCGGCAAAAACGAGTTCGGACAGTGCGGAACGGTCCAGAGTCCCGTTTTTTTTCAGTATGGTTTTTCCGAAAGCGGAGACCAGATCGTCCAGACATCCGGATGGGGGGATCAGCAGATCATGGTAGACCTGATCCGTGTCGATGACAGGGATCCCCAAGGATCTGAAGATGTCTCCGACGACGCTTTTGCCGGCCCCCGTGGGTCCGGTCAGTGCGATGATCCTTTTCATGGAGTCTCCCTCCCGACCGTCGTCACAGGAGCGTTGATTTCAGCGGAGCGATATGCCGCTTCCATGAGATGCTGGATATATGCCCCCTGCTCGAATGACGGATCCGCAGGCTCGTTCAAGTTGACGTGAGTCAGGAATGAATAGTACGACTGCAGGTGGGCTCTGAGCCAGCCGGCAGGTGCTTTGGGCGACGGGAAAAAACCGGAAGGCTCCGGGTATCTGGAAAAACAGGGTATCTGAACGAAACCGGGCACAGAGGCGTCTGCTTCGAAGAATTCGAGGATGTCCATTTGAGCCAGTGACCATCTAAGGGCGCCTTTCTCTCCTCCGATATAGAACGAGAGATCGTCGTTTGTCCCGCTTGAGATCTTGCTGACAGTGACGGTACCGGTCGCACCGTTTTGCAATGTGAGCAACATATAGAAAGCTTCGTCTGCGTTGGTTTCCCACGGCGTGCCGTCCACACCCAAACGATGCTTGAACGCGATCTGGGATCTGCCGAAGATTTCTTTGACAGGGCCGGCCAGATGGGTCAACAGGTCCAGCGCATGAGAGCCAAGATCGAACAGGACGCCACCTCCGCAGATCGATTGATCCTGCTTCCAGCCTGCGCGTCTGTTCAAATCCAGACAGCTGTTGTGGAGATAGTCCACACGGAATTGAAGGATTTTGCCCAGTCTGCCTTGATCGATCAGTTCTTTGGCCTTTAAACAGGCCGCGAAAAACCGGTTATGAAAAACGATCCCGTATGTTTTTTTAACGGGGGAGGCTTGGGTCAGCCGAACGATCTCGTCCGCTTCTTTGGCAGAAACGCAGAGGGGCTTTTCGCAGTAAATCGACTTTTTGGCTGAAACGGCGGCCTGAAGTGCGTCGTAATGAAGGATATTCGGCGTACAGATATCGATGATGTCGATATCAGGGTCGTTGATCAGTGCTTCGACATCGTCATAGGCCTTGGGTATGCCGAACCGGCCGCACACCGAACGGGTCTTGTCGTGATGGGCTGTGCACAGAGCCTCCAGTGACACCGAAAAAGGGACAGGATCGAAAAAGAAGGGAATATTGCGTATGCACCAAGCGTGCGTTCTGCCCATGTTTCCAAATCCGATGAGCCCGACCCGGAATTGTTTGTTTTGCATAACGGCCTCCCTTACAGTTAACTATGTAAACCAACCCAAACTATATTATACCTTCTTTTCCCGTCCAAATCAATAAGAACAGCCTTTTGCCCGGGAAAAGAATGACAAAATTTTGACTATGAACACGGATACATAGGCAGTTTTCACTTGACAGATCGCATTAAGTAAATTATCATTAAGTTAGTTTATCTAAATGGGAGGTGCAACGTGGTCAAATCATTGTTGTCGCTGTTTGTTTCTGTCGTTTTGATTGCCATGAGTCTCTTGGCTTTCGCTTCCTGCAACTCGTCTGAGCAGGAGGTGCAGACGGATTCCGAGACGTCTGCGGACACCCAAGAATCGGCCGATGAGACCGAGTCGATCCGCTCTTCAGAGACCGAAGAACAGGATCTGGTAGGCATCGGGATCCCGACGTTCGAAGGAGCCTCTTATACCATACAGACCGATGAATCTGGGAGAAGCGTTTTTGAACTGTTCGCACCGGCCGAGGATCAGAACGGGAAGGTGGTCTCCAAAGTTTGGTTTCCATTCCGCTCCGAGGGACACACGCTCATCGTGCTCCGGCAGGATGCCGAGGCCTGGTGGCATATCGCCATCTGGACCGAGCATTATGTACAGCTGGAAGATGGCGACAAATTCTTGTTAGCATCCGTCAGGGAAGTGCACGTTCTCAAATCAGCTGATCAGGACGGAAAGTATTCTTATCCGGATTCGGGCTATTCCGCATCTCACGGCGTAAGAGTTCAGGAAAAGGTTCAGGAAAAAGGACTCGAGAAACTGCGGGCTGAACATATCTCTTCTTTTATCAACCTTTCGAAAGTGGCAGAATTCTTCAGGCAGCATATGAATAAAGACATCACAGGCGGGCCGGTCTATATTCTCTATGACAGCGACAGCGGGTCAGAACCTTTCCTCCAGACTGTCGAGAGTGTTCCCGAATTCGATTTCAGAATCGTCAGGGAAGCAGGATTTCTGATTGATTTAGATTGACCGTTTTCAAACGGTATCATTGCCTTTCGGGTCATTTCTTTCGCTCCCTTGTTTGTTCCGTCTCACGGGACAGAGAAGCCGAACGAATCATTTTTCACAGGAGGATGCGAGACCAAATTCGGCCGAGGCATTTTGCGAGTTTGGTATTCCCGATTGTTTCAATGCACACGGATTTACAGTTTGAAAAAACCCTGGAAAAGGGCAGGATAGCATTTTTGAAAAATGAAAAACTCAGTGCGCATTCCACTTTTCGGATCGGCGGGGAAGCGGATTTCTTTCTGAGCCCGTCCGGGCCCGAAGAATTGGAAACGTGCGTCAGGCTATGCCTTCAGACCGGAATCAGATTTTGGATCGTCGGTAACGGCAGCAATACGCTCTTTTCCGACAAAGGCTTTCGAGGCGCTGTCATCGAGATGAAGCATATGTCTCGATTTGAGATCCGGGGAACAGAACTGACAGCACAAGCCGGGGTCATGATGCCGGCTCTCTGCGAGAAAGCCAGGCAGGCGTCTCTGGAAGGCGTCAATTTTGCAACAGGCATCCCGGGCACTCTGGGAGGCGCTGTGGCCATGAATTCCGGTTGCTATGGACAATGTATGGCGGATATCATCAAGTGCGTCACCGTTTTTGATTCGGAAGAGGGTGTTTTCCGCTCTCTCGAACGAAAAGATCTTTCATTTGGAACAAGAGACAGCGTTTTTCTGCATCGTCCGTCGTGGATCCTTTGCGAGGCCACGCTGGAACTGGCAAAGGGATGCCGAGAAGATTTGTATGCGCAGGCCGAAGAGTTCAGACAGAAAAGGAGCTCCACTCAGCCTCTGGACAAACCGAGTGCAGGCAGTGTCTTTAAGCGCGCGGAAGGTCAGGACCCGGTCAGCAAACTGGTGGATCTGCTCGGATTCAAGGGTGCAAGGATCGGGGATGCGGCCGTTTCGGAAAAGCATGCCGGCTTCATCGTGAACGAGGGAAAGGCCACGCAGGAAGACGTGCTGGCACTGGTCAGAAAGATCCAGAAAGCGGTATCGGACGTATACGGTTTTATCCCTGAACCGGAAATCAGGATCGTAGGAGAGTGATCTCATGGGATATACTGCGGACATCAAAAGAGAACTTTTGTCGATTCCCGTCAAACACGCCTGCTGCAGGCAGATGTTCGTATCCGGACTGCTCTTCGGTTCGGAACCGACCCCGTACGGCGAACTTTGCGTGCGTTTCACGGATCCGGACATCCTGGACCAGACGGTCTTGCTTTTACCTGCTCCTTACAAAAAAAACTTTCGGACAGCGCTGAAAACCGTGGGCAAAAATGTTTTTTCAGAATTGATTCTGCCTTCCCGGGAAGCATCGGACAGACACCAGTTCCTTTTGGATCATCCCGAAGAGGCTATCACGTTTATCTGTTCGAACTGTCAGAGCTCTTTTATCCGGGGCGTGTTCGTATCATGCGGATCCGTGACTGCCCCTCAGCAGGACAGTCATCTGGAATGCCGGATGGATGAAGTTTTCGCGGATGTTTTCAAGGAAAAACTCCAGGAAGCAGGTCTTTCTCCGGGGCTGATCCAAAGGGGCAGAAAGACCGGTGTCTACCTGAAGAACAATGCACAGATCCAGGACATGCTGGGCCTGATGGGAGCCAGTCGGGCAGAGTTTGAATACATCAACGAAAAAATACTTCGATCGTTGGTCAAGGAAGACCATCAGATCACCAATTATGAAATCGGGAACATGGCCCGTGCAGTCGAAGCGGCCCACCGCGAGATCAAGGCGATCGAGCATCTGAAGGCTTTAGGCAGATTCTCGTCTTTGCCCGATCCGATCCGGTATTCAGCGAACCTAAGGCTGGAACACCCGGAACTGTCGCTGAAAGCGCTTGCTCAGCTGCATACGCCTCCCATCTCTTCATCCGGCCTCAGCCACCGGATGAGGGTGATCATGCAAATGGCTGAAAATTAGGAGGAAGACTTGTCATGAGCGGCTTTGTCCATCTTCATCTCCACAGTGAATACAGTCTCCTGGACGGGGCATGCAGGATCAGGGATATCCCTGCCTGCGTCAAGAGTTTGGGGCAGACGGCAGTGGCTTTGACCGATCATGGCGTCCTTTTCGGCGCGCCTGCTTTTTACGATGCCTGCATTCGGGAAGGGATCAAACCGATCATCGGGTGCGAAGTCTATGTTTCACTGAAGAGCCGCTTCGAAAAGTCTGTAGGCAATGCCCAATATTTTCATCTGATCTTGCTCTGTGAAACGCAGCAGGGCTATCAGAATCTTGTCAAACTCGTATCGCTTTCTTTCACGGAAGGCTTTTACAGCAAGCCCAGAGTGGATTATGAACTGCTTGAAAAATATCACGAAGGTCTGATCGCGCTATCCGGATGTCTGGGCGGGGAAGTCGCCAAGGCTCTGACTTCGATGGACTATGCCGGCGCGCGAGCGGCGGCTTCCCGTCTTGCCGGAATATTCGGGCAGGATCATTTCTTTATCGAAATGCAGAATCACGGACTGCAGGCACAGCTGGCGATCATTCCTCAGCTGGCGCATCTCGCAAAAGAACTCGGACTGGGCATTGTGGCCACCAACGACTGCCATTATGCAAGACGGCGCGATGCAGATGCTCAGGCCGCTCTGATGTGCATCCAGATGAACCGGCTCGTCGCCGAGGGACGACTTCCCGGATTTGAAACGGACGAGCTGTATATCAAAAGCGAAGAGGAGATGCTCAAGGCGTTCAAAGACTACCCCGAGGCCCTCGCCGCAACCGTTACGATCGCAGACCGTTGTCAGGTCGATTTTGACTATACAAAGACATACCTGCCGAAATTCCCATGTCCGAACGGATTGGACGCACAGGCCCTCCTTCGAAAAAATGCCGAGGAAGGTCTGACCGAAAAAACTCAAGCTGCCTTGATTCCTTACCGGGGCTTTTCACTCAAGGATTATCAGGACCGGATGGATTATGAGCTGGACGTCATAGGCAAAATGGGGTACGCGGACTATTTTCTGATCGTGCAGGACTATGTCGGATTCGCCAAGAAAAAAGACATTCCGGTCGGTCCGGGCAGAGGTTCCGGATGCGGAAGTCTTGTCGCTTACCTTTTGAAAATCACGGATATCGATCCTTTGCGCTTCGACCTACTGTTCGAACGGTTTTTGAACCCGGAACGGGTCAGCATGCCGGATATCGATATCGATTTCTGCTATTCACGAAGAGATGAAGTGGTTCAGTACGTCAAAGAAAGATACGGCTCGGACCACGTATCTCAGATCATCACGTTCGGCACATTGGCCGCCCGGGCGGCAGTCAAAGACGTCGGGCGCGTTCTGGGTGTCAGTTATGCTGAAACGGATGCCATCTCCAAAGCGATCCCCAGAGACCTGAATATCACTTTGGACGCGGCACTTCAATCGTCCGACGATCTCAAAGCCATGTATGAAAGCGATCCCGTGACACAGCGCGTGATCGATCTGGCCAGAACGATCGAGGGCATGCCCAGAAACATTTCTATCCATGCAGCCGGCGTTGTGATCACAGACCAAAGAGTGGACGATTATGTGCCTCTGGCTCAGTCCGGAGGGGTGATCGTGACTCAGTTCGATATGGACACGATCGCTCATCTGGGGCTGCTCAAGTTCGACTTTTTGGCCCTTCGCTATCTGACGATCCTTCATGAGGCGGAGCAGTTGATCCGGGTCAGGGATCCGGAGTTCTCACTGAACAGCCTCTCTTTCGAGGATCCTGCAACCTACCGGCTGATCTCCGAAGGAAAGACAGAAGGGGTTTTCCAGCTCGAAAGCGAAGGCATGAAAAACATGCTGATGGAGTTCAAGCCTAAATGCATAGAGGATATCATTGCGGCGATCGCACTGTACAGGCCAGGCCCGATGGATTCGATCCCGAAATATATCTATAACAGCCAGCATCCTGAAAAGATCACCTATGCGCTGCCCGAGCTGAAGCCTATTCTCGCGTCCACGTACGGATGCATCATCTATCAGGAACAGGTCATGTCCGTCTTCAGGACGGTCGCGGGGTATTCTTTCGGCCATGCGGATATCGTCAGGCGCGCTATGTCCAAGAAAAAAGCGGACGTTCTGGAAGCAGAACGGACCGCCTTTATCCAAGGCGCCGGAGAACGGGGCGTTCCGGAGAAAAAAGCAACGGAACTGTTCGAGGAGATGTCCTCGTTCGCCAGTTACGCGTTCAATAAGAGTCATGCCGCGGCCTATGCCGTGATCACCTACCGGACGGCTTACCTGATGGCCCATCACCCCAATGCCTTTTTTGCCGCTCTGATGACCTCTGTGATGGGGGATATCGGGAAACTGACAGGTTATATTGCACAATGCCAGAAGCGGGGCATTCGGGTCCTTCCGCCGGACATCAACGAATCTATGCGCAGCTTCACAGTCAGCGGTCAGGATATCCGGTTCGGACTGCTGGGGCTGAAAAACGTAGGCGACACATGTGTGGTCAATCTGATAAGGGAGAGACAAAACGGACCTTTTACGTCCTTTGAGGATTACTGCAAGCGGATGGCTTCATACGATTTCAACAAGCGCGTAACAGAGGCGTTCATCATGGCCGGATGTTTCGACAGTCTGGGAGAATACCGCAGCAGGCTGCTCGCTTCCTATGAAATGATCATGGATACGGAAACCCAGCACGTCAAGGCGGGACTGTCGGGTCAGATCGATCTGTTCTCGCTGATGGAACCGGAAAACGTACCCAAGAAATTCAATATGCCCAATCTGCCCGAGCTGACCCTCAAGGAGAAGCTGAATCTCGAAAAGCAGGTTTCAGGCATGTATTTTTCCGGTCACATCCTGGACAGTTACTCGCAGCACGTCGAGCGGCTTCATCCCGTCCAGATCCGAGACATCCTGGACGAAGAAAAAGAGCCGTCCTTCAAAGACGGCACTGTGTGCGTCATCTGCGGTTTGGTATCGAAGATCACCGTCAAGCCGACCAAACGCGGAGACCGGATGGCATACGTCACGCTGGAAGACAAAACCGGCGAGATCGAATGCGTCGTTTTTCCGAATCCTTTTTCCAGAGATGAAAAAAACCTGCAGCCGGATACTCCGCTGGCCGTAGAAGGGGCCGTGCAGCGCAGGGAAGACGAGCCCGTCAGACTCCTCTTCAACCGGTGCATGCCCTTGACGGACAACACGCAATCCTCATCCGGCTTGCCCGGATTTGAGCCCCGTGAGAGCCGTTTTGAACAGGCTCGCGAAGGCTTGACGAAAACTCATGATGCTCCAAAAACTGCCGCGTCTTCCTTTTCGGAAGGCAGACTGTATCTCCGGGTGAAATCGATGGATGATCCCGGTGTCAAAAAGGTGCGTGCGCTCCTGTCGATTTTCAACGACGGCCGGGTCAGCGTATCGTGGTATGACCGGAGCACCAATCAATATGTTCCATTCGAAGGACGCGTGCTTTACGGGGACAGACTTGATGAAGAACTTGTCAAGTGTCTGGGCCGTGAGAACGTGGTCTTCAAAACGATAAAAAAGCAATAATTTCGGAGGGCTTATGAAAAAGCATGTCTATTTTGTGGGTAATGCCCATTTGGATTCTGTCTGGATGTGGCAATGGCAGGAGGGAAGCGCGGAAGCCAAGGCGACCGTACGCAGCGCACTGGACAGAATGAAGGAGTATCCCGAGTTCAAGTTCGTCTGTTCTTCCGCCGTTCTGTATCAATGGATCGAGACCTTTTCACCCGACATGTTTGAAGAGATCAGGCAAAGAGTCAAAGAAGGCAGATGGATCATTGTGGGAGGCTGGCACGTTCAGCCGGACTGCAACAATCCTTCCGGTGAGGGATTTGCCCGCCAGTCGCTCTATGCACAGAGATATTTCTATGACAGATTCGGAAAAACAGCGGAAATAGGCTATAACGTCGACTCTTTCGGGCACAATGCCTCGATGCCGCAGATCCTCCAAAAAAGCGGGATGAAAGGCTACTATTTCATGCGTCCGATGCCGCACGAAATGGATCTGCCATCCAGCATTTTCCGCTGGCATTCTCCAGACGGCTCGTCTGTGATGGTTTATCGGATCTTCGACCGGTACTGTTTTGACGCGCAGGATCTTCCCGCTCTCGAAGAGTTCGTTGAGCAAGCATCTGAAGCGGCTCATACGGACGTGGACGGTGTGTCGATCTTCTACGGCGTCGGAAACCACGGGGGCGGACCGACCAAACAGAATCTGAATATCATCCGGGAATTTGCGATCAAGCACCCGGATTTTGAAGTCGTTTATTCGGACTGCAAAGACTTTTTGGATATGTGCGAGTCATTCAAAGGCCATATCCCGGATGTCAAAGGCGAGTTGCAGCATCATGCATCCGGATGCTACGCAGCTGTTTCCGAAGTCAAAAATCAAATCAGAAAAGGCGAAAACATCTTGTACAGCGCAGAAGCGTTGTCCTCTCTGTCTTCATCTCTTCTAGGCTCCCGTGTTCCGACGCAGGAGATCCGGGACGCATGGAAACAGATCTGCTTCGCGCATTTTCACGATTCCATGGGCGGATGCTGCATCAGACCCGTCTACGATGACGTTTTTGCCATGACGGGCGAAGCACGGAACAAGGGTTCGAAAATTGTCAACGACGCCGTTCAGACGCTGTCCTGGGCCGTTGATACGTCCCGGGTGAAGAACGGGCTGCCTGTCGTTATATTTAACCCGCATCCCTGGACCGTCCGTCAAAGCGTCACCGTGAACAAACAGGCGGATACGGTCAGGGACGCCAAAGGACGCAAAGTCCGCTGTCAGCAGGTCTTCTCCCCGACAGCCAGCTGCTATCACCGGAACGACGTCATGTTCGTCGCGGAAGTCCCGGCCTTCGGATATACGACTTACGTGATCGAAGATACAGGCCGTCATGATCCGATCCCGGAAAACAGGAAGGTCGGCAGAGCAGTCCTTGAAAATGACTTTTTGAGAGTGACATTCGATCCCGCGACCGGCACGGTCAGTGAAATGCTGGATAAGCAGACAAGTAGAAACTGGATCGGAGGCCCGGGCGGACAGGGTATCGTGATCGACGAAACAGACCATGACACCTGGAGCCACGGCAAGAACAGTTTTGACAATGTTGTAGGCCAGTTCAAAAAAGTGAAGATGGAGTGGACTGAAAAAGGGCCGGTGCGTCAGACTCTGAAGATCACATACCGGTACGGTTCATCCACAATGGCTCAGTATTATTCACTTTTGTCCGATGAAAAAGTGATGAGAGTCCGCGTCAAACTGGATTGGCAGGAAAAGCACAAAATGCTCAAGATCGCATATCCGGTCGATATCACCGATCCCCAGGCCCTTTACGAGATACCTTTCGGTATGGTCGAGCGCCCGATGGACGGAGAAGAGGAACCCGGGCTCATGTGGACAGGCCTCCGGGGCAAAGAAGGATTCTTCGGAATGCTGAACACCAATCGCTATTCCTTCAGTGCCAAAGACAAAACCATGTATCTTACGGCCGTGAGGAGCCCGATTTACGGAGACCACGGTGCCGGACGTTTTTCGGAAAGCGAATATACGGACCTGGGCGCTTGCGAACTGTCTTATGCGGTTTGTCCGGACTGCAGTCCCAAACAGGCTTCCAGACTGGCTCGCGAATGGAATATGCCGCTCCAGCACGTGATTGAAAATGCACATGAAGGAAAACTGCCGAGAACATATTCGGGCTTTGAGATCGATTCAGACCACGTCGTGCTGTCCGCGTTCAAGCGGAGTGAAGACCAGAAAGGCTGGATCATCCGTTTCTTTGAAACGATCGGAGAACCGACGGATGTTTCGCTTTCGGGACCTTGCTTGAGACAGCCTATTCGCACAACAGTCAAACCGTTCGAGGTCAAAACGATGTATCTGGCGGATGAAGGAAGCGAGTGGAATGAAGTTTTGATGACTGAATTCGCTTGCGAATAGAATCATAACAATCAATTCAGCCGCACAGCGGCCTAAAAAAGTGCGCGGAAGATCCCTTTCGAAAGATCTTCCGCGCATTTTCAGATGGACTGAGCAAACAGTCTATTCAATTGCCTTCAGTGATTCGGCCATGTTGATGTTTTCGATCTTTTTCAGCATGAAAAGTTCGGCAAACAGCGCGAATACGAACGTGAGGATGACAGCCAGAACACAGGTCAGAGGACTTAACTTCAATCCGAAATAAAGCGATTTGATATTGATCTGCTGCATGATATATCTCAGCAGAAGATAGCCCAAAGGGATTCCGAACAGGGAACTGAAGAAAGTCAAAAGCAGATTCTCGCGAAATACATATGACGCAGTTTCGGCCTTGTAAAATCCCAGCACTTTGAGTGTTGCAATCTCTCTCTTTCGCTCCATGATAGAAATGTTCGTCAAATTGTAGAGAACGATGAACGCAAGCGAAGCAGACGCAACAATGACGATCAGGACGATGTAGTTCAGACTCTGCAGCATACCAGAGGCCTGCTTTTCCATATCTTCACTGAGGGAGACAGAGGCAATATTTGGATTGCTCAAGATCTTGGCCCCTTCGACATGTATGTCCGTCCCGGATTGAAATCTGATCAGAGAAGTGTTGATGTCCGGAAGCGTTTTCAATTGCTCCGAAAAACTTTCTTCTGAGAAAAACGCATAGTCGTAGATATAGTTATCGAAGATCCCGCTGACCTTCAGCCGGATGCTCTTCATATTTGAATCGACTAATGTAATCGTGTCTCCGACGGACAACTTCAGGTTCAAAGCCAGATGAGTGTTGATGATGGTCTCACCTAATCCCGGCCAGGCAACCTTTTTGTGTCCCTTATGGATGTCATAAAATTCAGAAGGCGGCTCATGATAAACGAACGCGATGATTTCGTGTTCCTCGTTGCCTTCAGAAGTCATGCGTGCGAGACGGTAAAAATCGATTTCAGTCGCTTTGTCTCCGCAATCCTGAAGAAAACTGACCCGCTGATCCTCAGTCGGTTCCGAAGCGAAACTGACGAGTGCGTCATATTTGCTGATCTCTTTGAACTGATTGTGGATGATGGGCTTGATTGTGTCATTGATGCCTGCACCGGCGATCAACAGAGCGGTACATCCGCTGATGCCCAGCAGCATCATGACAAATCTCTTTTTGTACCTGAAAATATTGCGCAGCGAGACTTTGTGCAGAAACTTGATCTTGAACCAGATTTTGGACAGATGCTCGAGCCAGATCCTTTTCCCGGCCAGCGGAGCTGTCGGTCGGATCAGATCGGCGGGAGGCGCCAGCAGCGTCCTCTTGCAGACAAATGCGGTGGCTCCGAGGGAGGCGGCCATGAAAGAGAAGAAACAGATGATGAACAAAGGCCAATCCATCAAAAAATCGATGGGTCTGTTCACGTGATAGAGGATCCCGTAAACCTTCCATAAGGCCATGGGCAGGAATTTCGATCCAATCAGAAAGCCCAGGATGCTGCCTCCCGCAGAGGCCAGTCCCGCGTAGACCAGGTAGAGGGACGCGATACTGAAATCTCCGTAACCCAGCGCTTTCATGGTCCCGTTGTCGGTCCGCATCTCTTCGACCATCCGCGTCATGGTCGTGATGCAAACCAGGGCGGCCACCAAGAAGAAAAAGAGAGGAAACACTTGGGATACGCCTGCGACGATCTCAGAGTCTTCCTTGAAGCAGGAATAACTCAGATTGGTCGTCCGGTCTAGCACGTAGACAGACGGTTCGGAAATCTCGTTCAACTGCTCCCGCCCGTCTGCGATGGACTGTTCCGCTTCTGCAAGGGCTTTTTCGTTTTCTTCTAACGTCTGCCTTGCGTCTTCCAGCGCCGCCATACCTTCATTGTATTCGTTCAATAAGACCATGTAGGCGGTCCAAATCGTGGCATACTCAAAAGATGTCATACTGTCTTTCTCGGTATCCAGTCTGACTCTCATCTCGTCGATCTGAACTTTCAGATCCGAAAGCTGTGTTTCGGCCGTTTCAATTTGCTCGAGGGCACCTGGCTTTTCGGAGTCGAAAAGATCTTTGTTATATTGATATTCTGTTTCCGCTTGGGACAGTTCCGAAAGTCCTTCGGAGATCAGTTTGGCATATCTGGCGTTGGCCAGCCGGGTCAACTCGTCTTCAAGAGGAGCACGGAGAGCATCGACTGCTTCCTGATATTTTGTCGAATAAATCTCTCCGGACGGAGGAATGGTCACATAGACTTCTGTAAAATAGTCCTGCGTGAACGCGGAGGGAAGGATGTAAACAAAGCTTCGGATGCTGCCGCTGCCAACAGACGAAGTGCCACGGTCGTAATAGGTATAGTTGGGAGATCGGATAAAACCTGCAATGGAAAACGATTGATATTTCAGCGAATCAAACACCTCTTCGGCGTTGCTGTCGAGCAGCAGGATCTCATCGCCGAGCGAGAATCTGGACATCGCATTGGCATCGAGGAGACATTCCCGATCCGACTGAGGCATCCTGCCTGAGATCAGATCCGGCTCATTGATCCCTTCCATCAGGGGGTGGGTCCGGAAAACCTGCGTCTGATCATTTTCAGAGGTCAAAAAGTCAACGGAAAAAGAGCCCGAAACACGTGTAAGTCCGGGCATAGCCTGCAAGGCTTCGACGTCTTCCTGACCGAAGCCTACGGTGCTGACCAGTCTGAAATCAAATAGATTGGTTTCAGTCCAGTATTTGTTCATGGCCGATTTCATGGCTGTCGACGTGACTCTGAGGCCTGCAAAAAAGCCAACTCCCAAGGCAATGATCGCGAAGATCGCCAGGAAACGGCCGAGAGATGATCGAATCAGTCTGACGATGTATTTTCCCAGCATGTTTCTGAACTCACCACTCAATATTTGCTATATCTGACGGATGTTCGTTGATCTCAACGGACTGGATCATGCCGCTGTTGACTCTTATGACTCTGTTTGCCATGGCAGTCAGCGCACTGTTGTGCGTGATGATGATGACCGTCATGCCCGTTTTCCGGGCTGTATCCTGAAGCAGTGTCAGGATTTGTTTGCCCGTCACATAGTCCAGGGCTCCGGTCGGTTCATCGCAAAGTAAAAGTTTGGGCTTTTTGGCAAGCGCTCTCGCAATGGCGACACGCTGCTGCTCGCCCCCGGACAGTTGAGAAGGGAAGTTGGACATCCTGTCCTCCAACCCCACACTTTTGAGTATTTCCGCGGCAGGGATCGCCTCTTTCCCGATCTCGGTCGCCAGTTCCACATTTTCTGACGCAGTCATATTCTGGATCAGATTATAGAACTGAAAAACGAAGCCTACGTCAAACCGGCGGTATTCGACCAGCTGACGTTTCGAAAAGGAAGAGATCTCCTGCCCGTCCAATATGATTTTCCCGGATGTCAAAGAATCCATACCGCCCAATATATTGAGAAGCGTGGTCTTCCCGGCGCCGGACGGACCGACGATGACGCAGATTTCCCCCTTGTCTATGGTGAAACTGGCATGCTGCAGGGCTTTGACTTCCACTTCTCCGGAACGGTAGATTTTGTTGACGTCGGAAAACTCGATATAGGCACTCATCAGTGAATCTCAACGCTCCTTCCCGTTTTGGCGGACAAATAGATGGCATCAATGATCTTCATGAGCCACAGACCGTCTTCGGCAGTGGCCTTGCAGGGGATCAGACCCTGGGAAGCGTCCACAAAGCCTTTGATCTCAGCTCTGAAAGCTTCCTGGAAACGGAAAGAATGCTCTCCTTCAGGCGTAAACGTCGTGAACTGGCGGTCCTTGACGGCCAGGATATGCATTTTCCCGAGAGACGTTCCGGCTTTGGTACCGTACAGTTCGACGTCTCCGCAATCTCCGTCGATATTCAGGTTGAAGCTGGTTTCGACCGACAGAGTCAGGCCGTTTTCGAAACGGATCATGGCGGCGCACAAATCTTCAACGTTGTAGACGTGTTCCTTGTTGCTTTCAATGGACCAAACGGCTCCGACGGGAGCGGCTCTGTTCGGACCGAGGTTATCATAGGTGACGCCATAAGCGGAGACCGGCTTCGGATTGCCTGCCAGATAGCGTGTCAGGTCGATGACGTGAACGCCCAGATCGATCAGAGGACCGCCTCCGGAAAACGTCTTGTCTCCGAACCAACCGCCGGGGCATCCCTGCTGACGGAGATAGGTTGCTTTGGCGTAGTAAATATCGCCGAAGGTGCCGTCTGCGACCAGGTTCTGGATCGTCTCTGCGTCTTCGCCGAAACGGCGGACGAAACCGATCTGAAGCATTTTCCCGCAACGTTTGGCGGTATCCAGCATTTGCTGAGCTTCCTGTGCGTTCATGGCCATGGGCTTCTCGCAGAGGACGTGAGCTCCGCCTTCGAGGGCTGCGATCGTACACTTGGCGTGATTGGACGTCCATACGCATACGCTGACAATGTCCGGGCGGATCTCTTTCATCATGATCTCGCAATCTGTATAGCGGCTCGGGATATTGTATTTTTCACAATACCTGTCGAGTTTGTTCTGATCCAGATCGCAGGCGGCCACGATTTCAACGAGACCTGCTGCTTCCAACTGTTTGTATCCGTCCATATGACAATGGCTGATACTGCCTGTTCCGATGATGGCGACTCTGATTTTTTTCATAGTATTTTGCGGATCAACCGCACTCCTTTGGTTTGGTTTCTATTGTTTTGGCCCGGGCATGTCCAGAAGAACTTCCCGGTTCGTTCCGTAGAAAATGTCGTCTCTTCCGGCAAGAGAAGAGAAGATCCGCTCGATCCGGAGCCAGAAAGCGTCGTCTGCTGCGGCATCGAGTTCGTAAGCATGTCCCCAGATATAGAACAACTGGGGCTTTTCGGGTTCCAGTTTGAGAAAAGCTTGGGCGAGTTCTTCCATCCGGTCCAGCTCCATATGGTAGACGGTCGGATCGAGTTCGAGAAGGTCCTCCGGCAGATCGAAAGAGTACGTGGACGTGATGGTCCTCGCATAGCGGATGTTCGGGATGCGGTTCCGGATCGTTTGGATGACGCGGGCATCGTGGTTGACGCCTCCGCCCGGATAGGCCATGCCGACGATATCATACCCGCACAAGGAAGTTAATTTGAAACAGTCTTCTTTGATTTCGGACACGATGCCGTCCTCGGAAAGAGAGGGAAGCATCGGGTGAGTGACCGTATGTGCAGCAATCTCATGACCTGAGTACAGTTCCCGGATATTCTCCGCTCTAACGACTGAATGATCGACTTGCGCGCCTCCGGACCGGATGCTTTCGATGAATCCCAAGCGGCCCGAATTCAGATTGAAGGTGGCCTTGAGACCGTACTTGTTGAACAGTTTGATCAATCTGGCGTCCTGAAGCACGCCATCGTCGTAGCTGAAAGTCAGAGCTTTGGTTTTACCGTTCCACATCAGTCATCCACCTCCTGCGGTTCCGATCTGTAAAACCATATCCGGCCGGTGCGGATCGGGAGTTCGGCTGAGAACCCGTCCCGCTGAAGGATCGCGCCTGACATGGACAGAGTGCGTCCCGTACCGTATTCTTCAAATGTGTAGATCTCGTCGGGTCTTACGAAAGGCCTGACTTTGCAAGCCGGATCGGGAGTCTGTGTGTTCCGAATGATCTGGATAAAGCCTTCCTTGGCATCCGGATCGTCGAATTGCATGGCATAAAAGTCCCGGGGATCTTTGCGACATTCTGTCAGGGGGTAGTAGTCGCCTCTCAGTTCCAGATCCGCTGCCCTTCGCCACATCGGATGATTTTTGCGGCAGCACGCGAACACTTCGGGCCTATCATGGACGTTGACGGTATCCGTCAGCGCAGGAGCCAGAGCGACCTGGAAAGCGTAATCGTCTATCTCTCTTCCGCCGTTTTCATAGGAACCGTCCGATGGATTGTCCCAATTCAGGTTATGCGCCCGGAAATAGGGGATCCACTCGAACATCTGGCGGTGCTGCTTCTGCTTGACCGGGTGTTTGCCCAGGCCCACGTCAGTATACTGAAGGGGCACTGCGCGGCGCATGGTGTCGAGGTCGTTTCTGTGTCCGCCTGACGCGCACGAATCGATCCATAGACCCGGATGATGGTCAAGCAAGGCATCCCAATAAGCCAGATAGCCCTGGATATGCAGATTTTCAAGCGCTCCGATGCGGTCTTCCGCCTCGTTTTCGGCCCAGATATCCGCCGGCAGGAAATTGAAATCCTGTCTGTAGATATGAACGTGGTTTTCGTCGATCAGGCGGTCGATCAGGGTGGTCAGAAAGGCTCTGGCTTCCGGATTGCCCAGATCAAAGAGGGCGTCAGACTGGCCTTTTTTGCGCAGCAGCCATTCCGGATGCAGGACTGCCAGATGATCTTCCGGCATGTTATCGTAGCACCGGACCCGTTCCGGTTCGAACCATAAAAGCATCTGGATCCCGTTTTCTTCGCACTTCAATCCGATCGGTCCAAGACCGTTGGGAAAACGCTGCGGATCGGGCTTCCACAGACCGGTGCGCGGCCAGTCGTGGTCGCAGGGATACCATCCCGCGTCGATCCACCAGATGTCGGGTCTGAGTCCTTCACGGAGATACAGATCCAACCCCTCTGACTGATTCTTTTCGGTCGCTCCGGTGAATTCCGGATATCCGTCCGCCATAAAGACGTGCATGGCGCATTTCGGACCGAGCGGTTTCCCGTCTCTTTCACGGGGCAGGATATATCTGAAATACCAGCGCCTCCACATGTTGCGAAGCCTAGCCTCATTCCGGTCTGATGCGACCATAAAAGTGACACGGGGAGAGCGCATGGATTCGCCGGGGAGGATGCGGTAGTGAGACCGCAATTGGCCAACGGAAAAAAGCAGGCCGTTCTCTCCTGCGTTGAAGTCGGCTTTCCAGCCGCCGGTCCACCCGACTGCGATGTTCAGCATGGCGTCGGGATAGAAAAGTCTGAAATAGGGGAAGGCACCGAGACAGGACGTTCCGCCCCACGGGGCGAGAGAAATCGAGTCCTCGATTCTGTCCGTCCACCATTCATATCCGTTTTCGGATGAATCATCGCCGTTGCCGTGGTACAGCAGGCATTCGCCCGGTTTCCCGCATCCGGGTCTCAGGATCCGGTTGAAAACCTTCAGATTGTCGATGACTGGGCTGGGTTTAGGACCTCTTTGTGTCAGTCTGACGACCCATTCGTATACGGGAAAGGTTTTGTAGACCAGTTGCTCGGCGCAGATTTCCAGTCCGTCCTCGTTGATCCCGGTCACGGTATAGGCGAACAGATCCGAAGACAGCGTCTTTCGAACGATCGAAGGATGGAAATCATCCGGGATCCCGTGGATCTCGCGATCCCCGTAAAAGAAAGACAAGGGGATCTCGGACGGATCTTTTTCAAAAGCAAACAGCCGGGATGCCAGCGTTAAATCAGATGGAAGCACATGAGTTGTCATTATCAAAACTCCGATTTGAACTGTTTGATTTCGGCAGGGGAAAGGACACGCCAATAGCCGGGTTTCAAACTGCCCAGCTTGAGCGGCCCGAACGAAATGCGCGTCAAGGTGGCGACACGCAGTCCGACCTGGTCACACATCCGGCGGATCTGTCTGTTGCGGCCCTCATGGAGGGTGATCTCGAATTTTCGCGGACCGGTCACGCGGATCTCCACCGGTTTCAGCAGATAACCGTCGAGTTTCATGGGCGCATTCATCGAAGAGATCAATTCTTCCGTCAGCTCTTCTTTGGTGGAGACCAGATAAGTTTTCGGAACGTGATGCTTCGGGTGAGTCATGCGCTGCGTGAACGCACCGTCATTGGTAAGGATGAGCAGACCCTCGGAGTCCATATCCAGGCGGCCGACCGGATAAAGCCGGCCCATTTCCGGAGGCAGCAGATCCGTCACGCAGGTCCGGCCTTTTTCATCTTTGGCCGAAGTCACGATGCCGCGGGGCTTGTTGATCAAGACGTAGGTATAGGATTCCACGCGGGGCAGAACGACCTTTCCTTTGTAGGTGATCAGATTGACGTCCGGATCGACCTTGCAACCCAGAGAAACGATCTGACCGTCTACGCGGATGTCGCCCGACAGGATCGCCTCTTCGGATGCGCGTCTGGACATCAGTCCGCTGTCCGAAATGTATTTCTGTAAGCGAACAGGATCCATGGCCCGTCAGTTTTCTTCCTTTTCGGTTTCGGTGTCTTCGGATTTCTTTTTGCCGAACAGATTTTTGATTTTTTCGACGATCTCGGGTACTCTGTCGATGAATCCGATGGTCGTCTCGACCGGATCTGCAGGTCTCTGCATACCCAGATTCAGCAATTCGACGGTCCCGTCTTCATAGACGACCATAAAAGCGATCGGTTTGATGGACAGACCTGTGCCTCCGCCTCCGCCAAAAACGGGTTTCTCGTTCGTGGCGTCGACGCCGCCTGTAGCCAGGCCGACGGAGATCTTGGAGATCGGGATCAGAGTGGTCCCGGCCTTAGTCTCGATCGGTGTGCCGATGATTGTGTCTGAATCGACCAGATTTTTGATGTTTTCAAGAGACGTTCTGATGACGTCCTGCAGTTTATTTTCGCTTGCCATAGTGATCATCCTTTCGAACTATGTTGCTTGTGTATGGATTTGATCCGCCGGTTTCGTCCGGACGGGATCTGGGGATTTCTGTTTGAGTTTGCTTCTGAGATAGGCCCCTGCGACGGATCCTAAGATCGGGAAGACATGCCATACTCTCAGTGTGAATGCGGTCAGCAGTTCGGCCTGAATCAGATCGGACGCATAGTCTGCGCGGACTTCGACTTCCTCTCCGCGTTTAAGCTTGAGCCGGAACGTCTGACGAATGATTTCCAGAAGATAGGCGACGCTTTGGGCGATTGTGCCGTAAAGGATCGCCGTCTTGGCGGCGTCGTCCGAACCGATGACGATCCGGAAGCGGACCAGTTTGACGATCAGGTGCTTGCGGAAAGGACGGAAAAAGGATTTGACAAGATCGGTGTAGAGATCCAGCTGATCCTTAAAACCCTTTGGCTTTTCTGCCTCATCTCCGGACGTTTTCTTTTTTTCAGCCTTTTGCTTTTTCTTTAAGGCCAGTCTGGCCTGCTTGCTGCGCCATCTCTGCATCTTCTTGTAGTTGATGGATCCTGCTTTGACCCGGATCTTCTTCGGGAAGATCTGATGTCGAAAGAACCACACTCGGACATGCATCCGGACCCGGTCGGCCAATTCGAGTTCGAAGGTGACCGGCGTGACGCATATCAGCACGAAGAAAAGCAGTATGCCGCAGACCCAGTACAACCAGGTCATGCCGATTCCTCCGCTTTATGAGTCTGTTTCTTCCGGCCCTTTGTCTTCATCCTGCGATGGCTGAGGATCCGAGGCTTCTGAACCCGGTTCCGGGGCGGATGCTTTTTGTGCCGTGCTCAGAGATTCTGTGACCGGGAGTTCGGACAGTGAGGACAGCCCGAAGACACGGAGGAATTTTTCTGTCGTGGCGTACAGGACCGGCCTTCCGGGTGCTTCCAGCCTTCCCACAGGCTCGATGAGTCCCTTGTCCAGTAGGGAAGAAACGGAATAAGAGCTGTCCACGCCACGGATCTCGTCGATATAAGATCTAGTGACCGGCTGGTTGTATGCAATGACCGCAAGTACTTCCATAGACGTGTTGGACAGGTTCCCGCCCCGGCGGATATCCAGCGCCTCACGGATGTAAGGTGCGTATTCTTCTTTGGTCGCCAGCTGACAGCTGTTGGGAAAAGACAGGAGAACGAGACCGCTCCCCGGATCTTTTTCAGGGAAACGGACATCTTTCATGTGTTCCACGAAAAATTTGACGTCTTTTTCGGAAAGACCCAGAACGGCCGAGAGTTTGGCATAGGTCACGGGGTGCCCCGCCGCGAACAGGATGGCTTCGATGGCGTCTTCTATATGTTTGACAGGTGCAAGTTGTTCTTGATCCATGGGTGTTACCTCTTCTGTTGTTTCTTGGCGTCCGGTCACGAACCGGAAGCGGCCGGCCCTGCTGTGAACGTATCTGACAGCTGAATATCTTTCGGCGCGTCTTTGTTGAGCATGAACTTCGTGTTCATATCGTGGATGCGGGCGGGCCTTTCGGGAACGGCTTCATCTTCGTCCTCTTCGGAAACGATCAGCAGCTGCTGCATCCTGACCAATTCCAGGATCCCCAGAAAGATCGCGATCAGGTCGGGCAAAGACTTGGCGTCGGTCAAAAGTTCCTTCATGGAAGGCCTGGGCTTTTTCCGGATGTGCCGGTAGATGCCCACGATCTTTTCCTCGACCGAAACGATGGGAGCGGAGACCAAAGGCTTGAAGCGGACGCGCTGTTCCTTTTCAGTCCGTTCGCGCTCTTCCAGATAGGACAGGATCCGGCGGATGCCCAGGCACAGATCGGTCACGTCCTGATCCGAGACGAACGTCTTGTCGATCGTGATCTCTTCGGTATCCTTATCATAGCGATACCGGAAACGTTCGTAGCGTTTGGCCAGGAGGGCAGCGCCCGCTTTGGCCTGCTGATACCTCAGCAGGTTCTCGGCCAGATCCGCTCTGGGATCTTCTTCCTCTTCATGGACTCTCGGGATCATCATCCGGCTTTTGAGGAGCACGAGTTCGCTGGCCATATCGATAAATTCGGAGGCCAGTTCCATGTTGTGGGATTCAGCCTGGGCGATATAGTCGAGGTACTGATCGCAGATAATGCCGATCTGGATATCCAGAATATCCATTTTGTTTTTTTGGATCAGCTGGAGCAGGAGGTCAAGAGGCCCCTCATAGCGTTCCAGATGGTAAGTGAGTTCCATAGTGTAACCTCTTACTAGGCAGGATTAGCGTAAATCAAATTCGAAAGAAGATCGAAAGGTTTATAGATCAGGTCGTGGAGACCTCCCGCAAGGAAGGAAACCGGATTCCAGCCGAACCAGGAGAGAGCCAGGAAAACGACCAGAATGCCGATGCCAATATACTGCTCGTATTTCATGACCTTGAAATACCAGTCCTTCGGCAGGAAATAGAAAAAGATGCGGGACCCGTCAAAAGGCGGAGCCGGGATCAGATTGAAGATGGCGAGGGCAAAATTCAAATAGGCTCCCAGATAGGTCAGCAGATAGAACACATAACTCAGCCAATAGACAATATCTTCCTGATGACCGGCAGACAAGACCTGAAACCGGAAATTGGCCCAAGCAAAGCATTCTAAAAGGCAGAAAACGATGCCCAGAGCCAGATTGGAAACGGGTCCGGCCAATGATGACAGCATCATGCCTTTCCGGGGATTTTCAAAATTTCTGGCATTGATCGGCACGGGTTTAGCCCAACCTATACCGACCAACATCATGGACAAAAATCCCAAAGGATGGATGTGCCGGATCGGATTCAATGTCATCCTGCCCAGATTTCTGGCTGTCGGGTCGCCCATTTTGTAAGCCATGAACGCATGAGCCGCTTCATGGAACGAAAGAGACAACAGAACGAGGGGGATGGTCAAGAGCAGGGAAATGATGGCACCCCTATCTCCGCGCAAAGCCGAAAAAAGCATCAGACGATCCCTCCGCCCAGGGGAATGTCGCAGCCTGTCAGGTCATCAAATGTTTCTCTCCGCACGCCGATGCGTGCCTGCCCGTCTTTGATGAGAATGACGGGGGGACGCGGGATGCGGTTGTAGTTCGACGCCATGGAATAATTGTAGGCACCAGTGCAGAGAACGGCCAGAATGTCGCCGCGGGAAGTTTTCTGAAGCGGCATGTCTTCGCCGATCAGGTCACCGGATTCGCAGCAGCGGCCTGCGAGGGTCACTTTTTCCGTTTGCGGCTCATTTGCCTTGTTGGTGACGAGTGCCGTGTATCTTGAACCGTAGAGTGCGTATCTCGGATTATCCGGCATGCCTCCGTCGACCGACACATAAGTTCTGAATCCCGGGATGACCTTGACCGTGCCCACCGTATAGAGTGTGACGCCGGCGTCCGCGACGATCGAGCGTCCCGGTTCGATCCGGATGGAGGGCAGGGGATAGGACCGCTTTGCGCAGGCTTCCTTGACGACGCCTCCGATGTCCTTGACGAAAGCCGCATAGTCCATTTTGGGATCCTCGGCGGTATAGGGAACACCGGGTCCGCCGCCCAGATTGAGTTCCTTCAAAGTCAGGGAAAACCGATCGGAAACATCTGCCATGAAGTTGATCATAATGTCAGCCGCTTCCCGGAACGGATCGATGCTGAAGATCTGAGACCCGATATGGCAGTGGAGTCCCTGAAGGCTCAAACGAGGCTGAGCGAGGGCAATCCGGACGATCTCCATGGCCCGTCCCGTCCGGATCGGACTGCCGAATTTGGAATCCACGTTTCCCGTGCTGATCGCTTTCAGGGTGTGGGGGTCGATGCCCGGAGTGATGCGCAGGTAGATCTTCTGAGACTTCTGTTTGCGCTCACAGATCGACTCCAGAGCCAGCAGTTCCTCTTCGCTGTCACAGACGACGGTCCCGACACCGCAGTCTACGGCCATCTCCAGATCTGCGTCTGTTTTGTTGTTACCGTGAAAATAGACTTTGTCGAGCGGAAAACCCGCTTTCATGGCCGTAAACAGTTCGCCCGGAGAGACGCAATCCACACCGAGACCTTCTTCTTCGACGATCCGGTACAGCTGCGTGAAACTGAGCGCTTTGGAAGCATAGAGGGGCATGGAAGAAGCCCCGTATGAACTTTCCAGTGATGCTTTGTAGGTCCTGCATCTCTCCCGAATCACATTTTCATCCAGGATATATGCAGGCGTGCCGTAAGTTTTCGCCAACTCGACGGCGTCCATGCCGCCTATGGTCAGATGACCTTTTTCGTTGACGTTCAAATTCGGATATAAAAACATGAAATGGCTCCTAACCGAGGCCTGTTTTTTCGAATATCAGTTTCCAGACCTCTTCGATTCCTTCCCGCTTGAGAGCAGAGAAGGGGATAATGGGAGTTCCGGCCGGAATGGAAGGATCTTCACCGAGCCCTTTCAGGGACGCGGCCCGGCCGGTCGAATTGAGTTTGTCTGATTTGGTGGCGACGATGGCGAAAGGCAATCCCGTCCGGATCAGGAAATCGAGCATGAGCCTGTCGTCCTGAGTCGGACCGACTTTCATGTCGATCAGCTGCAAAACCAGCGCCAGTCTGTCCAACTGATGGTTCTGCGTGAAGAAACGGTCGGTGAGGGATGACCAAACGGCCTGATCTTTAGCCGCGCGTTTCGCAAAGCCGTAGCCCGGCAGATCCACGAAATAGAGGCTGCCGTCGATTTTGTAGAAGTTGATCGTGATCGTCTTGCCGGGCTCGCCCGAAACACGGGCCAGCGATTTTCTCCCTAACAGAGCGTT
>JAEEGL012887051.1_pt1 | contig 30843 bp, 20 predicted proteins | sample 9134231 | NCBI WGS metagenome assembly JAEEGL01 (sample SAMN16246548, study PRJNA631951) | gut metagenome | biome: gut microbiome; feature: rumen; material: fiber-attached | host: Bos | place: Iran: Karaj | collected 2018-10 | reverse complement strand
TTTGTATGGTCATTATCAGAAAAGCACTAACAGAATAATATCATGATACAAACACCACGTGAATTGAGAAATAGCAAATTGGCAGCCAAACTGATTACTAATTTGCAAATGAGACATTATGATGCCTATTACTGTCCTACGGGTGCAGACGTTATTAATAAGGTAAAGGAAATCATTCCCGAAGGAAGCAGCATCTCTTGGGGAGGCTCATATAGCATTCGTGACATCGGTTTGACACAATTCCTGAAAAACGGGAATTACGATGTATACGACCGTGATGACGTAACCACACAAGAAGACAAGATTCGCATATATCGCAAGGCTTTCGAGTGTGATTTCTATTTGGCTTCGGTGAATGCTATCAGCGAAGACGGAGTCATCATCAACATCGATGGCAACGGCAATCGTGTAGCCGCCATTACGTGGGGACCAGAACATGTTATCTTGGTGGTTGGCTTAAACAAAGTGTGTCAAGACGTAGATGCAGCCATCAAGCGCGCACGTTCTACGGCTGCACCTTGGAACATGGCTCGATTCGACTTCAATACGCCTTGTCAGATTGACGGCACTTGTCATGATTGCAAGTCGCCTAATTCCATTTGCAATTACATCAGCATCCAACGCATGTCTCACCCTGCCAAGCGACACATTATTATATTAGTAGGTGAGGATTTAGGTTATTAATAAGAAGAAAACGAAATGATTGTTTGCATTGCGGAGAAACCGAGCGTTGCAAGAGACATCGCCAGAATTATCGGAGCCACATCTTCCAAGAATGGTTACATGGAAGGAAACGGCTATCAAGTAACATGGACATTCGGACATCTCTGCACTTTAAAGGAACCGCACGACTATACTCCCGCATGGAAACATTGGAGTTTGGCATCATTACCCATGTTGCCCCAACGTTTCGGCATCAAACTCATTGATGATGATGGTATCAAGAAACAATTTGCCATTATCGAGAAACTCATGCAGAATGCCGATGGTATCATCAATTGTGGTGACGCAGGACAAGAAGGTGAACTTATCCAACGTTGGGTGATGCAAAAAGCACAAGCCAAATGTCCCGTGAAGCGTCTTTGGATTTCATCCATGACTGACGAAGCCATCACCGAAGGATTCCAAAAACTGAAAGACCAAGCTGAATACCAACCGTTGTATCTTGCTGGCTTGTCTCGTGCCATTGGCGATTGGATTCTTGGAATGAATGCCACTCGTCTTTATACGTTGAAATACGGACAAAACCGACAGGTGTTAAGCATCGGACGCGTGCAAACCCCTACCCTTTCCTTGATTGTCAGTCGTCAAAAGGAGATTGATAATTTTAAGCCTGAGCCTTATTGGGTATTAGCAACCATCTATCGAGATACGCAATTCACGGCAACGAAAGGTAAGTTTACGAGTAAGGAGGAAGGCGAGAAAGCTTTCTCGACGATTGAAGGAAAACCGTTCACCGTTACTGACGTACAAAAGAAAAAGGGTTCGGAAGCACCACCAAGATTATTCGACCTCACATCCCTTCAGGTGGAATGCAACAAGAAGTTTGCTTATTCCGCAGAGACAACCCTCAATTTGATTCAAAGTCTCTACGAGAAAAAGATTACTACTTATCCTCGTGTAGATACGCAATTCCTTCCTGATGATGTTTATCCCAAGTGTCCTTCTATCATGAATGGATTATACAAGACTACTTTCGGGAACACACAACCCTACGCACAAATCGTCAAGGCATTGGGAGGAAAATCGTTGCCTAAATCCAAGAAGGTATTCGACACGTCGAAAGTCACCGACCACCATGCCATCATTCCCACAGGAGTGCCACCTGTTGCGTTGAGCGATATGGAACGAAACGTGTTCGACTTAATAGCAAAGCGATTCGTTGCCGTTTTCTACCCTGATTGCAAGTTCTCTACTACCACCGTATTAGGAGAAGTCTGCAACGAGGATACGCAAGAAACCATCGAATTTAAAGTTACTGGTAAGGAGATTCTTTCACCAGGATGGCGCACGGTGTATGCTTCTGATACGAAACCCATAGAAGAAGACGAAGCCAAGAAAGAGAATGAGGAGCGAACATTACCTACATTCGTGAAAGGCGAAAGCGGTCCTCACCAACCCACGTTAACCGAAAAATGGACTACTCCTCCCAAACCATACACCGAAGCCACGTTGTTAAGGGCGATGGAAACGGCAGGTAAGTTTGTGGAAGATGAAGAACTACGTGCTGCATTGAAGGAAAACGGCATAGGAAGACCATCATCAAGGGCGGGCATTATCGAAACGCTCTTTAAACGTCATTACATCCGTCGTGAGCGGAAAAATCTGATTGCCACGCAAACGGGTATAGAACTCATTGATACCATCAAGGAAGAGTTGTTGAAGAGTTGTGAACTCACAGGTATTTGGGAAAAGAAACTCCGTGACATCGAGCATCAGAAGTATGATGCGGCATTGTTCGTAGAGGAATTGAAGCAACAAATCACTACCATCGTCAACGATGTCATGCGTGAAAACACCAACAAGCATATCACCCTTACCACCGAAGAGGATGTAAAAGCCAAGAAGCCAAAACGTCAAACCAATAAAAAGGAAACGTTAAAACCCTCTGACGACCTTATCGGAAAACCTTGTCCCGTATGCGGAAAAGGTACTATCATCAAAGGAAAAGCCGCCTATGGTTGTTCTGATTGGCAACATTGCAATTTCCGCCTGCCATTTAACAAATAGTTCTTTGCCAATTATCTTAGCATCAGTCCCTTACAATATAAAGGTTATATATGTTCTATTATGATAATCAAATAAACCATGGAAAAAGTAACTTTTATCAAATTTATAGCTGCAATAATTATTCTCGTTTTGTGTTCTTGTTCTGTCTTAAGCAAAAAGAGTATCTGGGAGAAAGATGACCTCGCTCTCTTCGAATACATCTTCGAGAAGTTAAACGAAAAGAGTGATTACGGCTCAGATCCATCCAGCCTCAATGATAAGGAAAAGGTTTTTATGTCAATGGCACTATTGGCACAAGAGGTTAATAACGGTGGTTTTGACCAATATTTCCTCAATCTCGGGGGCAAATACAATGACATCTTGGTTTCATCCGCTGAGGCCATTAAAGCCTATGATATCGCAGAGATTTGCAAGAAAGCATTGGCGGTATATGCAGAACACTCAGAGCAAGACGACGTAATTGAGGAGTTGAGTGAATATGATAAAGCTTTTTATGAATCTAAAGATCCAATTTGTGAATTTTGTGCGAAATACGCAAAAGAGAATAAAAAGTATTTCGAGTGATAGATATATATAATCGATTATAATAATCAATTAAACCATGAAAAGATATATTAAAAATTTTATTCCAGATTTTCGCTGTCAGAAAGGTCATGATGTTAGTTTTGAACTTACAGATTTTAGTCGGGAAGACTTCGTATGCCCCATAGGAAATGAGTCAGGCATTTACATTATATCGACAACAAACTCTTTTAAATTTAGATATGCCAATGGGAAGGAAAGTCCTATCATCTACATCGGGAAATCGGACAACCTACTCAGAAGGCTTAGAGACGAGCACTACATGAAGCACCTGAAGGTCTTGGAAGAAAATCCAGACTATGGAATCGCAGAAAACATCCAAATGGCTTCTAAATATCAGTATATGTATTACAATGGATGCCATGTAGACATTTACAAATGTCGAGGAAAACAGGAGTCAAAAAAATTGGAGTCAATGTTTCTCAATGCCTTTTATCAGCATTATCGTAGCATCCCTGTAGGAAACGCAGCTCGTTCTTTTTGGTCTTATTAGTTTTATATTCAACTTTTCGTTTAGGTTGAAAACCATAGCTTTATATGCTACAAATCAATGATTTGTGCGTTACAGACGAATGGTTTATAGCATACAAACATATAATTTACATTGTCTAAAGCTATGATATATGCATTCAAAATGACTTGTTTCTTACCTCTATCTTCCATTTACTAATCGAGGAGCAACTACTGCCCAACCATCAAAATGTTAACATAAATAGAGTTTGCAAATTTTCAGTAAAAACATGAATTTAGTTGTTTTTGTCAAGACCTCCCCTATTTTTATCTAAATATATTATTATCAACGAGTTAAATTTTTCAAGACCTCATGTAAGACCTCCCGTAAGACCTCCCATAGACCTCACCTAAGACCTCCCGTCTATGCTTGTATAATTCGCATAATAATTGTTCGATGAAGCAATACTCTAATGCACTTGAAATGAACGAGCGGAAAAAGAATTAACCGAAAATCAGGTCGACAAGAGGTGAGGTGTTAGGTGAGGTCTATGGGAGGTCTTACGGGAGGTCTTACATGAGGTCTTTCAAGCATTTCCGTTTTACAACTCATTAATACTTAATGATTTATGGAAAGCAACGGGAGGTCTTGGCAGATATTTGAAGAATTCACAATTTACAATTGATTGAAATGCAAAGAATGTGATTGTTATTGGTGAAATCATTTTTTCCCGTTAACAATATCCTTCAGTGCCGAACCGAAGATGATATATTGCGTATTGCCCGCTATCGTACCCTCGTTCTGTCCCCAGAGGAAAGGCCAGTCGTCGAAGTTCTCGAAGTGGTCGGGTTGACGGAACAACAATCCAGGAGCCACATTTCCGGGAATGAACGAGAAGTCGGCTCGGTTGTTTCCATAAAACACTTGTTTGGGTCTTGCTGCCCCTACTACGGCCACAAATGAGTAATTATGGTAAGGATGACAACCATAAAGCCAATTAGACACACGGTAAATTTCATCCTTGCTCACGATGTCGGGGAAATAGATGTGGGCATAGTTGATAGTAATACCAAAATTCAACACGGCATTCACACCAGCCCAGTTGCCTAATCCGATAGGTACTCCATAAGGATTCTGTTGGTCGAAACCTTTCACGTATGCATAGTATTTCTCCACGTAAGGACGTAGTTTCTGCTTGTAAGCCTCATCCATATAAGGAACGGCATCAAGGGCTGTCTGCATGGTATTTGCCACATTGCGTACGAGCGCCTCCCATATCAACTGTTCGAAGTTGACACGATATTGTTGTTCTCTTGTGGCCGCGTAGAGTTGGAGATTCGTTGCCAAATCACTACGACTATTGCGCGCACGTACCTGACGCCTACGGTTGGCATTGTTGTCTGAAGCAGAAGCATTACCGTCTCCAGTACCAGTAAGCCAATTAGCGTCAGCATCAGCTTGTGCATCAGTACGTTGTCCGCGACGTTGGTTCATCAGTTCGGTAGCTTCCTGCATCAATCGTTTCGATTGCTTGAGCGCACGAGCAGCAAGGTCATCATTATATCCCGTCAAGGCACGACTGGCTGCTGCAAACATCGTGGCTGCTTGAAAATCAAGTTGAGGGTTGCGAGTGGTAAAGGCCCACATATCATCTGGCGTTCCGCTTCGTTTACCATCGGCAGACACCTCGTATGGTTTCAAACTTGGGTCGTAGTGCAATCCGTCCGTGATACTGGCAGCATCCCCCAAGTGATGGTAATTATCGAGGATGGAATTGGAAAGTGTTGAAGCCATGTGTCCAATCTGTTCCGCCTGTGCCACGAGATTCAACACACCGTGTTCAATGAATTGCAAGATGTCGGGCACTCCGTCAGGACGATGCAAGTCAACGTATCTCTGTTGCTGACTCACGAACGTCTCGTCACGTTGCGGCTTAAACAATTCCCATGTACGAATGAAATTCTGCACCACATTGATATTCGAACCCGTCTCAATGTCAAAGTCGCCAGCATCGAAGAATCCCCCGACATTCAAGCCAGGAATCAACTCCAAAGGTTTATACTTCGTATCGGTGGTTGCACCTTGACGATGCAGGTCGAAGTGGTCGCTTGGTGGAGCTTGCAGATAACCTTCCTTGAATGGTTCACCGTGCCAAGTGCGATAGCCCTCAGTCACGTACATGTGGTTCATGTGAATAGGCACCCAAACATCGGTTGTAGCATCGGTAATCTTATCGTACACGTGTTCGTCGATGAGGAAATTGTTGGTTTTCGTCTTTCCATATTGGATGTAATAGACACCCGACTGCTTCACGGAAGAGAAATCAAACTTCACGTAATGGTATTTAAAGAAGTCTCCCCATGTTGTGATATTACCGCGAAAAGCCTCTTCCGTAGTACCATCTTCCTTGATGCGAATGAGCGAAGCGGAAGTCTCTACCTTGTCTTTCTTGTCGAGTTCAATAACAGCCACCTTGGGTTGTTCGGGGATATATCCCACTTGCGAGAAACCGATGTTAGGTTCGCGAATCCATCCAGAAATGGCGTGTGGTTCTACCGTCCATGTCACCACCTTACCCGTCTTTCCCTTTGGAAGCACGCTTCTCAACACAAACCAACCATTCTGAGCCAACATCCTACCGTCGTACAACTTCAGTTCGGCATCATCGCTACTGATACGAATCATGCGCTCTGGCGTGTCTGTAGCCATGATGATGCTATGTCCTGTCTCTATGGGAAGAGGGTCAACGAAACGGTTTGTGCCTCTATCATCGTAGGTCTTGAATCCTTTGAACTGGCGAGGTTTCTCACTATTGGGACGTGTCACCGTCAGACTGGTTGCATAACGTGGGAAACGATTCAATCGTCCATCCATCATAAAGGTTTTCAACCAATATTGTGAAGGCAGAAACTCCATATTAAAACCAGCCTCGCCAGCTAACTTCTCAGGGACGGGTTGGTCTAACCATACCGCTATCTCTACAGCCTTTCCTTTTGCCGTAACCACCACGCGACTATCGAAGTCGTAATCATCATAACGCAAACCAACCTCAATACTACCATGTTCACGGTCTACCTTCCTGCTTGTCATCTTCGGAACGAGGTCCCATTGTTCGGGAGTGTTGTTCAAACGAATAGCACCACCCTGAACCGTTCGCACACCATGATGGATGATTTCTATTCCAGAATTCTTCTCATCGTTGAATCCTCCGTTAAAACTATTGCTGAACACTAACACGTTGACACCCTGTCGCTCAAAATATTCACGGTCGTTGAGTTGTAAGTCTTGTGCCTTGCCAATGCCAATCACCATTGTCAGCATCAAGAACAAAAGGAACAACTTTTTCATCTGATGACTCGCTAAAAAAGCATCATTATTGTCAATTTGTTTCATCTTAAATTATTAGGTTTATGTTGTATAAAATATTTGACGAAACAAGTTGTAAAATGTCTAATGACACTCTCCTAATTTATAATATATTAACAGCCCGTAATCACTTACTCACTTCAACCGAATAATATCGCTCCATCGCGTAGTGGGATTCTTGCTTCTGTAATCATGCTTGATGGCATTGGCAAACACTTCCGCCTTTCCCTTGCCGTTCTTTTGCGTATATTGCTGAGCACCCAATACAATCGTCTCCGAACCATTTACCCGATTGATTCTATCAATGACCTCATCCAAACGCTTCATCTTTTCAAATTGGTCGGCATTGAAATCCAGGAAATTGGTTTGAATGGGAACTTTAGCGCCAATCCCCATCACGATTACACCTGCTTTCTTGTATTGTATACCTTCTATGAAAATCTTTTCCAAAGCCTCTCGCGCGGCCTTCACGATAGTTGTCGTAGAACTGGAAGGGGTAAGCAATCTCACTTCTTGAAAGTTACAATATTGCTGAAGGTCCTCTCGGAAGGGATTCGTATTGATGAATACGCCCACCACCGAAGCTACCGTATCTTGCATCCTCAGTTTCTCCGCACATCTTGCCGCATAATTGGAAACGTGTGTGCGCAATTCGGTGAAATCGGAAATCATCCGCTGAAAGCTACGACTCGTACAAATGCTCTTTTTCTTCGCCAATTCCTCATTCGGAACCATATCTTCGCCGTTCAATTCAGCCCATGTGCGATAGATAACAATATTGTTGAACATTGCTCGAACCCACGAACCGTTACGTGAAGCAAAATCGTAGGCGGTTTTCACTTGTTGTGCTATCAAGCGGGCAGCATATTTCCGTCCGATGCCCCACACCTCTTCGACGGGAAACAACTTCAAAGCCTTCACGCGTTTCTCGTCGTTGTCTATCAAACAACAATGTTTGTAACCCTGGTATCTTTTTGCGTAATAACTGGCCATCTTCGCAAGTGTCTTCGTAGGCGCAAGTCCAATACTCACGGGCATTCCCACACTCTTCAAGATTCGTTTGTGCAAATCCTCTCCCCATTTCTTCAAGTCCACGTTTTCCATTCCGTGGAGATAAACAAAACTCTCGTCGATGGAATAACGAAAATAATCGGGTGCTTCTTGTCGGATGATATCAACCACACGTGCAGTTAGTTCACCATACAACTCATAATTGGAGGAGAAAACGGCTATCTTATGATCGGGAAATTGCTCTTCCAATTGATAGAAAGGTATTCCTGCCTTGATGCCCATGCGTTTTGCCTCGTTAGAACGAGCCACTACACACCCGTCGTTGTTGCTCAACACCACAACGGGCTTGCCATTCAAGTCGGGCCGAAACACCCGTTCGCAAGAAACATAGCAATTGTCACAATCGATAATGCCGTACATTTACTTCTTCCAATTCTTAATGGTCCACACTACAACACCCCAAACCTCAAACTCATCTGTTACGTCTATCTTGATGGAATAGTAATGTTTGTTAGCTGGACGCAATTCAATATACCCTTCATCCTTATGCGAGAGGTCGAGAAACTTAATGGTAAATTCCTCGTTGACATACGCCACGATAACATCTCCGTCGTTTGCTTCCAACGAACGGTCGATTACCGCAATATCTCCATCATTGATACCTGCGTCCATCATTGAGTCGCCATCCACACGACCATAAAACGTGGCTTCAGGATGACGGATGAAGTCGCGATTAAAATCCAACGTATCGTGCCTATAATCTTGGGCGGGCGAAGGGAAACCAGCCTTGATGCCAGGGGCAAATTGCAAGGACAGTTCGTTGGAAAACTCACTGGGTAGGATATGTATTTTTGCCATACTATTTGCAAAGATAAGCATAATATTTGAAAACAAGAAAATCCACAAAGATTATTTCCTTCATTCTTAGAATGAACATCAGAGTACCCAATAGCATATAGATAATTCGCTATTGTCAATAAAACATCACAAAAAGAGCCATTTACCAGACGTTTTTACTCACCAACCTCTACTTCAGACTAAAAAATGCACGTCTTCTATGCTTCTTATAAACAACTGACGTTCAATTCATTACAAAATGCTTTCATTTTTAAGACTCCAAAAACAGACTATTTTCGCTCAAAAAAGAGCCTTTTTAAGCATCATAAAGCATATATTTAAGCGTGCTAAATGATATATTTACGACCGGAAACACATACATTTGCATTTCTCAAGTATCATTTGGGAGAGAAAAACATGGTTTTTCACCAACAAAAACACCATATTTCAGCATTGTCGTTTCTGGAATGAATATTTACTGGAGCATTGTTTTGTTGGGTAAATTCGCAATAATAAAAAGGCTAATCATAAAACGTATTTCTCATAATCAGACAAATTTTCACATGAATAATTGGTTGATTACAAGGAAATGATTAATTTTGCAAACATCATTACACATTATATCTCATAAAGAAACAGTTTTGTTATGGTTTACAATGAAATAGGAAAAACGGGAATGCGCGTGTCCAACCTTGGATTTGGTGCCTCATCATTAGGAGGCGTATTCCACAGCATTCGCGAAGAAGAAGGCATTCAAGCCGTGTTTACCGCCGTGGAAAATGGCATTAACTTTATCGACGTATCTCCTTACTATGGTCATCTGAAGGCTGAAACCGTATTGGGGAAGGCATTGAAAGACATCCCTCGCGACAAGTATTATTTGTCTACGAAGGTGGGACGATACGGGAAAGATGGCGTAAACACATGGGATTACTCAGCTAAACGTGCCACGGAAAGCGTGTATGAGAGCATGGAGAGGTTACATGTGGATTATATCGACCTTATCAACGTACACGATGTGGAGTTTGCCGACTTGCAACAAGTGGTTGATGAGACGCTTCCTGCATTGGTGGAATTGCGTAAGAAAGGCGTTGTTCGTCATGTTGGAATCACCGACTTGCAACCAGAGAACTTGCATTGGGTAATTGAACATTCACCTGAAGGAACGGTTGAGAGCATTCTAAACTTCTGCCATTATAGTTTGAACGATGATATGTTGCTCGACTATCTTGATTTCTTCGAAGAAAAGGGAATCGGAGTGATTAATGCATCGCCCTTCTCAATGGGTTTATTGTCGCAAAGAGGTACTCCAGATTGGCACCCTGCTCCTGCATCCCTCAAGGAAGCATGTGCCAAGGCTGCCGCATATTGCCAAGAGAAAGGTTATCCTATCGAGAAACTTGCCATTCAATTCTCTACCAGTTTGAATCCACGTATCGCTACGACCTTGTTTAGTAGTGCCAACCCACAAAACGTGTTGAAGAACATCGATTACGTGAACCAACCGATAGATGAACAATTGGTGAAAGAGGTAAGGGCTATCATTGGCGACCAAATGCGTGTAAGATGGAAAAACTCTTGAGCCGTTGAACATTGACCATTGAACATTTTTATGATGACGATTATTGATGCTCATAGCCATCTGTGGCTGAAACAAGATACCAGTTGGAACGGCAAGGAGATTCGCTCATTGAAGAACGGACGTTCTATCTTCTTGGGAGAAGAAGTGCAGATGATTCCACCCTTTATCATCGATAGCGTAAACTCGGCTGAGGTGTTTCTTTCCAACATGGATTATGCACAAGTAACGGCCGCCATAGTAGTACAAGAACTCATCGATGGAAACCAAAATGATTATCTCATCGACGTAGCTCAAAGATACCCCGACCGTTTTATCGTTTGCGGCATGTTTGACTATTTTGGCAATAACATTTTAGAGGAGGTTCGCGCGCTGATAGATAGAGGTTTTAAGGGCATAGCCATTCCTGGTCATCGTCTGATTACAGATGACCGTCGCGTAATGCTCAACTCTTCCGAGATGATTGCCGCGTTTAAGTTGATGGAAGAGAATGACGTGTTCCTTTCTATCACTCTTGCCGACGGTGCCATGCAAGTAGGCGAATTGCAGGAAGTGATTGAGGAATGCCCCAAACTGAGAATAGCCATCGGACATTTCGGAATGCCAACGATAGAAGGATGGAAAGAACAAATCAAATTGGCTCGACACGACAACGTGATGATTGAGGCAGGTGGAATCACATGGCTTTACAACTCAGAATTCTATCCTTTTCCAAGTGCCATACAAGCTATTCGCGAGGCTGCCGACCTTGTAGGAATGGAGAAACTGATGTGGGGAAGCGACTATCCACGCACGATAACGGCGATTACCTATCGCATGTCGTATGATTTCATCGTCAAGAGCAATCGTCTTACGGAACGAGAGAAGGCTCTCTTTTTGGGAGAAAACGCTCAACGATTCTACGGAATCAATCATATATTAGATTTACCATATATCAAAAACATGTCAGAATGAAAGCAATACAAATTTCCGCCGAACGACAAATGGCGGTTGTCAATATCGAAAAACCACAATTAATGCCCGATGAAGTGCTTCTGGAATTGAAGTACGTAGGATTCTGCGGTTCTGATCTCAGTACTTATTTGGGTAAAAATCCGATGGTGAAGATGCCCGTAATACCTGGTCATGAGGTTGGAGCTACCATCGTGGAAGTTGGAGAAAATGTTCCCGAAGGATTGAAACCAGGAATGACCGTTACCGTGAATCCCTATACGAATTGCGGGAAATGCGCTTCTTGTAGGAACAATCGCGTGAACGCTTGTCAACACAATGAGACATTAGGCGTTCAGCGTAATGGTGCGATGCGTGAATATATCTCTTTGCCTTGGGAGAAAATCATTCCAGCAGGATTATTGGACACACGTACTTGCGCCTTGATAGAACCTATGAGCGTGGGATTCCATGCCGTATCTCGCGCACAAGTAACCGATATTGATGTCGTGATGGTTATCGGTTGTGGTATGGTAGGAATGGGAGCCGTAGTACGCTCCGCGCAAAGAGGCGCGACCGTGATTGCAGCAGACATAGACGATGAGAAACTGGCACTTGCCAAACAGATGGGAGCCAGTTACGTAATCAATACGAAGACCGACAACGTACATGAGAAATTGTTGGAGATGACTTCGGGATTCGGCCCAGATGTAGTTATCGAAGCTGTAGGTAGTCCGATTACCTATCAGATGGCAGTTGACGAAGTGGCATTTACTGGTCGCGTCATCTGTATTGGTTATGCGAAGACGGAAGTATCGTTCCAAACGAAATATTTCGTGCAAAAAGAACTCGATATTCGTGGTTCTCGCAATGCTCAACCATCCGATTTCCGTGCCGTTATTCACTATCTTGAAAAGGGAAATTGTCCTACGGAAAAATTGATTAGCAATGTGGTTAAGCCCGAAGATGCTCCTCAAGCCATGAAAGAATGGTCGGAGAATCCCGGAAAGGTATTCCGTATTTTGGTGGAGTTCTGAAAAGAGAAGCAAGAAAGTTAGAGGTAAGAAGCAAGAGAATAGTCTTTTTGTTGAGAAACTATCAAATGGTATCAATTAGTAAAGCAAATCTCTTGCTTCTTACTTTCTTATCTCTTACTTTCTTATTTCTCACTCATGCACATACAAATTCCAACCTAAATAGGTTTCTATTGCCTCATTGAGAATGTCAACAACATCGGTACGACACATGGCAACATGATGTTCGAAACCATTCTTGCAAATGTATTTCATGAGTTTCTGTAGGTTGTCAACCTTCGTTACGGCAATACAACCATCCATTCCGTACGGGTCGTCAGTAATCTCACCCTTGCCGAGATAAGCCTTGATACATCCCTTGGGATCATCAGTAGAGATACGGAAGAACGTGAAATCGCCTGCCGTAACCTTTGCGTAAACAGCACCAAATGTATTAATCTTGCCCAAGGTACGTCCAAGAACGCCCAAAGGACCTAACTTCAAGTCGTTCTGAACAAATGACTTAGGATAATTGCCACAATGCGTACATACACACTTGTTGCGGTCTTCGGCAAAGTTGTTGTTCCAATCGAGCAACGCCGATGACTTGCCTGAAGCAAGTGTCAATGCATACATAGAAACGGCTCCGGCAATATCTGTCTCACAAGCAGCAGGAATCAACTTATCTCCCAACATAGACATCGTGACACATGCGGCACAACCGTAATTCTGTTCCAAAGAATCCCAACATTGAATGGCAACTGCTTGAACATCGTTTGCCTCAATCCAGTTTTCTACGGCAACACCAAACTTAGCTTGCAATTTTAATTTCTCACGATAGTTTTCGGGAATTTCGGCATAGTTGTACAGACGCTCACACATCTTAATAAACTTAGGATCATCATCCGTTATCTTCTGAGCAGCAAAAAGAATCTCAGACAAATCGGCTGGTACAACCGTAATGCCACTCCTTTGAAGAAGTTTCTCACTGGCTCGACAGGTATTAAATCCTAAAGGACGCGTACCAATTTGTCCGATGCGACAATGACGCAATCCATTGACCACCCTACAAATAGCGGCAAACTTCTCCAAATCTTTTGCCAACAACGGACTATAAATTGAATAAGTGTGTAAGGTTGTATCCGTGAAAGGAATACCGTATTGATAAAGGTTGTTGCATACGGATATCTTACCACAGAAAGCATCACGACGACTGTCAAGGTCAACTTTATCATTCTCATCATCGCAAGCCTGAACGAGCACTGGCACATTTAAGTCTGCATCACTAATAGCATTAATGATACCGATTTCAAAACCAAAGTTAGGCAATGAAACGATGATACCATCAATTTCATCACGATGCTCCCTAAATTGCTTAGACACTTTTAGTCCGTCTTCTCGCGTCTCAATACTACTACTTCCCGTAGGTGTAGCGTCTTCTGGCAAGATAACATACTCAAAACCCAGTTGTTCTATCGTTTTTAACAACTGCGCACGCACATCGCGTGCCAACTCAGAATTAAAATAGGCGCGTGTTCCAATAATCACGCCAAAACAAGTTTTTCCGTTTCTCATTGTTATTAGGTAATTTTGATTGATTATTCGTTTATTGTATCAATTGATTGACTGCCTTTCTCCAACCTTGATAGAGACTATCCATCTCTTCGGTATGGTGAGGTTGAATCACTTGTGTCACTTTCCTTAATTGGACGACATCGTCAAAGGAAGTCCAAACCTTCCTTGCAAAGCCATTCATGATAACAGCACCAAGGGCGGAAGCATCTTCTACCTCAGTACAAACGACGGGGGAATCCAATAAGTCAGTTTGGAATTGCATCAGGAATTGATTTTTGGTTGGTCCACCATCAGCACATATCTCCTTTAATTTGCCACCCGTTCCACTCGCCATAACATCTATCAAGTCTTTTATTTGATATGCGATAGACTCCAAAGCAGCCCTTAGAAAATGTGCACGAGTGGTTGAGAATGTCATTCCTACAACACCAGCCTTTGCATTAGGTTTCCACCATGGTGCTCCTAAACCAGCAAAGGCTGGTACAATATATACGCCATTGGTTGAAGAAACCGTTGTTGCCTCAGCCTCCATCTCAACAGGACTTCCAACCAGTTTCAATTGATCGGCAATCCATTTCAATGTCGCACCCGTGCTATAGATATTTCCTTCAAAACCATAAAAATGCTTGTTGAAGGCAGAGAATCCCACAGACGTTACCAAACCTTCGGGAGCAGCAAGAGGTTTTTCCCCGATGTTCACCATGACTGACGAACCAGTACCGTATGTTACTTTACCAGAACCTTGAGTGAAACACATTTGTCCTACAAGAGCACCGTGGGAATCTCCTAACACTCCGGCTATGGGTATGGGAGTATCGAACAATCCCTCTACTGTTGTCTCTCCATAGATAGCATCACAAGGCAATACTTGTGGCAACATCGTTCGTGGTATTTGGAAGAGATTCAGCAAATCGTCATCCCAATCCATCGTGTGGATATTAAACAACATGGTACGAGATGCATTGGTGGTATCGGTATAGAAACTCTTTCCTCCCGAGAGCTTCCATATCAACCAGGTATCAATGGTTCCCATCAACAACTCACCTCTATCTGCTTGTTCACGAACATCCTTATGATGGTCAAGCAACCATTTCACACCACTGGCAGAGAAATTGGGATCAATGAGCAAGCCACTCTTCTCGAGAACCATTTCCGTATAACCATCCTTACGCAACTGCTGACAAATATCCTTTCCTCTTGTATCTTGCCAAACGATAGCATTAGATACAGGTTTGCCCGTCATCTTATTCCATACTACAACCGTCTCTCGCTGGTTGGTAATGGCTAATGAATATTGAACATTGGTTGGCATATCGGAAGAATGGTCAATGAGTTTTCTAATAGCCTCAACCATATTGGCATAAATCTCTTCAGCATCATGTTCCACCCATCCTGCTTGTGGATAGTATTGCTTATGGTCAACGTTACAACGAGCCAACATCTTACATTTTTCGTCGAACAACATCGCCTTGGTGGAAGATGTACTCTGGTCTATTGCGATAATCTTGTTCATGATTTGGATTGAATTATTTCACACAAAAATCTTTCACCGCAGCTTCGATACCATCTGCATCCATACCATAATAATGGAATATTTCAGTATTGGAACCATGTATGACATTCTCATCAGGTATTCCGATGATACGAACAGGTACGGGATGTTCGCTTAACGTCTCACATACCATTGCACCCAAGCCACCAAACTGACTGTGTTCCTCAACCGTTACGATTCGTCCCGTTTCCTTTGCTGCTTTCAAAATTGCATCTTTGTCGAAAGGTTTTATCCACGACATATCGAGAACACGCGCATGAATGCCTTGTTCTTTCAAGCGAAGAGCAGCTTGCCATGCATGATATACGGTTTCACCCGTTGCTACGATGGTCACATCATTACCTTCATGTACGGTAATTGCCTTGCCTAATTCAAAATCAAAGTTGTCGTCTGCATACACATCAGGTACTGCCGCCCTACCGACACGAACGTAACATGGTTTGTCGAAATCAACCAAGAATCTCACTAACTTTCTCGTTACTCGCCAATCACTCGGCAAACAAATGGTCATTCCTGGGAACGTTCGCAAGGCAGCAATATCATGTAAGGAATGATGAGTGGCTCCCAATGCACCGTATGCCACTCCCCCACTCACGCCTAATATGGTGACGGGATTCTCGCTATATGCCAAATCTACTTTCACCTGTTCCAAAGAACGAGCTACATAGAAACAAGCAGGACCGCAACAAAACACTTTCTTTCCACTATGTGCCAATCCTGCGGAAATACCCACGGCATTTTGTTCGGCTATACCGCATTCCACAAATTGCTTAGGCAATTGTTCCGCAAAGTCGCCAAGCGTTACCGAACCACGTGCGTCGGTTGTCACGGCAATAATATCCTTATCCTCACGTGCCAATTCCAACAACGTATCGGTAAACATTTTTCTACATGCAATCATATATTAAATAATGTGGAAACATGATGTTCCCTTACTCTTTATTTGTTAGTAACCCATTAATTCTTTCTTCGATTTCCTTCACGGCTGCTTCGCATTGCTCTGCATTTAACACGCCATGATGCCACTTGGCTATTCCCTCCATGAAACTCACTCCAAATCCTTTGGTGGTGTAACTAATCAAAAGATGTGGTTTACCGTTTTGATAGTCTATGGCATCAAAGGTCTTGACAATATCTTCCATTGAGTCTCCATTCATCTCAACAACATCCCATCCGAAAGCTGTCCAACGTTCGCGAATACTATCAAGGGGCATCACGTCTTCTGTATTTCCACTGATTTGGAGATGATTCCTGTCAATGATAGCGACTAAATTATCAAGATGATAACGATTGGCTGCCATCGCAGCCTCGTAAATAGAACCTTCGCCTTGTTCTCCATCGCCCATCAAGACGTATGTATGATAAGCTTTTTGATCCATCTTTGCTGCCAAAGCCATTCCGATGCCTATACTCAATCCATGTCCCAATGCACCACTATTCACTTCAATGCCTGGAACTTCGATTGTTGGATGACCACTGAGAATAGAACCGAATTGCCCTAAAGTATCAAGTATTTCAGGCTTAAGAAATCCCTTTGCCTCAAGTGTGACATACAAAGCCTCTACACAATGTCCTTTGCTTAAGACGAACCGGTCACGGTTTGACCATTGAACATTGGCCATTGAACATTGAACATTGCTTGGTGTATCGGAAGAATGTTCAATGTCTAAAGATGAATGATCAATATTCATCACATGAAAATAGAGTGCCGTCATCACGTTTAGACATGATAAGTCGCCACCGATATGACCAGCCTTGGCTTGATAGACAACTTCCACCAAACGTTTACGATTCTTCTCAGCAATCAGTCTCAATTCATTTGTCTTCATTTTCGTATTGTTTTAATAAGGTCTTTAAGGCCCTTAGTGTCCTCAAAGACCTTAAAGACCTTCACCCTATCACATCACTTTGCCCTTCTCGGCTAAGGTGTCATAGTTATTGTTCAAATTACGCCAATCCACTTTTGTCTTTGTGGGAATTGCATTGATGTATTTCTCAATGTTGGTATATCCATCGCCATTGCAATCCTTATTCGCATCACTGGCATCTTGGGGATTTAATCCATTGGCAATCTCCCACTCATCAGGCATTCCATCACTATCGGTATCTACACGAGGTGTCCAATCCCTATACACAGGATAGCCACCCATTTGACGTGGGTCAGTAATAATGCCTTGCTTATATGAATCGTTTGCTAAACGACGATACTTAAACGTACCTTCATCATTCTGCGATTTCTTATGTAAGCCCCACATATCACCGTATGGATTATCTTTTACCTTCTTCTCATATTTATCCACATAATAGGCAATACCTGTACGAACCTCTTCGGTAATGCGTTGGTCAACAATATCTCGACAAGGTACAGTGGCTCCAGCATTTTGCAACACCCAATCAAACGCTCTTTCAGCACCCATGATAGATACGAAAGGCATTTCAAATGGTTCGTTGGAACGCATCACCGCCAACTCTGTTTCGTCCATCTCTCCATCTTTGTCTGCCGTCTGAATACCACCGTTCCAGTTGTCCTTCGTTATCTCTGGGAAACCTTCCATCACATTACCCATAGCATAAACACGTCCGAATTGCTTGAACGGAAACAAGTTTACACTTCTACTCTCAGATTTTACGATACGATGTCCAACGGGTGTATCTTTAGGAGTTAATGGTCCTGGCTTATAATAATTGTTGATGAAGTTAGACATAGTGGAATATTCACCACCATCAGCTGTGCGATGAACCCAATTGTAAACAACATTATTGATGAAGTTAAACACACCTCCCCATCCGATAGACGGGTTTCTACCTGTATTGTCTGCCCAAAGATTACGCATGAAAGTGGTATTTTCTCCACCGATGGTAGAACCAAATGAGTGATTCCACGTATCAAGAGCCTTAGCAGAAATGGTGTTTTGAATCGTTACGTTTACCGTTGGTTCCTTGCGTTTGTCTTTTCCGTCTCCCATGTCAAACATGTGGCGATAGAACGAAATGTTCTCATCCAATCCCCATTCACACGAACAATGGTCTATCATGATATTACCTACGGGATTTCCACCGAATGAATCCTCACGATGCCATACCAATGTTTCACCACGACGGAAACGCATGTGGCGCACAATCACATCGTGTGTATCTACTTGGAACGATTCACCTGCGATGATGACACCATCACCTGGAGCTGTCTGTCCTGCAATCGTAATATACGGAGCACGAACATAGATGGGCGATTTCAAACGAATGATACCCGAAACATTGAACACCACGATGCGAGCGCCACCTTGTTCACATGCCCAACGGAAAGAACCAGGACCATCATCATTGAGGTTGGTAACAGTCAACACTTTACCACCACGACCGCCAAACGTGTACATACCACCACCTTCAGCACCAGGAAAAGCGGGAATCTTTGCTTGTCGCAAATCGTAAGGACGAGAAGCCCAAGGTACGTATGGCCTTCCTGCCTTTGCCTCTTCAATCACAATAGGAAAAGCGACTGCCCATGCAGAATCGCTATGCGCTTTCCAACAAACTTCCAATGAGTCAATCAAATGTTTTGCCTCATCGGTTAATTGTGGATATTGAGCTTGTACGGATGTGGCAGCAAGCCACACCGTACAAGCCATTAATATTAATTTCTTCATATACTTATGATAAGAATCATTTACAAGATTATGTTGAAGTGATTACTTAACCACAACTTTCTTGCCATTCTTGATAAAGAGACCCTTAGTTGGGGTAGTTACACGAACACCTTGCAAGTTGTACCAAACATCGTTCTCCGTATTGACATTCACATTGTCAATACCTACAGTAGGACCATACAACCAACGTGGGTCACCAATCTTGGCTGTCTTTTGTGGACATTCACCAAGTGTGAAGTCACCTGCTGTAATGTCATTGGCGAATACAACCACACCTTCTACGTTGTTAGCTACAGGTTCTGCATCGTCAGCAGTTTCCTCACTTGCACTAATGTCAGTTAACACACCGTCAACTGTCCATTGGAATGAGTTGCCATCAATCATCCATGTAGGATTAGCACCTTGTTGTCCACCGTTCAAGCCCTTCACGAATTGTCCTTGCTTACCGCAATCGATGATGATACTGTTCTTCAACTCATATGCAAGCCATGTTTGGTTAGCTTGACGATGCGTATTCACGTTCTTTGAGTAGGCTATATTAGATAAGGTGGAGTTGGTAATTGAAATCGTTTGTTTCTCTAATCCAGCCTCAGTAGCCTTTTGTCCACTTTGTGAACTATAAAGTTGACCTGTGTGTTGTGGGTTACCATAGATAGTAGAATTGTTGATAGATAGTTTCTCTACAACACCACCGCCATTGAAGTCGAATACGGTCTTGTTTCCACCAGCCATTTCTATGATACTATTCTCCAATGACAAGATGCCATATTGAGCCTTTACCTTATTACCATAGATTAATTGTTGGGTAAGACCTTTCACCTTGATGCCATCTATCTTCATGTCACCAAGTTGATAGAAACCATTATCAGCAAGCAAGTCACTATGGATATTATCACTAATCTGAATCATCGGACCAGTAAGTGCTGATGCGTCAATGTTGGCATAACCAACTTCATGACCACCATTAGGTATAGCCAACATAAATTCAAGAGGACAATTCAGTTGGATAGGTGAGTTCCATTGATAATCAGATCCTCCAATCAAACCTATCTCGATTTTACTGGGATATGGATTTGTTTCCATAGCGGCAGCTACTTCAGCAGCTATATCCTGACCATAATTTACAAACACATAAAGAGGTTCACCAATTCCCTCAATAGCATAATTCACGTTCTTGAACGACAACCAACTGATATTGTTTTCAGCTGCTATATTGAACTGAATCTTCAAGATACCATCCTCACCTACTACACCTTGAGCGGTGAATGTGTCAAGATAGAATTGTGACTCACCAATTTGTGCACCAGTTGTAACAGGAACAGCTTCACCGTCATTTGCTTGAAGGGTGATTCCTATAGGAGCATCTCCTGTGCCATTCTTTACGCGAACACGAACTAAGGCAGAAACGTTATACTTACCAGGTTCTAAGTCGGTCATAGTAGCAGTTAATGTGCGCTCACCGAGTGACTGGTCATCGCCTGTCCAATATTCAAAGAATGGAACCCTGAACCCTGAACCATCATTTTCTCCTTCTGTTGACCATGTATTAATATAATAAGGTGCATCTACAAAGTCAGGATTGGTGTCCCATGCGCTAAGCAGGAAATTATCTACGGTAATAGCAGCACGCCATCCTGTTGTCAAAGAAGGATCTTGCAAAGCAGCAGCTTCAGCCTTGGTCAATGTACCAGCCTCATACTTGGCGAGCCATTGTCCATAATACTCTTCATAAGCTGCTTGAGTATATACATTCGTTGCGTCAATCAGTTCTTTCATTGCAGGCAATACATTTGCGGCAATGATACTTGCCTCTGCATTGTCGATAACGGCCGTCAATTTTTCGATGGCAGCGTTGATTTCATCAGCAGAAGAAGATGCAGTTACATCTGCGGTTTCTGCCAAAGTATTTGCCAATGCGGTATTAACAACCTCTACCTTTGGTTGACCTTGCAGTTTCGTTGCTTTCTCACGCAATTCTGCCAACTGGGAAATAATAGCAGCATTCTTCACCTCGTCGAGCGTAGCGTCTGCTCCGTAATAACACAACTCGAAGTTGTCCCAGATAACCCAAAGAGTAGGATTGTTCTCATTCTTGATACCCATGGTAATTTGTCCATCTTTCACTTCCACATAGAGAGGACTAATCTTATACAAGCCTTTCTCGAAGGAAGCACAAGCATCTGCCATAGAATTCTCAGAACCAGTCTTCAAAGGAACCAAAGCCGTTTCATCGTTGATGAAGAACTGAGCAAAGTTGTCATTATCACTACCATCTTGACGATAGAATCCCTGTGCTTGGAATGAATAAATACCATTAGGAACATTACTAAGCACTTGAGAAACGGTGAATGTAGAGTGATAAGACTCTGCACTATGCTTATCACTATTACCACCCGTCAAATTATAATTCGTACAATCCTCACTTACTTTCCAAACACCCACATTTCGGTTATTACGTCCAAAAGTATGGTCGATGATAAGGAATGTAGCGTCAACTGGAGCGTTAACAGTAGCGGTATTCAAAGAAGCCAACATGTCTGCCTCAGAAATAATCTTCCAAAGGGCATTATTGCCTTCAGGAACATTCTTACCCAAGATATAAGAACTGCCATCATAACCATAGAATTGTCCCTCGGCATTGGCGATTGTATATAATCCATCACCTGCCTTTGTGATAGTCAAGTTAACAGGTTGTCCATCCATGTAATCACCACCGAAATAATAACTCGTGCCACCATTAGACACCTGTGTCTCCATCGTATATGCTCCTTCTGGAGTTTGAGCCAATGTTACATAATCAGGATGTTCAATCAATGAAGCATGTGTGCCCCAATCATTAGCTGCACCCCAATACCTCTGAGAACCTACATTATAAAGATAATATTTACCTTCAAAGGATGCTTCTTTCACTTCTACCAACCAACGTGGGTCACCAATGCGAGCCTCATTCTGGGGACATTGGTCAAACGTGAAGTCGCCCGTGTTAATGTCGTTGGCAAATACGGCTACACCTTCCACATTGTTAGTAACTGGCTCTTCTTCGTCACCAGTTTCCTCACTGGCACTCATGTCGGTAATAACTCCGTCAACGGTACGCAAGAAAGAGTTGCCGTCAATCATCCAAGTAGGATTCTTTCCAGCTTGTCCTTGGTTCAAGCCTTTCACGAATTGACCTTCTTTACCGCAATCGAGAATCACGCTATTCTTCAATTCGTACGCCAAAAATGTCTGATTAGCTTGACGGTGAGTATTCACGTTCTTCGCGTATGCGATATTATATAAGGTAGAGTTGGTAATCGAAATCGTCTGTTTCTCCAATCCAGCCTCAGTAGCTTTCTGTCCACTCTGTGAACTATACAATGCTCCTGTGTGTTGTGGATTAGCATAGATAGTAGATTCCATAATGGAAACCGTCTCTGCAACACCACCACCATTGAAGTCAATAACAGTCTTCTGACCACCAGCTATTTCAACGATGCTATGATACAACAACACATTACCATAGAGAGCTTTTACTTTGTTACCATATACCAATTGCTGAGACAAACCTTTAATTTTCAGATTTCCAATAATGATGTCACCCAAATCATAAAAGCCATTATCTTTGAGCAAACTCGGATGAATATCATCACTAATTTGAATCATCGGACCAGTAAGAGCAGAGGCATCAATATTGGCATACTCATTTGCATGGGTAGGATCAAGTATTTCTGTAATCAGCACAGAGATCTCAAGAGGGCAGTTTACCTGAATAGGTGTTACTACTTGGTAATTCTTTTCTCCGAGCAATTTTATAGTAATTTTACTTGGATATTGATTGGTTTCCATGGCAGCTGACAATTTTGCCCCAATGTCCTCACCTTCATCAACATACAACTCAATAGGTTCACCCATAGGCACAACCACATCCACTAACCAACGTGGGTCGCCAATGCGAGCCTCATTTTGTGGACACTGGTCAAACGTGAAGTCACCCGTGTTAATGTCGTTGGCAAATACTGCTACACCTTCCACATTATTAGTAACTGGCTCTTCTTCGTCACCAGTTTCCTCACTGGCACTCATGTCGGTAATAACTCCGTCAACGGTACGTAAGAAAGAGTTGCCATCAATTATCCAAGTAGGATTCTTTCCAGCTTGTCCTTGGTTCAAACCTTTCACAAACTGACCTTCCTTACCGCAATCGAGAATCACGCTATTCTTCAACTCGTAAGCCAAGAATGTCTGGTTAGCTTGACGGTGAGTATTCACGTTCTTCGCGTATGCGATATTATATAAGGTGGAGTTGGTAATCGAAATCGTCTGTTTCTCCAATCCAGCCTCGGTTGCCTTCTGACCGCTCTGTGAACTATACAATGCTCCTGTGTGTTGTGGATTAGCATAAATAGTAGATTCCATAATGGAAACCGTCTCTGCTACACCACCACCATTGAAGTCAATCACAGTCTTGCTGCCACCAGCTACTTCAACAATGCTATTATCCAATGCAACCTTGCCATAAAGTGCTTTCACCTTATTACCATAGATAAGTTGTTGAGCAAGCCCTGTAACTTTCACGTTAGAAATAGAGACGTCCCCTAATTCATAGAAACCTGTAGTTTCATTGGGTTGGAATGCTGCCATATCAGATTTCACTTGTATCATCGGAGCTGTCAGTCCAGTTGCGTCAATGGTAGCAGGAGCAGCTGCATCACCTTGAATTGTCAAATTACCAACCGTCTCAATTGCTTGACTAACAGTATAAGCACCATTAGCTGCCAAATTGATAGTAATGCTGGCTGGATAAGGATTGTTCTCCATTGCAGCAGCCAATTCAGCAGAGATGTCTCCTGATGCAGGATTCAATTCAATAGCTTCGCCCACAACAGGTGCTGGAGGCTCTTTTCCCTCGTAGGTCATACCATAATAATTTATGGTCGTACCTCTTCCGAAAATGGTATAGGTATTTCCTTCAGCCAGTTCGTACTCTTTCGTCACCCAAGCATATTTATAGTCTTCCGTCTCTTCCACGATGGTAAGTGTTCCATCAAGTTGTGAGAGGTCAGCTTGGTTGACAATCTTCAAGTCTTTACCGTCATTAGAAGCATAGACACCACTATCTTCATTTTGCGAAGTAGATTGACGACGATAGTAAATCTTCAGTGTCAGGTCCTTCTTGGCAGTCAGAATGATAGGTGTACTGCCCTCCTTGTTTGTGCCATTTGGTTCATCTGTCGTAGGAGCAGCATCAACGCGAACTTGGATATAGTGAGTAAATTCCTCACCAGCAATCTCTTTTGCCGCAGTTTTCAGCGTAGTTTCATACACCGTCTTAGCCGTTACCAACTCATCGTCAATGAGTGTTGAACCTGCCGCAACAGGCGTTTCCTCAGTAGCCTTCCATGTCGTTGCTGCAAAAGCGCAAATCGACAATAAGGCAACCATCAGTAATGTAAGTTTTGACTTCATAATAATTGGTTTTTAATTAGATTATATGTTTATTTGTAAATCGGTCCAAAGTTCGCACAAGCGCGATAGTCAGCACCTTCCTTATCCATACCGAATGCATTCCATGCAGCTGGTCGGAAGATATCTTGATCGGCAATATTATGCATACAAACAGGGATTCGAAGAATCGAACAAAGTGTAATGATATCCGCGCCAACATGACCATGACAAATTGCACCATGATTGGCTCCCCAATTGTTCATAACGGAATATACGTCCTTGAAAGCATCTTTCGTCGGGTCAAGACGTGGAGTAAACCAAGTAGTAGGCCATGTGGGGTCAGTACGACGGTCAAGTATCTTGTGTACTTCGGGGTCAAGATCTACCGTCCAACCTTCTGCCAATTGCAAGACAGGACCTAATCCTTTCACGATATTCACGCGAAGCATCGTCATGGGCATTCCACCTTTAGTGAGGAAATTGCTGCTAAATCCACCTCCACGGAAATAATCACGATGAGCAGGTGCCCATGTTGTTGCTTTCATACAAGCCTCCACGTCTTCCTGCGTCATGTTCCAATGTTCCTTCATCGTAGGTTTACCCTCTGCATCCTTCATGGCTCCCGTTGCATCAAGGGTAGTTGCACCTGAGTTAATAAGGTGAATAAATCCTTGTGCAGATAAACCTTCGAGGTCTTTACCTGTCACTCTCTTCACGGCTTCAGGACTCCAATAAGTACGAATGTCAGAGAACATCACACCCTTGTTAGTCAACAGATGTCCAAAGAGCATAGATACACCATTCAAAGAGTCGTTTTCCGTTGCCAAAACATCAGCTTCACGAATGCCGTTCCAATCAAACGACGTACACATCATGGCCTCGGGGAAGTCGAAGTTAGGTTTATAGTCTGTCCATTGACGTTGTCCTTGCACACCACCGAGAATGGCATTGTGTCCAAGTGCCTCTTCCTTGAATCCCATTTCCAACAAACGAGGATTTCCGTGCATCAAATCGCGAATAATCATCATGTTCTTCACGGTGAATTCCCAATCAGCATCTTTCTCTTCGCGAGTCTTTATCTTCTCAGGACGATTCTGGTCTTGTCCTTCTTGTGGTTTCGCATATTTGTTCACCCACTCCATTGCCTTGGCAAATTCTTCCTTATCGTAAATACCAAGATCTACGCGACGAAGGATTTCCACCAAATCGGCATATTCGGTTCGTATACCTAAATACTCTTGGAAGAAGTCGGCATTGACGATAGAACCAGCAATTCCCATACAAGTATTTCCCAACGACAGATACGATTTCCCTCGCATCGTAGCAACGGCTTGTGCAGCACGGGCAAAGCGCAATATCTTTTCAGCCACGTCTTCGGGAATACTATTGTCATCAAGATCCTGAACGTCGTGGCCATATATACCGAATGCAGGTAATCCCTTTTGTGCATGAGCCGCAAGAACGGCAGCCAAATACACGGCTCCCGGGCGTTCCGTTCCATTGAATCCCCAAACTGCCTTGGGATAATACGGATTCATGTCCATCGTCTCTGAGCCATAGCACCAACAAGAAGTAACGGTGATGGTAGCTCCAACACCTTCGCGTTCAAACTTCTCTGCACAAGCAGCACTCTCGGCAACGCGTCCGATAGTTGTATCGCTAATGACACACTCTACAGGACTGCCGTCTCCGTTGTGCAAGTTACTTTCAATCAAGTTCTTTACAGCCTTGGCAAGATTCATGGTCTTGTCTTCCAAGCTTTCTCTAATGCCCCCTTGACGACCGTCAATGGTGGGGCGGATTCCAATTTTAGGATAGTTATTGTTCATGATTTGTATTTATTATTATGGGGTTTATGGGCATAATGGGGTATATAGGGGTTATGGGCATTTTGGGGTTGATTCTTTCAACAAAAAAGTGAGGAGAAATCCTACAATAAAGATGGTACATGTACCAAGCACAATAGCAAGATATTCGTGCAAGTGAATGCCTGGGAGATTCCAAAGACCAGCCAAAGAAATCCAAGCAATCACGAGTACGCCACAGATACACCCTATGAGTGCTCCTACACGATTGATTCTTCGAGAAACGCAACCCAAGAGGAATAATCCCAACATTCCTCCCGAGAAGATGCTCGATAATTTCCACCAAGCATCGATAATGCTTTCAACGCTCAACATGGCGATTGCCACAATGATTCCAAGCACACCGACAATCACGCTCGATATTCGAAGTACGGCTACATGGTGTTTATCGGTCTTGCCTTTCGTAAAAGGCTTATAGTAGTCGGTCAATATGATAGTAGCAGCCGATGTTACGCTGGTTGAAACAGTACTCATTCCTGCCGCGAAGATGGAAGCAATCAACAAACCTCGTAATCCCACGGGTAATCCGTTGACGATAAAATACGGAAATACGTAATCAGGTTTCTGCGCTATCTCTGTTGGCAACAAATCGGGATTGGCGGTATAATATGAATACAACGCCGTTCCTATCAAGAAGAACAATGCCGAAACGGGAATAAAAAGATACCCTCCAAACAAAGCGGAGAATCGTGCGTCTTTATCCGTCTTCGCTGCATGGTAACGCTGAACGTAATTCTGGTCAATTCCGTAATTCTGCAAGTTGATAAACACACCATATATCAAGCACACCCAAAACGTACTGGTGGTTAAATCTGAGGTGAATGCTCCCAATGAGAACTTATTTCCCATCGGAGAATGAACAGCTAAGTCTATCATCTGCGACGGTCCTTCGGGCATACTAAAGAGTAAGATGCACAAACAAAGAATCGCACCACCAATGAGAATGATTCCTTGAATAGCATCTGCCCAAATCACGGCTTTCAAACCACCCAACATAGAATAGATGATAATGGCAATCGATGTGGCGATAATCACGAAATGAATATTCCAACCCATGAGAATGTACATGGGAACCGCCAACAAATAAAGAATGGAACCCATACGGGCAATTTGTGTCAACAAGTAGCAAGCCGATGCATACAATCGTGCCCAAGCGCCAAACTTCTCTTCCAGAAACGTATATGCAGACACACTACCACTATGTCGATAGAACGGCACAAAGTATTTAGCGGCAAAATAACTCGCTATCGGAATAGACAACGAAAAGACAAACGCATTCCAATTAGACGCAAACGCCTTGCCTGGATAACCGATATAACTGATACTCGATACGTAGGTGGCGAAGATGCTCATACCTACCACCCAACCAGGAATGGAATGACCAGCAGAAGTGAAATCATCAGATGATGAACCTTTTCGGAAGAATGAACAACCGAAAACGACAACACCTAACGTGAAAGCAATAAATATGATGAAATCAACTACATGCATATCTTACCATCTTTTATCGGCAAATTCGCCAATGCTTGACGAATCTTCTCTCTTTCGGGTGTTTCAAACTTATAGAACGGAGAAGCCACAAAATCATCGTTGATAATACCCAACAACGACAATGCGCATTTCAATCCCTTTAAGTAACTCGACCCATGCTTACCCACGGTATAGATGGTTGTGGAAATCTGCATGATAAGCTGCTGTAATTCCAATACGCGACTGATATCGTGTGCCTTTGCCGCATCGTACATCGCTACGTATAGTTCAGGAAACATGTTTGCTCCACCATTGATTCCGCCATCTGCACCGAGCAATACGCATTCACCCGTTATCTCTTCTGGACCAACTAACATGGCAAAATCAGGACGATGTTGTATCTTATACATTACCGATTGGAAATAAACGGCATTGGCACTGGAGTCCTTGAAGCCAACAACTTGTTCGTTTTGCGCGATACGAGCGACGGTATCGGGAGCAAAACTAACCTTCACATGAGAGGGCATATTATAGAGAAAGACGGGTAATGGCAGTTGTGGAACCAATTCTTCATAGAATTGTGCCAATTCTGGTTGTCCCGTAGCAAAATAATATGGAGGTGCAGACACCACGCCATCCGCTCCGCAATCGGCAGCAACATTCGCCAAATGAATACTCTCTACGATTGACGTATCCGTCACACAAGCTAATAAAGGCAAACGTCCTCGATTGATGCGACACGATTCTCGAATCATCTGCTTACGCATCTCATAGCTCAAACTTTGTTCCTCACCCGTCGTACCAAGTACAAACAAGCCGTGCACTCCACCTGCTATCAGGTGTTCTATCAATCGTTCAAGACTCTCTACGTCTAATGTTTCGTTGTCTCTCAAAGGTGTTACAAGCGGTGGGATGATTCCACTTAATGGCTTTTTAAAACGGATTTCCATAAATATTTTTTATTTGATGACGCGCGCATATATAAAATGTAACCATCAAAATGGCAGAAGTTGTAACTTAAATGATAGCTTTCATTTCGTACAATGGTCAATGTACGAAACGTACATGGCAAATGTACGAATGGTACATGGCAAATGTACGAAACGTACATGGCTAATATACGAAATTGAAAAAGGGCATTTGAGAAATCTATTTTCCTTTACTATTTTATGGTGAATATGAATAAAAACGGTAAATTTGCAATAGAATGATTACAAAACCTATTATTCTGCGTCGAATACATAAAAGGTTTATTCTATGAATAAAAGACTGACTCTCATCATCATCTTGACATGGTGTTTGCTTACCATACAAGCTAAGGATATATACGTTTCTACTTCCTTCCACGAACCAGCCACGGAAGGACTGAGATTCATCTATAGCTACGACGGCATTAAATGGGATTCCATTCAAGGCGTATTCTTACAACCGAAAGTAGGAGTTCAGAAAGTAATGCGCGACCCATCTATCGTGAAAGGTCCTGATGGTACCTTTCATTTAGTATGGACAAGTTCGTGGAGAGGTGATAGAGGGTTTGGGTATGCATCATCTAAGGACTTGATACATTGGACAGAGCAGCGTTTCATTGAAGTTATGAAAGATACATCAACCGTAAACGTATGGGCTCCCGAATTGTTTTACGACGATGTGAAAAGGCAATTCATGATTATCTGGGCTTCTTGCATACCTGGTAAGTTTCCCGATTACCAAGAAGACCACAAGAATAATCATCGTCTGTATTACACTACGACGAAAGATTTCAAGAAATTTAGCGAAACGAAATTGTTCTATGACCCCGATTTTAGCGACATAGACGCAACGTTGGTGAAGCGTGGAAAGAATGATTATGTGATGGTTGTGAAAGACAATTCCCGTCCGATGCGCAACATCAAAGTGGCATTCGCTACATCGCCATACGGTCCTTGGAGCAAAGCATCAGAACCGTTTACCGAGTCGTTTACCGAAGGACCAAGTACTGCAAAGGTAGGCGATTGGTGGTATATTTATTATGATTCATATAGACATAAGATTTACGGGGCACATCGAACCAAGGACTTTATTCATTTCCAAGACCAAACGGGAGCGGTTGACTTCCCCGTAGGTCATAAACATGGAACGGTGTTCATGGCTGACGAAAAATTGGTGGAACAATTAATTCGATACAATCGTGATGTGGTGCATTATACGGGTAAGACTATAGCTCGTCCAGAACGTCATGATGGTGGCCTGAAACCAGTAGTTGGCGTTCATAACATTCAAACCATGCGAGGCGAAAAACCGTGGACATACAATCATCAACCGATGTTGACCTACTGGAACGGGAAGTTTTATATGCATTACTTGACTGACCCACGACACGAACACGAACCGCCAGGAAAGACGATGTTGCAAACATCCGATGACGGATATACGTGGAGCAGTCCCGTAGAACTATTTCCTGAATACCAAGTTCCAGGCGGTTTCAAGAAGCAATCTCTTCCTGACATAGAAGCTAAGAATCTCAAAGCCATCATGCATCAACGAGTGGGATTCTACATTGCTCCCAATAACAAACTCATTGCCATTGGAAATTACGGAATCGCATTAACGCCCAAAGATGACCCAAACGACGGAAACGGCATTGGAAGAGTGGTAAGGGAAATCAAGACAGACGGTTCGTTTGGTCCCATCTACTTCATCTATTACAACCACGATTTCAATGAACGAAATACTGATTTTCCTTATTATAAGAGAAGCAAGGACAAGGCTTTTATAAAAGCGGTTGATGCATTGATTGCCGATCCGATGCAACGAATGCAATGGGTAGAAGAA
>JAEEGL015831584.1_pt1 | contig 30844 bp, 22 predicted proteins | sample 9134231 | NCBI WGS metagenome assembly JAEEGL01 (sample SAMN16246548, study PRJNA631951) | gut metagenome | biome: gut microbiome; feature: rumen; material: fiber-attached | host: Bos | place: Iran: Karaj | collected 2018-10 | reverse complement strand
GCCGTCCACCACGAAGAGGCGCTTGCCGCTGAGCTGCTGCTTTGCGAGCTTCTTGACTGCGCCCCAGGTCTTTTCGGACATCTTGTGGTTGTCGTTCGGATAGCCTTCGGTAGTCCACCAGATTTCGCCGGGCTTGCCTTCCTTGGTGGTCTTGTCGTAAACTATGTATTTATCTTTGGGGGAGCGGCCGGTGTAGATGCCGGTCATAACGTTGATTGCGCCGAGTTCGGTTACCTGGCCTTTGTCGAAACCTTCTAGTTCAGGTTTTGTTTCTTCGTTGTAGAGGACCTCATAAGTGGGATTGTAGAGGATTTCCTTCACTCCGGTAATGCCGTACTTGGCAAGAGTTTTTTTGTCCATAAAATATAGGTGATTTAGAGTTTTTCTTTTAATCGCGCAAATTTACACAAAATGCTGCAAAAAATGAACCATAAACCAGCCAAAATCACAATAAATAGCTACTTATATGAAATTGGACAGGAAAACTGCCGCAATTGCAAGCGGGGCAAGGTAGCAGAGCAGGAAACGCACCGCTCCGAAAGCCTTCGTGTTCCACTTCAGGGAGCCCCCGTTGGTGAATTCGTCGCGGACGTCTTCGCGTTTCATCTTCCAGCCCACAAAGAGCACGCACAGCAGTCCGCCAATGGGAAGCAGGACGTTGCAGCAGATGAGGTCGAGGGTTTCGAATACGGCGGAATCCAGTACGCAGGCCGATCCTGCAATGCCGGTAACCAGGAAGACGAGCAGCACGGCCCTTCCGCGCCGGAACCCATTTTCTTCTATCAGCCAGGCCACCGGAACCTCTATCAGCGAAATGGAAGAGGTGAGAGCGGCGATGCTCACGGTCAGGAAGAACAGCACCGCGACGACCGGCCCTAACACGGGGTAGGAGCTGCTCATGGTCTTGAAGATGAAGGGGAGAGAGTCAAAGACCAGACCGGGCCCGGATGCGGGTTCTATCCCTGCTGCAAACACGGCCGGCATGATGGCCAGACCGGCCAGGATGGCGAAGAAGAGGGTGAATCCGGCAGTTCCCAGACCGGCGGTAACCATGTTGTCTTTCTTGCTGATGTACGATGCGTAGGTAACTATTATGCCCATGCCGAGAGAGAGCGAATAGAATCCCTGCCCGAGCGCATTCACCACGGTGCGTGTGTTCACCTTGCTCCAGTCCGGCCTGAAAAGGTAGTCGATGCCGGGAGCGCCGCCTTCAAGCGACACGCTGTAGGCGGCCAGGCAGACAACCAGAACGAACAGCAGAGGAATGGAAACCTTGTTGAAGGCGGCTATGCCTTTCTTGATGCCTCCCGCGACTATCAGGCACGACAGGGCCATGTATGCCAGGAACGCGATAAGCGGCTCCAGGCGGGAAGCGGAGAAGGCTCCGAACGAGTCCGGAAAGCCGAGCCGGAACGACCGCAGCAGGTAAGCGACACTCCATCCTCCAACCACGGCATAGTAGGAGAGGATGATCGTGGGTGTTATGATGCAAAGGACGCCCAACCATTTCCAGGCGCTCCCCGGGGCGAGTTTCCGCATCGCCCCCAGGCAGTTTGCGCCGCTCCTCCGCCCAATGATGAATTCGGCGAAGAAGATAGGCACGCACAGAAGCAGCGACGCTGCGATGTAGATGATGATGTAGGCGGCCCCGCCGTTTTCCCCAACCATGTAGGGGAAACGCCAGATGGAGCCCAGCCCTATGGCGCTGCCGGCCAATGCCGCTATGGCAGCAAAGCTGCTGCCGAACTGTTCTTTATTACCCATACACTACTAACCAGAATGCCCGAAGGCGATATTTACAGTTTGCCGTACGTGATCCCCGGCCAGTCATCCGTGCGGAAAGGCCAGGCGGGCAGGCCTTCCGAATTGAACAGATTGCAGACCGGATTGTCCGCCCAGCCGTAACGTACGGCGACGGGATGGGGGACGGCGGGGCTGGAGACCCTGACCGTATTTCCGCTGATTTCGGCATCCGCCCAGTGCCAGATATGGTCTGCTCCGGCGATCTGGAAACCGCTGAGCCTGCCGCTTTCGGCTTGTTTCACGATACCCAATCCCATTGCTTTCCTGCCGTATCTGTCTTCGGCGAAGGATCCCGAAGGAATGACCCTGAGCCCTCCTGCCACGTCGCTGAATTCAACCGTAATGAAGCCGTTGCCAACAGCGTACGATTTGAAGCGGGGGCCGTTGGTGGCCGCTTTTCTGCCATAATCGTTGGCCAGGGCCAGGTTGGCGAGGCGTTCGCCCACTTCGCGCTTGCGTATAGGGTGCACATCCTCGGCTTCCCCGATGTCTATGATGCAGGCCATTCCGGTCCCGGGGACGGTTTCGGCAGCCATGGTCTGGGCTTCACGAAGTTCGGCCCAGCTGAATTCGCCGGGAATCTCGCTGACCGCCTTGTATCCTGCGATCTGAGTGATGTAGAAGGGGAAATCGTAGCCCCAGAGCGAACGCCAGTCGAGAATCATGCCGGCCATCAGCTCGCGGTAGCGGTAGGATTTCTCCGCGTTGGATTCGCCCTGATACCAGATGGCGCCCTTTATCGCATAAGGGGCCAGGGGCCTGAGCATCGCATTGTAGAGCACCGTGGGCATGTTGGGCTCGCGCGCAGCGGACTTGGGCATGCCTTCGAACGACACGGAAAGCGTCACCTTCCAGACATCGTTCAGCATTATCCTTCTGCCGTCCGGGCCCTGGACATACATGATGCGGCCGTCTCCGTAGAGACCGCCGTCGCCATGGTCGTCGGTGTTGCGTATGCAGATGACGGCTTTACCTGCCTTGACCAGGTTGCCGGGGACGGTGTAGGTCCTTGGGAGATTCCAAACGGTGCCTTTGCCCACTATCTCTCCGTTCCAGTAGGTTTCGTCGAAGTCGTCGATGGGGCCGAGGCTCAGGGTCAGGTCCTTGCCCTCCCATGCCGAGGGGATGTCGATGGTCTTGCGGTACCAGTAGATGCCGTTGACTCCCGGCCAGAGCTCCTGTATCTTGCGGGGGAGCGCAACATCTCTCCATCCGGAGTCGTCGAAGGAGGGGAGAGCCCATGCCGCCACTCCTGCGCGCAGGCCCGTATCCATCACCGTGACCTTGCGGTAGAAGGCCTTGATCTCTCCGTCGAAAGTCGCCGCCCGTATGGATTCGCTGTCGGCAAGGGATTTGACGTGGGCTATGGGAGATGCCATCTCAGGGTACTGAGACAGGCTCCCGGCGCTCATCCATGCTTCGATGATGGTGCCGCCCCAGCTGGTGTGGATTATGCCTACGGGCACTTTGAGCTCCTGCATCAGCTTTCGCCCGAAATACCATCCGGCAGCGCTGAAATTGCGTATGCTTACGGGGGAGGATTCCATCCATCCGTCGAAATCCGCGGTGAAATAGTCATGCTCGGCCATGCCGGTCGCGCGGGAGACCTGCAGCACGCGCAGGTTGGCAAAGTCGGAGGCGTTGTCGATGTCGTCCTGGTTCACGCGCACCGCCCTCCAGCTCTCCATGGGCATCTGCATGTTGGACTGGCCGGATGCCAGCCAGACCTCGCCTACAAGCACGTTGCTTAGGGTGACAGGCTCGCCGTCTGAGATGGTGAGGGTGTATTTTTTGAAGCTGCCCTTCGGCGTCGGGATCCGCACTTCCCAGCGTCCGTCCGCAGCGGCCAGGGCGGTATAGGTCCTGTTGTTCCACGATGCCGTGACCTTTACGCTGGCGCCGGGCGCGGCTTTCCCCCAGACGGGCGCCTGGGTGTTCTGCTGCAAGACCATATTGTCGGTAAAGAGGGGAGTGAGTTCCACTTTCGCGCCTGCGCTGACTGCCGTCAGGGCTGCAAATGCGGCCAGGATAAACTTTCTCATATCTGATGCGTCAAATATTGTAACTTTCAAATTTAAGAAAAATCCGTTACTTTTGCTCTATGAACACTACGATAGAGGACATTATTTCGCGCAGGAGCATACGGCAGTTCAAGCCCGATCCTGTGCCGGAGGAGCTTCTGGACCGGGTTATCGAGGCCGGACTCTACGCGGCAAGCGGGAAGAACCACCAGTCTTCGGTCATTATTTCGGTGACGGATCCGAAACTGATAAAAAGGCTGTCGGATGTCAACAGGCAGATATGGGGCAAACCCGAGGGGGTGGATCCCTTCTATGGCGCGCCTGCGGTGCTTATTGTGCTGGACAGGGCCGACTGGCGCAACCATGTTTACGACGGTTCGCTCGTGATGGGAAACCTGATGCTGGCCGCCCATGCCCTGGGACTTGGAAGCTGCTGGATAAACAGGGCGAAAGAAGAATTCGAACTGCCTGAGTTCAAGGATCTTCTATCTTCCCTGGGCCTGGATGGGGAATACGAGGGGATAGGCCATTGCATCATCGGCTGGCCCGCTGCTCCGAATCCTGACCCGCTGCCACGGAAAGAAGGTCGCGTTTATAAAATAAAATAGTATATTTGCCCAGAAGTTAGTACTGAACCTATACCGTTATGGAAAAGATCATCGATCCTGTTCCATCGAAACTTATCAAGGCGGAACTTACCAAGAGCCGCAAATTGATGGACACGAACAAGGGCGGCAACGAACTCTATGTAGTTGACTGCTACAACGCCCCCAATACTCTCCGGGAGATAGGCCGCATACGCGAGATCACCTATCGCGAGGCCGGCGGATGCTCCGGCAAGGAGCTCGACCTGGACGAGTATGATTTCCTTGAAAAGCCTTACCAGCAGCTGATAGTGTGGGATCCCGATGCGGAGGCCATCATCGGCGGGTACCGTTATCTGCTCGGGAAGGATGTGACGTTCAGGAAGGATGGCCAGCCCAATGTGACTTCATCCCACCTTTATACCTTTTCCGACAAGTTCATCGACGAGTATCTCCCTAAAACCATGGAACTGGGACGCTCCTTCGTTGCTCCGGAGTACCAGAGTTCGAAGGCCGGCGCCAAGGCCCTCTTCACCATGGACAACCTCTGGGACGGCATCGCCGGCGTGCTGCTGAGCAATCCCGGGGTGGAATACCTTTTCGGGAAGATGACCATCTACAAGAGCTACAACAAATCCGCCCGTGAACTCATCATCCGTTTCCTGGAGAAGCATTTCATGGACAAGGATGTGCTGGTGCGCCCCTACAAGCCCCTGCGCTCCCACACCGATGGGCGTCTTCTGGACCTGATTCTGAAGGAAGATGGCCTGAAGGAGGATCTGCGCTGTCTCAAGGAAGCGCTGCGCAAGCTCGGAACAAGCATCCCGCCGCTGGTCAATTCCTACATCAATTCTTCTTCCACCATGAAGATTTTCGGCTCCACGGTGAACGACGAGCTTTCGGATGCCATCGAGACAGGCCTCATGATCCATTTCGACGAGATGTATCCCGACAAGCGCGACCGTCATATCCTGACTTTTATAGAGAAGAGGGTGCCGCGCCTGCGCAGGATCGCGGTGCGTTTCATGCCGGAAAATCACCAGGTTTCCCACGAAGTAGAATTTAAATAGTTATCTTTGCCTTCGGTATGACGGCGCATGAAGTACTGAAGGAGTATTGGGGTTTCGACGCCTTCCGGCCGATGCAGGAAGAGATTATTTCTGCAGCGGCGGACGGCCGTGACGTGCTGGCTGTCCTTCCCACCGGAGGCGGCAAGTCCGTATGCTTCCAGGTGCCCTCGATGATGAAGGAGGGAATAGCCCTGGTGGTGACCCCGCTCATCGCCCTGATGAAGGACCAGGTCCAGAACCTGGAGGCCCGTGGGATCAAGGCTCTCGCAATACATGCCGGCATGAGCCGCTTCCAGGTGGATACCGCCCTGAACAATGCTGCCTACGGGGATTTCAAGTTCCTTTATCTTTCGCCGGAACGCCTGGGCACGTCCCTTTTCCAGTCGTATATCGACCTGTTGAACGTCAGCTACATAGTCGTGGATGAGGCTCACTGCATATCGCAGTGGGGATATGACTTCCGCCCTGATTACCTCCAGATCGGAAAGCTCCGCAAGCGCATCGATGCGCCCGTGATAGCGCTTACTGCCACGGCCACGCCCAAGGTTGCCGAGGATATCATGGAGAAACTGGAATTCCGTGAACCGCTGATGCTCCGGAGCAGTTTCGAGCGGCCCAATCTCAACTATATAGTGCGCCGATGCGAAGACAAGTTCGGACAGTTGCTTGGTATATGCCAGGGAGTCCAGGGGAGCGGGATCGTGTATCTTCGCAGCCGGAAGAAGTGCGAGGAGTATGCGGCCATGCTCAAGGCCGAGGGGGTGAGCGTATCTTATTATCATGCAGGGCTTTCGCAGGAGATGCGCGCTGCGCGGCAGGCGGCCTGGAAGAATGGCGGCATACGCGTGATGATATGCACCAATGCCTTTGGCATGGGGATAGACAAGCCGGATGTGCGTTTCGTGGTTCACTGCGACCTTCCGGACAGCCCGGAAGCCTATTTCCAGGAGGCGGGACGCGCAGGCCGCGACGGGGGACAGTCCTATGCCGTGCTGCTTTGGTGCCCGGATGACGTACGGCGTCTGCATCAGCTTGACACACAGGCTTTTCCGCCGCTTGAGTATATAGAAGACATCTACCATAAACTCCACGTCTTCTCCCAGATTCCGTACGAGACCGGTATGGGACACCAGCTGAAGTTCGACCTGACTGAGTTCTGCAGGCATTTCAAACTGAGCCAGGCTGCGGCGCGGAACGCCATCGTGTATCTGGAGCGTTCAGACCATCTGAGCTATACCGAGGCCGTTGATATCAATACCCAGGTGAAGATAGTGGTGGAGCGGCGCGAACTGTACGACATCGACCTGCCGGATCCGCGCATGGTAGCAGTCCTGGAGCTGCTGATGCGCAGCTATACCGGCATTTTCTCGTATCCTGTTTCAATTTCAGAAGACTATGTGGCCGCTTCCGTGGGCGTCGGGATTCCGGATCTGCATCAGTTGCTGTACAGGATGTCGCTGGAGCATGTCATCCGCTATATTCCCGGGGACAGGAGCGACATCATCACCCTGCACCATAATCATCTGCAGCGCGGAAACGTGGACCTTCAACCGGCCCGATACGAGATGCTCCGCGAAAAAGCTGCCGCCCGTTCCGAAGCCATCATTGGCTACGTTTCCGAAACGGAGCGTTGCCGGCAGTCTTATCTTCTGGATTACTTCGGCCAGCCCGACAGCGCCCCATGCGGGCACTGCGACATCTGCCGCGCATCACAGGGAAAACACTAATCGGATATCTGAAGACCGTCGTAGGCGGGCTGGACGTCGGAGTGTATGCCGCGTTCGGCGCAAAGCTTCCGGAGCTCTTCGCAGAATTGTGCGTGGGGAGGGAAGTGATGGCTGAGATGTGTGAGCCAGGTGTGCCTGGCGCCGATTCGGTCTGCGAGGGCGAGGGCCTCGTCCAGGGACAGATGCGAATGGTGGGGGCCGTAGGTGACGGTGTTGAGAGTCACGTGCTCGAGGCCTTCCAGTTTAGGCATCTCCTCCTCGGGAATGCTGCTGAGGTCGGTAAGATAGGCGATCCTGCCTATGCGGAAGCCCAGGATGGGCAGTTTCCCATGTATGCCGCGTATGGGTGTCACCCTGACACCGCTTCCGTCATCCATGGCATTGTCCACATTGTCTGCCGGCCCGGGCACGATGCTTCCGTCCGGCATACGGTAGCCGTATCCCACATCGTGCACCCACACCAGTTCTTTGTCGTCCGAGCAGGGATGGACGGTGAAAGGCTTGTTTTCGATCAGATGGATGTGCCATTCGGGCGCGCCGGGATAGCGAGGAGATGCGAAGGCATAGGGGAACTCCCTTTTCAGGTCGTCCAGGATTTTGGGTTCGCAGTATATTTCCGCCGGGCGGCGGTCGATATAATTCAGCGAGCGCACGTCGTCCAGGCCGCCTATATGGTCTTTGTGGTTATGGGTGATGAGGATGGCATCCAGATGCCCGATTCCGGCCGCAAGCATCTGGCTGCGGAAATCCGGCCCGCAGTCCACCAGGATGCTGAGCCCGTCCGCCTCGAACAGGGCAGATGCGCGGAAGCGCTTGTCGCGGGGGTCGGCGCTAGCGCATACCGGGCAGCGGCATCCCACAATGGGAACGCCCAGCGAAGTGCCGGTTCCAAAGAATGTAAGTTTCATATCGTAATCTCCGTGAGTTTACCCACCAGAGCCTCGTCGTAGGGCCTGGTGATACGGATGTAATTGCCTGTGTATCCGCTCATTGTGCCGTCTTTCTCCTTGGATTCGAAAAGCACCTTCTCCCTTATCCCGCGGTTGGCGTCCACGAACTCGCCGTGTAGCCGGGCGCATAGTTCCTCCAGCCTCGCCACACGTTCTGCCTTCACCTGCTCCGGCACCTGGTCCGGCATCGTGGCAGCAGGAGTGCCGGGGCGCTTTGAATAGGGGAATACATGGATGAACGCCGGCCTGATCCGCTTCAGGAATTCCAGTTCCTCTTGAAACAGCTCTTCCGTTTCGCCCGGCAGGCCTGCCATCACGTCTATTCCGAAAAAGACCTTCGGCTTGCCGGGGCCTTCCATCCTGCTGCGGATGTAGGATATCCTGTCGGCAAAGAAGGAGGTGGTGTATTTGCGGCCCATACGGGCGAGGATGATGTCGGTGCCCTGCTGCAAGGGTATGTGGAAATGTGGCTGGAACTTGGTTCCGGAGGCTATCCAGTCGATTATTTCTTCGGTGATGAGGTTGGGCTCTATGCTGGAGATACGCCAACGCTCGATGCCTTCCACGGCATTCAGCGCCTTCAGCAGGTCCAGGAAACTCTCGCCCGTTCCACGGCCGTAATCGCCTGTGTTGACCCCGGTTATCACCACTTCTTTCACTCCTTCCGCCGCGATCGCTTCCGCCGCCTTGACGGCTTCGCATATCGGTACGCTCCTGCTTCTGCCCCTTGCGTACGGCACGGTGCAGTAACGGCAGAAATTGTCGCATCCGTCCTGCACTTTCAGGAAGGCTCGCGTCCGCTCGCTGGTGGAATAAGCTCCAAAAACCGGTTCCTTCGCTCCTTCCGGAATGACAGCGGATGCCTTGGACGGCGGCAGGGGACTGCCTGCCGGGGACGTGTCCACCCCCGGACACGGGCAGGGGGAGGGGCCCATCGCAGATGGGAGGGGCCGGAGTGAGCTATGCGAACGGAGTTCCACGGCAGGCAGTAACCCTGCCGCCGCCAGTGTTTCGGGAACTACGAGCGACTTTTCAGAAGCGAGAAAGACGCGGGAAACGCCGGGAATGACGCGGACCTCGTCGGGCTTCATCTGGGCATAACATCCTGTCACTATGATTCTTGCGTCCGGATTGATGCGGTGAACCTTGCGGATTTCGCCGCGGGATTTCTTGTTGGAAGTCTCTGTGACAGTGCAGGAGTTTATGAGGTATATATCAGCCTTCTCGCGCCAGGGCACGACCTCCAGCCCCGCGGCGCGGAATCCGCGCTCGTAGGTGGCGGTCTCAGCAAAATTCAGTTTGCATCCCAGCGTGATGAAGGCTATCTTCATACTGCCGAACCTCCTTTAAGCGTGACCTTGGCCGCATCTGCCGGACCCCCAACCGGAGGATTCAGCTTGGAAACGCTGATTTCGAATTCTTCCAAATCGGGGTATGCTGCCTCGACAGCGTCCCTGATGCGTCCTGCAACGTGCTCGAGCAGATTAGAGGGAATGGCCATCTGCCCGGCAACGATACGGTATATCCCGCTGTAGTCCAGGGTAGAAGAAAGCTCGTCGGTCTGTATTGCGTTTTCGGGATTGATGGAGCAGCGGAAATCCACCACGTACTCCCCGCCGTCGGCCCTTTCCTCCGGCAGGCAGCCGTGATATGCCTTGAAATGCATTCCAAGGAGCTCTATCGTGCCAGTATTATGAATACACATGGTCTTTTTCCTATGGTGGGTTTATCCTTTCGCCAGGCGGCGATTGCGCGGGTGCGGATGAATGCGTCCGGCAGGGTGATGTCCGCTGCGATGCAGAGTTGCGTGGCAGGGGAGAGCTGCTCCAGGAGGTCTGCAAGCAGGGAATCGTTCCTGTAGGGGGTTTCTATGAAGATCTGGCTCTGGCGCAGGGCAGCGGAGTCTTTTTCGCAGCGGCGGATGGCCGCGCGCCGCTCATCTGTCTTCGCGGGAAGGTATCCCCGGAAGGCGAAACTTTGCCCGTCCAGCCCCGAAGCCATCAGCGCCAGCATCAGCGAAGACGGACCGACGAGCGGCAGCACGGCGATGCCATGCCGGTGGCACAGGGCCACCAGCGCGGCCCCCGGATCCGCCACCGCAGGAAGCCCCGCCTCGGAAATCAGCCCCACGTCCCCCCGGTCGAAAAGCTCCATCAGACCCTCGACCTCGGAAGGCGCGGTATGCTCGTTCAGTTCGTGGAACTCCAGCTCGGCGATATGACCTTTGAGCCCTGCAGCGGAGAGGTAGCGCCTCGCTGTGCGCGTCTCCTCCACAACGAAGGTCCTGAGCCCCTTCAGCACGTTCAGGGTGCCTGCGGGAATCACTTCCGCAGGATCATAATCCCCCAGGGGGGAGGGTATCAGAAAGAGTCTTCCCTTATTCATCTGCTTCGATCGTAATTGTCTGTTTGTCTTCAGTCAGGTTGGCTTCCCTGTTGAGTTCCTGACGCTTTTTCCGGCTTATGAAGAGGCTCCTCCAGAAGTCCCCCCACTTGTTGAATTCCCTCTGGTATGTGATACCCACGCCGTTGCGCTGGGAATAGTCGAGGTAGCTGGTGTATTCATCGGCCGAGTGCGAGAAGAGGTTGAGACGGAGTTCTCCCGGCTTGTCGAGCTTAACGTCGATGTCCAGGTCGCCCACCATGTCGCCGTTCGGATTCGTGGTGGTGCTGTACTGGCGGTTGCCGAACGAGCCCCTCACCTCCACGCGGTTGTCGAACAGTTCCGTGCTCACCGACACGTCGTAGAGGTCTGTACCGCTGGCATTTTGCTGGTATCCCACACCCAGATCGACGGGGATGTCCATGCGGTTCAGCAGGTTGCTGAGCTGTCTGGACATCATCTCGCTCACGTTCGAGAACACGAGGTTGGTGTTGTTGACGATCCCGGACTGCTCGTTTTCGAGGAAGGAACCGGTGATCACCAGGGACAGGAACTGTTTCTGCACCTTGTCTTCGGTGTTCAGGGCGCTCTCAACCTCGGATTTGGTGGTAGGATCCAGGTCCGGGATGTCGATGGAGAAGCCAACTTTGGGCGAACTCAGCCTGTCGCTTATCTTTATGCCGCAGTTCACGGTGCGGCGGGTGGCCACGGAAGTGGTATCGGCAAGCAGACGGTTGATGGACGTGCGGAGGGTGTAGGTTGCGTCGATGTCCAGTTCGCTGTTCATCACGTCGCCACCGAACTTGATGCTGCTGCCGTTCTCTATGTTGAAGTTCTTGCTGACTATGCCCGGAAGGGAGAAGTGGTACTTTCCGTTGGAGATGTTGTAGTCTCCGCTTACATCCAGGACCTTGCGGGCGGAATTCACGTCCATAACCAGCAGTCCGCTTCCGCGCGCGGTGAGGAAGTTGTCTCCCGTGTTGTCCAGTTCCAGGACGGCTTCCAGGTCGGGTGTGGCGTTGATCCTGGCATGGGCGGTGAAGTTCGTCCCGGAGCTCTGCTTGAGGGTGATGGCCTGCTGGAGTATCTCCTGCAGCATCTCCTCGTAGGGATCGATCTCCTCTTCCGTGTGATCTGTGAATGTCAGCAGGTCGCCGACGCTGGCCGACGCGGCTCCGCCCAGGGATACGTGCATGGTTCCGGCCTTGTTGGTGAAGATGTCGGCATCCATGTTGATGGCGTCCAGCCCTCCGCTGAGGTAGGCGTTACCGCTGACGAAGAGGTCTCCATAGATGCTGCCGCTCTTGTTGCCGAAGATCATGAGGTTGTTGAGGGCAAGGTCGGTATCCAGGCTGTAGTCCTTCAGGTTGTTGAAGAGCAGGCCTCCGTTGAGTATGCCGAAGCCGCCTTCGGGGTCGGTGATGCTGAAGCTGTCGAAATGCAGGCCCTTGCTGTCGATGTGGAAGGGGCCGCCAAGTTTGTAGTCCACTCCTGTATAGGCGACTCTCATCCTGCCGTCTTCGATGCGGGCGTCGCTGCTGCCCAGGGCCAGGCTGTCCAGATTGCCGCTGGCGCTGAAACTGCCGTTCAGAGTGCCTCCAAGGCCTGTGAGGGCATCCGGGAGGAGGGGAGAGAGCAGGGCGAGACGCAGCCCTTCTGCCACCGCTGTCGCATCCAGCCGCCTGCCGGAGATGGAATAACCGGCCTTCACGTTCAGGGCATCCACCCCGTCGTTTATGTCGCGGATGAAGGCGCTGACCTTGTCTGCGGCCTTGTCCCAGGCAAGTGCCATGCGAAGCGACCCGGCATCTTCCCCTCCGACCGCCAGCGAGTCGCAGCTGAGGTTGACAAGGCCCATCACGTCTCCGTTAAGGGGGGAAGAGAGGATGGCCCGGCCGGAAGTGCGACCGCCGAATCCGTAGTCCTTGCCGGTGAAGTGGTTGATGATACTCATGTCCACCTTGTCGATGCCGACGGTCAGGGTATCCGTCTTAGTGCGGGAGATGCCTCCGTTGATGCGTATCGCCTGGTCGCCGTTGATGATGGAGAAGTTGTTGAAACTCGCCTCCCCGGAACGGTAGATCACGTCGGATTCTGCCAGGTCCCACTGGGAATCCTCGAAGCGCACATAGGATGAAAGGGGCTTGGCATGCACGATAAGGGTGTCGGTGGCGTCCCTGCTTATATTGCCTGCAAGGTACAGTTCTCCCACGTTGTCCATCCCGCTGATATTGTCGTAGTGGAAACTGAGGAAGAAGTCGTCGCTCTGCGCAAAGCCCATCAGGGCGCTGTTCACGAAGCCTATCTGGCCCATCCTGAGTTCGTCGGTAAGGAGGGATGCGTTGATGCTGCCTCCCTGGTTGTCTATCAGGATGTCCAGCCCCTTGAGGTAGTTGGTCATGTATGCCAGGCGGGAGGAGTGCATCACACCTGAAAGGTCGCCGTGGGCCATCCTGAGGTCGATCTTCGTGGAATCCGAGATATACATTCCCGGTTTGATGAAGGACAGCAGGTCCCGGCTGTCGTGGAAATCCACCGAGAAGTCGTAGTTGGCATCGGGGTCTCCCGTGTCTTTGTCCTTGCGGCTGTAGAGGGAAGGCAGCTCCCGGCGGGTGGTGATGGCCTGGACGTCTTTGAAGAAATCGAATATGCCGCGGTTGCCCACATATCCGGCATCCAGGAAACTTGAGCTGATTTGGGCGCGGCTCATGCCTCCGCTGGTATGGGATCCTGCGTAGATGTCGCCGATGTATTTGACTCCGTTGTCGTTTTCGAGGGTGAGGTCGTAGATGTTGAAGTCGCCGAGCAGGTCGCCGCGGGGAATCTTCATCAGGTTCGCGTTCAGCTGCGCGGATACTTTGGAGGTGCCGCCACGCTTGTCCAGATTGAGGGCTTCAAGGTCGGCGTATCCCACGTTGGCGGAGAACTTGTAGAGGGAGTTCTTTGTCTTTGGCGACAGGTTGAAAATGCCCTGGAAGATGAAGTTGAGGTTAGGGTCCGCACAGATTATCTTGCCGTCGAAAGCGTTGTCGGAGAATGTGCCGGCAGCGGCGATTCCGGTGTAGTCGTAGCCATGGAGTCCGAGACGGTCCACCATCAGGGAATCCACCTTGACGGAGATATTGTCCTTGTTGAGAACGGCTTTGAAGCCTGTGTTGGCGGTCACGCTTCCCAGGATATCCTGATTGATGATGCGCCCCAGGCCGAGATTGTCCGCGCGCACCGTTCCGCCGATTTCCGTGCCGCCGCTGATGCCGCTGAGGTTCCTGATCTGCAGATGGGCATCTGCCTGGCCTTTGCCCGCGCGGAGCTTTCCGTTGGCGGCGAGCCTGTCGAGAGTTCCTTTGGCGTTTCCGCTAAAGACCATTTTCTGGCCTCTGGCATATTTGCCGAGCGAAACATCCTTACCGGTGAAGCGGCTTATGAACTTTTCGGCCCCTGCAGTGGTGAAATCCAGCTTCCCGATACGGGCGTCCACCAGCATGTTCTCCGTGACCGTGATGCCGGTGAGGCGGCAGGCCGCATCTCCGCTGATCCCCCCGTAAAGGTCGGTGAACCTGAGTTTGGAGATGTTGAGGTCGCTGACGTATCCGTCGGCTTCGATTTCATCGACTTTCACGAGGAAGTCCATGCCGTCCAGCCTGCCGAGGGAGAACTTGGAGATGGTCTTGGAGGAGATGATGCTCCCCTTGGCCACCTTCAGGCGCATCCTGATAGCCCTGCAGTAGTTCTTGTACGACTTCGGCCCTGTGGTCGTCATGGAATACAGGGGGGCGCGCATGTCGGTGTAGTCATCGACTATGTGTATGTCCTTGATCTGGGTGACGCCTCCGGATACATTTACCCGCGCGCTCACTCTCGCATCCGCCCCGCACTTTTCCACTATGTCGGCGTTATCCACGTTCAGGGAGAAATTGCCGTCCCTGATGCTCAGGTTGTGGGCGGTGAGGGTTTTGACGAGTGCATCGAGATTGTCGTAATCTACCGCATTCGGGGGGCACGGTTTTGGCTCCCTCCTGAATTCAGACATCCTGAAGCGGATATTCTCTCCTATGATCTTGCCTATGCTGACAGGCATGCCTGTGGAGGTGGAATCCTGCTTCCCTCCACCGAACACCCTGCTGAAGTTCATTTCGCCGGGCACGTCGGGCTCCGCAGCCAGGAAGATCTCTGCATCCCGGACTTCCACTCTGCTCAGGTGTATGCCCTTCTTTTTCAGCAACATGGCAGTGGAGATGCTGCCCCTTATCTCTTTTGCGAAGAGGATGGTGTCGCAGGTGGTGTGGCCTGTGTTGAGGCGGTCTTCGGTGTATGGCTCCTTGTCCAGGATAAGGACGTCGGTGAGGGCCAGTGTGCCCGGAGCCTGGAAGTTGACTGACGAGAATCCTATCTTGCCTCCCATCTTGCCTGCGCTGCGCTCGATGAACTCGCGCACGAGGCGGGACTGGACGTCCGGCGACTGCACAGCAACCCCTGCCGTTGCGAGCAGCAGCACTATGAATCCGAAGATTCGGGCGGCTATGTCTGGATTCCTTTTCGTCAGTGTACAATTATACTAATCTACAAAAATAAGAAATAATGCTTAAATTTGCATGCTCAAAACATCTGAAATGGACATTATTTTAGGAATCGAGTCTTCTTGCGACGACACTTCTGCGGCGGTTATCTGCGATGGATGGCTGCTTTCGAACGTTATCGCCAGCCAGGACGTGCACAAGGCATACGGTGGTGTCGTGCCGGAACTCGCTTCCCGCGCGCACGAGCAGAACATCGTTCCCGTGGTCAGCGAGGCCATCTCCAGGGCGGGTATCAGCGCTTCGGACCTGACTGCGATTGCCTTCACGCGCGGCCCCGGCCTGCTGGGTTCGCTTCTTGTCGGCACTTCATTCGCCAAGGCCCTCGGGCTTGCTCTGGATATTCCCATTGTGGAAGTCAACCATCTTCAGGGGCATATCCTTGCCGGTTTCGTGAAGCAGAAAGACAAGCCCGTCGTGCAACCCTCTTTCCCATATCTGTGCCTTCTGGTTTCCGGCGGCAACTCCCAGATTGTGAAGGTGAATTCGCCTCTGGATTTCGAGATACTCGGACAGACCATCGACGACGCCGTTGGCGAGGCATTCGACAAGTGCTCGAAGATGATGGGTCTCGGCTATCCTGGAGGCCCGGTTATAGACAGACTGGCCAAACTCGGTGATCCTGAGCGCTTTAAATTCGCAAAACCTCATATCCCCGGGCTGGACTACAGTTTCAGCGGCATCAAGACTTCGCTCCTTTATTTCGTGAGGGACGAGATTGCCAAGGATCCGGATTTCATGGAGAAGAACAAGGAGGATATCTGCGCCTCTTTCCAGAAGACTCTGATAGATATCCTTATGGACAAACTGATAAAGGCCGCGAAGCAGACAGGCATTCGCGAGATTACCATAGGCGGTGGTGTGTCGGCGAACAGCGGGCTCCGCGACCGTATAGTGCTGGAAGGCCGTAAGCGCGGGTGGAACACCTATCTTCCCGAATTCAAGTTCACTACGGACAATGCCGCGATGATCGCAATCGCCGGCTATTATCATTATCTCGCCGGCGAACGCACCGGCCTCGACGTGGCTCCGGTCTCCCGGATCGCTGATTTCTAGGGCTAGCAGCAGGGTTTCCCACAGAGCGACCCTGCCACCCCCGGCTAGGGGGAGGGCGCCCTTCAGGGAGGGGGGTGTCTCTGTAGGATACCCTGCTGCTAGCTGAGCAATGATTTGGCGGCAGACTGGCCGGCGAGGAGGCCGGTTGCGAACGCGCAGTGAAGATTGTATCCGCCGGTATCGCAATCCACATCCAGAAGCTCTCCGCAGAAATACATGCCCGGCACCTTGCGGGACTCGAGGGTCTTGGCGATGATATCGTCCGTGCTGACACCTCCAGCGGTGACCACGGCACGCTCGTATCCGACATATCCTTCTATGTCGAACTCCCATTCTTTCAGGCATTTGGCTATCGTGGGAAGGTTTACCCATACCTTTGTGTCGGCGCGTCCTCTGCGTTCCAGAGTGATGATTCCGGGGTTCGATGCTGTGAATGCCGGGATCAGTTCCCAGGGCATCAGCTTGCCTAGCAGTATGCGGCACTTTTCCTTTTCCCGCACTCCGCGGCTGCGGGGATCCTTGTCTATCTGCATCCAGAGCTCCTTGACCCTGGCAGTGAGTTCTGTGAGCGGCACTCCGGACTTCAGGTCCACGGTCAGCTTGACGCGGGAGCCGTTAATCATGGCCTTTACTGCCTTGCGGCTGAGCTGGAAGCCTATCGGCCCTTCTATCCCTCCGTCGGTGAAGTCGATATCTCCGAATTCACTGTCGGCAAGCGTTCCTTCTATCAGCAGCTGCACCCCGACATTCTTCAGGTGGATGTTCTGGAACTTCTCTCCCAGTTCGCTGAGCGGTGTTGTCCTGTCGATGTGATGCGGCGTTTCCGTAAGTGGCTGCTGGTCAGCGGGTTGTGGGGAACGGCCGGAGAGGGGGATTTTGTAGCCGCGGGGGACCAGGGCCGTCAGCGAGGGGAAGAGCGGGGTGATGCCGTGCCCGGAAGCGGAGGCGAAACCATAGCCGTCGCCGGTGGACCCGGTTCCGGGGTATGACAGGCCGCCGGTGGCTATGATGAGACGCTTGCAGCTGAAGCTACGGCCGTCGGCGGTGGTCAGTGTGAAGGGATCGGTGGTGACGGCGGACACTTCCACGTCTTCTTCGATCTTTACCCCGGCCCCCTGGCAGGCGCGGACCAGGGCGTCGATCACATCCGTGGAGTGATATGAAGCCGGATATGCGCGGTCTCCGCGTTCGACTACCGAATCCATACCGACGGATTCGAAGAACTCGACCAGTTTTTCGGGAGTCAGATTGTAGAAGGCCGGCTTTACGAAATTGGGATTGGTGCGTATATGAGCGCTGAAGGAATTCCAGCCCTTCACGTTAGTAAAATTGCAGCGGCCTTTGCCGGTAATCATTATCTTGCGCCCGGGGCGGGGCATCTTTTCCAGGAGCAGCACGGAGGCGTCGGAACCTGCTGCCACGAGCGCGGAGGCAGCACCGTATGCGGCCATCAGACCGGCCGCGCCTCCTCCTATAACTATGATGTCAGACTTCATGGAACAAAAAAAGGGAAAGCTTAGTACATCGCACCGCTACAACCTCTGACCCTTGCTGCATTCCTGCCCTGGGGGAGTTGGGAGGGAGCTGGTCGTGTACGACTTTCCCGTCGGCAAATATACAAATAATTTCAGATGCTGTCAAAAATCAGCGGCAGAATGTCATCGACCTTGTCGAACTTCCATATCTGTCCGTCCCCGATCATGAGTACCGACATGGGCCTGCCACCCTTAAGCTGGTACTGGGCCATTACCTGACGGCATGCCCCGCAGGGGGTCGCAGGCGCTTTGGCAAGGCGTCCCATCACTCCGCCGGCTATCGCAAGCGAAAGCATTGCCTTGTCGGGATAAGCGGCTCCGGCATGGAACATCGCAGTCCTTTCGGCGCAGAGACCGGAAGGGAATGCGGCGTTTTCCTGATTGGCGCCCTGCACGATAACCCCGTTGCTGAGCCTAAGAGCCGCGCCCACATTGAAATGTGAATAAGGAGCGTAAGAGCCTTTCATCGCATCGATTGCGGCATCCGCCAACTCGCGGTCTTCTTTGCTCAGCTCGTCCAGCGCGGCATATTCGTGGAATCTGATTTTGATTTCTTTCTCGGTCATAATCTTGTGTTACAACTCCCAAATATACAAAAAATCCTGCAATATCACTTGCAGGGGCTGTCTTCCAGCAGTTTCCGGTAGTCGGACAGACTGAAGGGCGGGTCGCCGTATAGGTAGTGGTTAAAGGACGGAGCGGCCCCGTCCACGCTGTACTCTATCAGCCAGATTCCCTGTCCTTCAGGGTGTTTCAGACGCGCGGCTTCAGCCCTGCCGTTGGCATCCAGCCTGGTCGAGCCTTTCCATACAATCCTGCCGCTGGATGCATCCCGGACGGTGATCCTGCATCTGGCAGGCTGCCTTGTATCGTTTACTGCAACAATAGGATGACTGCCGTCTTCGGCATCGCAGATCATCACGCAGACATCGGTCTGCGCCTGCTTGATGTACCGGTATGCGCGCTTGGGGCGGAAATACCAGTCGGTCACCGCGTCGGAGATGATGGGCCATCCGTCCCGGATGTTCCACCAGAGTATGCCTGTGCGGGTGTCGAACTTGCCTGAACGGAACAATTCGATAAAATATTTGAGCGCCTCTCCCTGCACCGACTGGGATGCGAAAATGAAATCGTCCAGATCGGTGGGCACATCCCCGAAGAGGATACGTATCTGCTTGGTCATCAGATCGTTGCGGCGGGCGTCCCGGTCGGTATCCTCCTTCCATTTGCGAACTGCCTTCGTGACGTATTCGTCGTTCCATTCGAAGTCTCCCGTCCAGGGATAGACTTTGCCGGGGGTGAACATCTGCTCCAGGCTCTCCCGGCAGGGCATGCCGTGGTATCCGGTCTCGCTGGCGAAAAGGGGATTGGATTTGGAGTAGAAGGGATCCTTGTAGTAGCCGCGCGGGCCCCAGAGATGGTCTTCCGGCAGAGCACGGGCGCTGTAATGCTCCTTCACCAGTTCCGGACTCCACCAAGGTGAGGACGGAAGATAGTCGCGTGTGGGATCGAGAGCGAAAAGGGCTTCGGGAATGGTCCTGCGGGTGACTGCGTCGCGGTTGGGATCGGGCCTGTATGCCCGGAAGTCCCCGTCTGCAATCAGCACGTCGTCTTCGTTGTTGCCAGCCCAGAGGGCGATGCAGGGATGGCTGCGCAGGCGCAGGACAACAGAGTAAATCTCTTTTTCCAGTTTCTGCTGGAACTCCGCTGTCTGAGGGTAGGCCGTGCATCCCATCGAGAAATCCTGCCATATCATCACGCCAGCCTCGTCGCAGAGCCTGTAGAAGGGTTCGTCTTCGTAAACGTTGCCGCCCCAGCAGCGAAGCATGTTGCAATTAAGGTCGGTAACCAGCGCGAAAGCCTTCTCCAGATGCCGGGGATCCCGGCTGTGGAAGGCATCCAAAGGGGTCCAGTTGCTGCCTTTGATGAACACCGGCTCGCCGTTCACTATGAAGCGGAAACGCCCTGCCCTGTCCGCCGTGTGGGTCTGGGTGTTGTCCAGGTGTATGGTGCGTATGCCTATGCGTCGGATGTCCTCATCCACTATGGTTCCATCCTTTGCGCGGATGCGGAAAACGGCGTCGTAGAGGGCCGGCTCGCCGAAGCCGCGAGGCCACCAGAAATGAACGCCGCTCAGGCTGGCGCGATGCTTGAAGGCATGGGTGCGGATGGGGAAGGTCTCTTTCCAGACTTCCTCTCCCTTGTATGAAAGAAGGATCTCCGCATCGAGCGCATCTTCCTGATACTCAGTCGGGAGCGCCAGCACATAGTCCATGGCTATGTCTGCCTTTCCTGCAGCCACGTCTATGCTTCTTGTGGTCCAGTGGACGTCCCGGATGTGGGCGGGCCTCTCAATGTTGATGCGGACGCTGCGCCAGAGCCCGGCGCTCACCAGCCTGGGCATGATGTCCCACCCGAATGAATGGGCGGCCTTGCGAACGTAGGGCGCCTCGGTGCGCCCCCAATTGTAGGAAAAGACGGGAGGAATCTCTTTGCGCGCTTCAAGCACCGTGGAACGTATGTAAACTTCAAGGATATTGGCGCATCCGGCCGGTTCCAATGCTTCGCTGACGTCGAATTTCCAGGGAATCAGCATGTTATCGGCAGAGCCGAGGTGCCGGCCATTCAGCCAAACTTCGGCATAGCAGTCTATCCCCTCGAAATCAAGTTCCAGGCAATCATCCGCCGCATGCGCGGGAGTGGTGAAACTGCGGCTGTAGCGCCACTGGAATCCTTCCCACGGACGCAACTTATAGATATTGCTGCCGATTTCGGGATTCTCTATCAGTCCTGTGGCCAGAAGGTCCAGCTCCACATTGCCCGGCACCGTAGCTTCGATGGTTGAGGGAGTTATGCCACGGGCAGTCAGGTCCTCGGGGCCCAGCACGGGCGTGCGGCCCTGCTTCCAGAAATCCAGTTTCCACTTTCCGTCGAGGCTCACACTCTCTCCGGCGCTGGCGCCCAGGCAGGAGCCCAGAAGGCAGATGGCCAGTAAAATGCGTTTCATACGATTTCAAATTTAGTGAATTTTTCCGGAAACAGAAAAAGCAGTATCTTTGTAGTCTTATGAAGATATGCGTAGGACTGTCCGGCGGAGTCGATTCCAGCGTTGCCGCCCTGTTGCTCAAGCAGCAGGGATACGATGTGTTCGCCATGTTCATGCAGAATTGGCACGATGCCGATGCCACCCTGCATGGGGATTGCGAGTGGGAGGAAGACAGGTTCGTGGCCGAGATGGTCGCCCGCAAACTGGAGATCCCGTTCTATTTCGTGGACCTGAGCAAGACTTACCGCCAGCGTGTGGTGGATTACATGTTCGACGAGTATTCCAAAGGCCGGACTCCCAATCCTGACGTGCTGTGCAACAGGGAGATCAAGTTCGATGCTTTCCTGAAGGTCGCGCAGAAGATGGGGGCGGATATGGTGGCGACAGGCCACTATGCCCGCGTGGAGGTCGTATCCTCCGCGACGGGCAAAGGGTCCACCATATACAAAATACTCCAGGGGGTGGATCCAGGCAAGGACCAAAGCTATTTCCTGTGCCAGCTTAACCAGGAGCAGCTTTCCAAGGCCATCTTCCCAATAGGGGGGATGCTTAAGAGAGAGGTGCGCGCCCTGGCAAAGGAGGCGGACCTGCCTTCGGCCGATAAAAAGGATTCCCAGGGAATATGCTTCGTCGGAAAGGTTGACCTGCCCACCTTCCTGCAGCAGAAGCTGAAGAGCGTGGAAGGGGATGTGGTCGAGGTCTATCCGGCTTTCTATGAGTCGGATCCGCTGTACCGGAAGCAGTGCGGAATAGTCCGCGGCATCCTTCGGGACGGATACGAAGGCCCTCTTCCCGTGATCTCCCATTACATTTCAGAAGACAAGGCCGCTCCGGCTGATGATTCTCATCCTTTCGATGACGCAAAGGTAGCGGCTCTCTCCGATGATGACCTCCGTACCCTTTCCACTGCCCTCTGCTACGATGCGATACGGTTCGAAACCGAGACCTACAGGTCCGGCAGGAAACATGTGCGAAAGACGCGCTGGAAAGACAATCCTTTCGGAAAGATAGCCGGCCGCCACGAAGGCGCCCAGTTCTATACCATAGGCCAGCGAAAGGGCCTGAACATCGGCGGACACAAGGATTCCATCTTCGTGATATCCACCGATATAGACAAAAACATCATTTATGTAGGCGAGGGACATACCCATCCCGGGCTTTCCCGGTTATGCCTCCGCGTGGCGCCCGACGAGATCCATTGGATACGTCCGGACCTCGAGATGGCGGTGGGGGAGACCCGGCGCTACAGGGTGCGCATACGTTATCGCCAGCCCCTGCAGGATGCGATACTCCTTCGCAGGAATGATGGACTGTATATTTTGTTCGACGCCGCCCAGCGTGGCATTACCCCCGGTCAGTTTGCCGTGTGGTATGCTCCGGATGGCGAAATGACAGGAAGCGGAGTGATATGAAAGAGTTCGAGATAAGTTGCCCCCTCACGCGGGAACCGCGACTGAAGGAGATTGAGGCAAAGGCCGGCGGCCTGCAGTGGATAGCCGTCAAGCGTTCGATAGACGCCCGCAAGGAGCCTGTGTGGAGGTACAGGTATGAAGCCTATGCCCCTGGCGAGTATCAGCCTTACCAGCTTCCTGAGTATCAGGATGTATCGTCGGCGGAGCCGGTAGTGGTGGTGGGCGCGGGGCCTGCCGGGATGTTCGCAGCGCTGAAGCTTATGATGCTGGGCCTTAAGCCCGTGATCCTGGAACGGGGGAAAGATGTCCATGCCCGGAAGTTCGACATGGCGAAACTCTCCCAGTCCGGCCTTGTGAACCCTGAATCCAACTACTGCTATGGCGAGGGCGGCGCAGGGGCCTTCTCGGACGGCAAGCTCTATACCCGTTCTTCCAAGCGGGGGGACATCCGCGAGGTGCTGCTCCAGCTGGTGAATTTCGGTGCGTCCAAGGATATCCTCATCGATGCCCATCCCCATATAGGTTCGGACAAGTTGCCTGTCGTGGTGGAAAATATCCGCAAATGCGTGATTGCCCATGGAGGAGAGTATCATTTTGAGTCCAAAGTGGTATCCGTGGAGGGTGAGCCCGGAGCCTTCAGGGTCGGGACGGCCGATGGAAAAGTGTATTCAGGCAGATCCGTCATCCTTGCTACGGGCCATTCTGCCCGCGATATCTATGAGATGCTCTCTGAGCGCGGCGGCTCCCTTGAAGCCAAGGGCTTTGCCATGGGCGTGCGGGTTGAGCATCCTCAGGAAAAGATAAACTGGGCGCAGTATCACGGCAGCTGGAAGCCGGGCGTGCCTGCCGCGGAGTATTCCTTCGTGGAGCAGCAGGACGGCCGCGGAGTGTTTTCTTTCTGCATGTGCCCCGGTGGCATCCTGGTGCCTTCTTCCACCGAACCCGGCACCGTGGTGCTGAACGGAATGAGCAATTCCGCCCGCAGCGGCAAGTTCGCCAATGCCGGAGTGGTGGTTCAGATAGAGCCGGAAGACATTCCCGGCGATTCTGCTTTCCGCCTGATGGATTTTCAGCATTCGGTGGAAAAGAAGATGTATGATTTCTGCGCAGCGAACGGCGCGCTGAACCCTATGGCGGCCCCTGCCCAGCGCATGGAGGATTTCTGCCTTGGCAAGATAAGCAAGAAAATGCCCGAGACGACCTACCATCCCGGGGTGGTTTCCGCTCCTCTTCATGAGTTGCTGCCGCCCCTTATCGCGGAGAGGCTGCGAAAGGTTTTTCCCAGGATCAGGATACGCAATTATTACACGAATGCCGCCCTCCTTCTGGGCGTTGAGTCCAGGACATCCTCTCCTGTGCGCATCCCCCGCGACCCTGAAACCCTTGAATATGTTTCCATGCCGGGGGTCTATCCCTGCGGCGAGGGCGCCGGGTATTCCGGCGGCATCGTTTCTTCGGCCATAGATGGCATTCGCTGCGCGGAGGCGGCTGCAAATGGCAGATAATTATCTCGAAAACAAGATGGAGGCTTTTCGCGAAGGCAGGACTGTTGTCCGCCGCCCGTCGGCTTCGCTGGAATCGCTGCTGAATGCTGTGGCTGGTTCTGGAAGGGTGACCCCTCCTCGAGCCGGCCTGACGGCCCCTCCCATCTGCGATGGGCCCCTCCCACTCTTTTCAACAGGGGGTTCCACCCCCTCAAACACCCCCGCGGCTCCCGGCCTACCGACATCGCCTGACGGCTCCGTCCCGGCCTCCGCCGTGCGTCCTGAGGGCCGCAGAGAGCCCATTATGCCAGCACAAGTGCAGGCGGTGCTGCGGGCGGGAACCATAATAAAAGAATCCGAATCTTTTAGGTACGAGACGGACGAGAAGGAGGGGATGATACGGGTGCTGGGGCCTACGTCTCCGAGGCGGTACCTGCTGGAGGCGGGCGAAGTGATTATGGCAATGCGGCTGAAGGCAGCCGAACTGCATCTGCGATGCGATTTGGAATACCGTCCGGAATCGACCACACCGGCAAACCCTCTGATTGCAACACTTAAACTATATAAATAACCAAATTCTCTAATGGACAAACGAATTGCTTTGAATCCCAACGAGGTGGTTTCTTTTCTGGAAAAGGCTCCGGAGACCTTCACCCGTGAGGATATGCTCAATTTCATCTGCGAAAAGAATATACGCATGATAGACTTCATGTATCCGGCAGAAGACGGACGCGTGAAGACGCTCAATTTCACCATCAACAACCTTGAATATGCCGAAACCATCCTTACGGAGGGGGAGCGCGTGGATGGATCCAGTCTTTTCCCTTCCTTCATAGAGGCCGGGAACAGCGACCTGTACGTGATTCCGCGCTACCGCACCGCATTCGTGGATCCCTTCAACGAGATTCCCACTCTGTGTTTCCTCTGCAGTTTCTTCGGCAAGGACGGCGAACCGTTCGACTGCGCGCCCCATGCTACCCTCATGAGGGCCGAGAAGGCGTTCGAGGCATCTACCGGAATGCAATTCGAGGCTATGGGCGAGCTGGAATACTATGTGATCTGCAACGAGGATACTCTCTTCCCCGCTACGGACCAGAAAGGATATCACGAAAGCGAGCCTTTCGCCAAACTTAACGATTTCCGGCGCGCATGCATGGACCATGTCGCCAAGACCGGGGGCCAGATCAAATATGGACACAGCGAGGTGGGCAACTTTACCCTGGACGGCAAAATCTACGAGCAGAACGAGATAGAGTTCCTGCCCAATCCCGTGGAAACCGCCGCAGACCAGCTCCTGCTGGCGAAGTGGGTTATCCGCAATCTGGCTTTCAAGTATGGCCTGGACGTGAGTTTCGCTCCGAAGATCACCACTGGCAAGGCAGGTTCCGGAATGCATATCCACATGCGTCTAATGAAGGATGGCCGGAACGTCACCCTGGGCGCGGACGGCCGCCTTTCCGAGGAGGCCCGCCGAGCAATCGCCGGACTCATGGAGATGGCTCCTTCCATCACCGCATTCGGAAACAAGAATCCTACCTCTTATTTCCGTCTTGTGCCCCATCAGGAAGCTCCTACTAATGTGTGCTGGGGAGATTGCAACCGTTCTGCGCTGGTGCGCGTGCCCCTGGGCTGGAGTTCAGGCACGGACATGTGCTCCAGGGCGAATCCGCTTGAGCGGCAGGCCGACCACGACACCACCGCAAAGCAGACCTTCGAGATGCGCAGCCCCGACTGTTCCGCAGATATCTACCAGTTGATGGCAGGTCTCTGCGTCGCCGCGCGTAAGGGCCTTGAGATGCCCCGGGAGAAGGCTCTGCGCATAGCAGAAGAGAAGTACGTGAACATGGATATCCATAAGAGTGAAAACGCCTCGCGACTGGCGACCCTCGAGCAGTTGCCTACATGCTGCATGGAGAGCGCGGACTGCCTGGAGAAGGCGCGTTCGGTTTACGAGGATGCGGACGTGTTCCGCCCGCGGATGATTGACGGCATCCTGTCGGCGCTGCGCTCCTATCACGATGAATCCCTGCACCGCGAAGCGCGCGGGGACACCAAACTGATGCGCCGCCTTGTGGCCCAGTATTTCTACTGCGGATAGTTCAGCCCGGAATCCCTACATTATGGGCTTTTGCTGTATCGGCCATCCGGTGAGGGTGGAGATATAGGGGATGAAGTTGTGCGCTATCTTCCTCTGTGCGGGATAGGCCGGATGGTGTGAGGATCCTGTTTCGCTCATCAGGAACGCCTGGCGGAAGATGCCGGTATAGGTGACATTCTTCATGCCTGCCTGCTCCACCGCGGCCTGCACATACTCGAATACCTCTATTCTGGGCGCGGCGCAGAGAATGGGATGCTCCTCGCCGTAGAAGGCCTTGATTTCCTTCAGAAGTTTGATGTAATCCTCGGTGAACGCCCGTTTCGAAGGCTGTCTCTGGCGGGAGAAATCGTTCTCTCCAAGATAGATGACTGTGATCGCGGGCTTGACGGGGAATGCATCGGGACACCATTTGGGAGCGTTCTCGTCCTTGGCATCGGAGGCATCGAACATGCGAGCATAGCGGTCCACCATCGTGTATCCGCGGCCGCCGTCGTTGTAGTTCCGGTTGACTCCCTGTCCCGAATGGGCCGCGACCAGGATGTCGGCGTCGAAGTATCTGCCTATAATCGCGGCATGGGTATGGTTCTGGTTCTCGTCTTCCGGACGGAAGGGGTCGGAGGGCTTGCTGTTCTCGGCTCCATAGCCGCAGGTGAAGGAGTCTCCTATGAATTCTATGACCCTGTCTTTCACAGGCTCGGCCTGAAGTAGCTTTCCGCTCGTTATACTGTGGACAGTGACCCGCCCCTGGCTTGCCTCGGTGCGCTTCTGAAGTATGACGGTGTGCTGTTTGGGCGCTTTCCTGCCGTATTTTGCCTTGAGGATGGCTGCATCGCAGAGCACCAGCGTGGTGTCTCCCTTGGCAGTAAGGATGCGGTCGGCATCTTTGGTGAACGGGGAGTCGAGCCAGACGTTGAACCAGTCTTTTCCGCTGTCGGAAAGGTTTATGGCCAGATAGTCTCCTTCAAAGGCGATGCGCATGTAGGACCCGGTCCAGTCGAATGACACGTCGGAGCCTTCGGTCAGCGTGCGCGCCACATAGGTTATGCGGGAGTCGTTTGCCGGGAATTCGTTGAGCCTGGGTTCTGCTGCGACTGCCATGCTGCAGAACAGCAGCGCGGGGATTATGTATCCAAGTATCTTCATACCCACAAAAATAATAATTAATATAGAAAAAATAACTATATTTGCATCCCCGTTCCCAGTGGACGGCATGCCACTTTAGCTCAGCGGTAGAGCAGCGCATTCGTAACGCGCAGGTCGGGAGTTCAAATCTGCCAAGTGGCTCAATCAGCCTGCTTCTTGCTTATCAGGCTCACAAGCAAACTTCCCAAGGCGCCGGCGCAGAGGGAACCCAGAAGCACGGCAATCTTTCCCATGTCCCGCAATTCGTGCGCTTCCGGCAAATCACTGAAAGACAGTGTATCTACAAATATGGACATGGTGAATCCTATTCCACCGAGACATGCAACCGCAAAGAACATCGCCCAGTTCGCTTTGGCGGGCATTTCTCCCACTTTGAATTTGATGGCCATCCAGCTGAAAAGGGTGATGCCTATCGGCTTTCCCAGCAGCAAACCCAGGAAAACGCCCATGCTCACACTGCCGAGAACCTGATCGTAATGGAAAACGTTGAAGTAATCCATATCCACTATTTCCACTCCGGCGTTCGCCAGCGCAAACAGTGGCATAATCAGGAAATTGACCCAAGGGGACAGCGCAACCTCCAGACGGTAAGTCATATCCATCGACCCGCGTCCGATTTTGCCCAGTTTCTTGAGGCAATGGCGCTGCGGGCCATTGGGGAAAGCGTTGGAAGGCACATCGGCGAATTCTTCAAAGCGTCTGGTGTATTTGTGCCACCTATGCTCGAACTGCGATTTGTTGTAGCGGGGAGTGGATGGAATAAGGAACGCCATCACGACTCCGGACATGGTTGCATGTATGCCTGAATAATAGAACAGGACCCATACCACCAGCGCCAGCAGCAGATACGGGAACACGTGCTTTTCTCCCAGGTGTTTCAGAAGGAAAATGAACACCATTACCAGAAGGGCCACCAGTAACAGGTTCAGCCGGATTGCTCCGCCATAGAACAGGGCCACCACCAGAATCGCGATGAGGTCGTCGGCTATGGCAAGGGCGGTCAGGAAAACCTTCAACGACACCGGCACCCTGTCTCCGAGGACGGACAGGATGCAAACCGCGAAAGCGATGTCCGTCGCGGTCGGGATTCCCCAGCCGGATGCCGCCGAGCTGCCATGATTGATAAGCGAATAGATGAGCGCCGGCATTATCACGCCGCCGAACGCCGCGATCACGGGCAGAAGGGCTTTCCTGGGAGAAGAAAGTTCCCCGTAGGCGATTTCCCGGCGTATTTCCAGGCCTACCGTGAAGAAGAAAACCATCATCAGCACATCGTTGATGAGTTTTTCTACCGTGAGGTCCCGCGGGATATAAAGGTTCAGCGCGCCGTCGGGACTCGCGATGTGCAGGGTGAAGGCGGTGTGCAGGAAATCGTTATAGAAGACTTTGGTGAATGGAAGGTTTGCGAGAAGCATCGCAACCAGAACACATGCAAGCAGGATAATTCCCTGTGCCCAGGGCTGCTTGCTGAATCGTTTGCTGCGAATGTCGAAATTGCGGATACCCTTGTTCCAGGTATAAATCGGTATGAGTCTCACGACTTGAACTTGTCTTTAAGCTTTTCCAGTTTGAATTGTTGTTCCAGTTTGGCGAACTGCGCCTTGGTGTCCAGGGTAAAACTGGCATCCTGAACCCAGGCAAAGTATGCCGGCTCGGTTTTCCAGACTTCGCGTGCGGTCTTGCCCTTGTGCTTTCCGAAGTTGATGTAAACTTCTCCGTCGTCTCCGAGAATCAGATGGCCGGAAAAGTCCACGTATTTCTTCCCGACGAATGCTGCCAGAGACTTTACATCGTTCTTCAGCACCTGCTCGCGGTATTTGTCGGGTTCTTTGTAGCGGTCAAGCTGGGCCTTGAGGACCTCGAAGGTGGCGAGGGTGTCGGCTTCTGCGGCGTGGGCGTTTTCGAAATCCTCACCTCCGCAATAGAAGCGGTATGCCGCCCGCAGATTCCTCGGCTCCATGGAGTGGAAGATGTTCTGTACATCCACCATCAGGGGCTCGTGAAGGTTTACGCCTTCTATTTTCGCCAGCAGCGCGGCGGCTTCCTCCTTGTCGATCTTCTGTTTGCAGTATTGCTTCACCCGTTCGAATTCTTCCGCCAGCATGGGAAGGTCGAACTTGGCTGAGTTGAATCCGGCCAGGTCGCTGTCTTTCAGCCAGTCGGCAATCTCGCCGGCCACATTGATGAACAGGGGACAGCCCTTCAGGTCTTCGTCGTGCACTCCGTTCACCTTGGAGGCATCTTCGCTGATGTGGCGCTGGCAGTTGTTCTGGTAGTCCCACGGGCGTATCTTCCAGGTCTTGACCTCCGGCTGGGGGTTGCCTGGGAATACCTTGACGAAGCTGAGTTCTATGATAGAGTCTGCAGGAATACTGAGCCCCGTACTCTCTATATCGAAGAAAATCAGGGGCCTGGTAAGATTAAGATCCATAACCTGCCTCTTTTATGAAACCATGATCGGCATCAGGATGCCGCAGATCTTTTCGCTTTCGGCTTCTTCTTCTGAAGGAACGATCAGGGCTGCCCTGCGGGAATCGGCAAACTTGAGAACCACAGTCTCGCAACTCATGTTGCCCAGGATCTCGATGAGGAAGGATGATTTGAATCCGATGACGAGGTCGGTGCCGCTGTAGTCGCATTCAAGCTTCTCGTAAGCTTCTGTGGCGAAGCCAAGGTCCTGCGCGGTGATTTCCAGCTGGCCGGGCTTGAGCTCGAACTTGATGTGGTTGGACGCCTTGTTGGCGCAGACGGCCACGCGGCGCACCGTGTTGAGGAGCTGGGCCCTGTCGATGCGGAGCACGTTGGCGTTGTTCTGGGGGATGACATCGCGGTAGCGGGGATATTTGCCAACCACCAGACGGCATACCATGAGGGTTTCGCCGAAGGTGAAGACCGCGGTGGCATTGTCGAAGGTGACCGTTACGTCTCCGGCCTCTTTGTCCACGATGGCTTTCAGCACGCCTGCGGGCTTCTTGTGAAGGATAAAGGACGCGACCGTTTCGGACTTGACCTCATCCGTGGTGTAGCAGATGAGCTTGTGGGAGTCGGATGCCACCATGGTGGTCGCCTCGGGCGCGATGTCGAAGAAGATACCGTTCATGGCGGGGCGCATCTCATCGTCTGCCGTGGCATAGATGGTGCTGCTGATGCCATCGACCAGGTTGGAGGCGGGAACCGTGATGGTGATGGCCTCCGCGCCGGCGCCCTTGATTTCGGGGAAATCTTCGGCGGGGAAGAATGGAAGCGCGGAATTACCGTTGGACCACACGCACTCGAAAGATGAATCCGAAGTGGTGTGGATGTTTACGGGCTGGTCCGGCAGTGCCTTGAAGAGGTCAATCATCTGGCGTGCGGGCACGGCGATGCTGCCTTCTTCTTTCACATTGTCCACCGGCACGGAAGTGCGAAGGGTGAGCTCCTGGTCGGAAGCGGTGATCTCGAGTTTGTCCCCTTTGACCACGAAGAGGAAGTTCTCCAGGATGGTCAGGGTCGTTTTTGCGGGGATGGCCTTGGATACATCCACCAGGGCTTTGAGCAATTCGGCACTAGAAACGTTGAATTCCATATATCTTCTCTATTTGTTACTATTTCTCCCCTCGCGCGAGGGTATCTGCAAATATAGGAATTAATGATGAATAATTTGGCATATCTTTTGATTTTTTAAGTATCCGTCCAAAGACAACAAAACAAAAAGATATGAACAAGAATATGCTAACAGTAATCGCATCCGTGCTTTTGAGCTCTCTGACCGCATTCGGCATCGTAAAAGCCAATCAGCCCGAATCCCAGACAACAACGCAGACATCCTATTCCATTGACGGTTCGGCATACCGTACTGTCAATCTGTCACAGGATAACTATCCCGATTTCACTTATGCCGCTGAATCCGCGGTGGATGCCGTGGTGTTCGTCAAGGTGACGGTCAAGACCACCCAGCAGTATTATAATTTCGATCCGTT
>JAEEGL012895049.1_pt1 | contig 30845 bp, 28 predicted proteins | sample 9134231 | NCBI WGS metagenome assembly JAEEGL01 (sample SAMN16246548, study PRJNA631951) | gut metagenome | biome: gut microbiome; feature: rumen; material: fiber-attached | host: Bos | place: Iran: Karaj | collected 2018-10 | reverse complement strand
CTTACGAGCCTATCTGGGCTATCGGTACAGGTGAGACAGCTACAGCTGATCAGGCTGAAGAGGTTTGCGGACTTATCCGCAGCCTTATTGCTAAGCTTTATGATCAGGCTACAGCTGATGAAGTTCGTATCCAGTACGGCGGATCAATGAATGCCGGCAATGCTGCTGAGCTTCTTTCAAAGCCCAACATCGATGGCGGTCTTATCGGCGGCGCTTCACTTAAGCCTGACTTTGGCAAGATCGTTAACGCTTAATAAAATAAGCTGATTAAGATTTATGAAACGGATTCAATTTGGAGCCAATTTCAAATTGAATCCGTTTATTTTAGTAATCACCGGAGAGTATTATGAAAAAAGACAACATTATCTTAATAGGAATGCCCACATCAGGAAAAAGTACAGTTGGAGTCATTCTTGCTAAGATTCTTGGATATAATTTTATTGATTCGGATATAGTAATTCAGGAAAAAGAGGGCCGTAAGCTTTCTGAAATTATTGAAGCGGAAGGCGTTGATGGCTTTATTGATATCGAAAATAGGGTAAATGCCGGCATTGAAGCTGAAAAGACTGTCATCTCAACCGGCGGCAGTGTGGTTTATGGCGAAGAAGCCATGCTCCATTATAAGGATATCGGAAAAGTAGTATATCTTAAGATAGATATGGAGGTCCTTACAAAGCGTCTAAGAGATGTGAAGCAAAGAGGCGTTGTAATGAAGGAAGGACAGACCATATCGTCCCTGTACGACGAGCGTTGCGAGCTTTATGAAAAATATGCTGACATTATCATAGATGAGAAGAACAACACCATGGAAGAGGTGCTGTCCGATGTTTTGGCGGCGCTGTTCTGATATGGCCTGGAGGAGATGAAATGGAAAGAAGAAAAATAGTAGCCGGAAACTGGAAAATGAACATGACACCTGCCAAGTCAGTTGAGCTTATTGCAACACTTAGACCCCTTGTAGAGTCAAGCGATGTTGATGTTGTTTTCTGCGTGCCGGCAATTGATATAGTTCCTGCACTTACAGCAACCCGTGGAACAAACATTGAAATCGGTGCTCAGAATATGTACTTTGAGGAGAGCGGTGCATATACAGGTGAGATTTCACCTGAGATGCTTGAAGGAGCAGGTGTTAAGTATGTCATTCTTGGTCACTCAGAAAGACGTGAGTACTTCCATGAGACAGATGAAGAACTTAATAAAAAGGTAAAGAAAGCCTTTGAACACGGTCTTACTCCTATTCTTTGCTGCGGTGAGACTCTTGCGCAGAGAGAGATGGGCGTAACTTTGGACTGGATCAGAATGCAGATAAAATCAGATCTTGCAGGTGTCGATGCAGCTGATGTTGCTAAAATGGTTATTGCATATGAACCGATCTGGGCAATTGGTACAGGTAAGACAGCAACAACGGAGCAGGCTCAGGAGGTTTGCAAAGCTATCCGTGACTGTATTACAGATATTTATAATGATTCTACAGCGCAGAGCGTGCGCATCCAGTATGGCGGATCTGTTAACGCAGGAAATGCGTCACAGCTTTTTGCGCAGCCTGATATCGATGGCGGACTTGTAGGCGGAGCATCCCTTAAGCCTGAATTTGGAAAGATAGTAAATTGTAAATAATTTACTCGAGCAAAGCTTAAATTACATAATGTTTTAGCATTCTTTTAATGGTTATTTAATAGATTTAGATGCGATAAGTCGTATATTATTAATATGATTTATTGCATTTAAATCTATATTTTATTATGGAGGCAAAAGAGAATGGCTAATAATGATGTACCTAAAAAGGCAAAAAGTAGTGTCAGCTTCAAAGACAGTATTAAGACCAAGCTGATAACTGTTATGATTCTTGCAGCTGCGGTTCCGCTGCTTGTTGCGGTAATTGTAAGCTACAAGACATCAACAGATAAGGCTATGGAAGATGCCCAGGCTTCTCTGGAGTGGCAGGCAAGGTATTTATCCAGTAAATTTGTGAATATTTTGGATGCAAATATGAACATGATTAAGAGTATTGCAGGTAACCCTACAATTATTAATTATGTAATAGGAGAGGCAGGTATACCTGAAGATGCTGTAATTGCTACACTGTCTGAATGTGATGCAATTCTTGATGATGGAGATACTACGGTAATCACAGGTGCAGACGGCCAGCAGCTTGCCAGAGCAAAAGGTGATCTGGTCAATGTAGCTGACAGAGAATATTTTCAGAAAGCAATTGCAGGATCAATATATGTTTCTAATATTCAGATCAGTAAGACTACAGGAAAACGTATTATAACCTTTGCAGTTCCTATAAAGAATGGCGATTCAATAATTGGTATTGTTCAAAGAAACTTCGATTTGAATAATTTCCATGAAATGCTTGCTGCAGAAGCAGAAGACGCATTCCTTGTTGACAGAGAAGGTATGGTAGCTGCTCACTCTCAGTATGAGATTGGTGAAGGCGCTCATGAAGAAGAAAGCAGAGCTCAGTCAGAATTCATGACATCCGGCAAGACCAGTGGTTTCTACTTCGTTGATACAGGAAAAGGATATGACGCATATGTGGCTTATGTAGTAGAGCCTAAATCAGAGTACCGTGTTTGCTCAGCAACAGACTCAAATAAAGTTTTATCCTCAGCAAGACGTTCTGCTACGATAGTAGTATTTGTAGGTCTTGCCCTTCTTGCTGTTGCCATAGTAATTTCCTTTGTAATGGCGAACAGCTTTGCAGCTCCTATCAAGGCTGTAGGAGATTCTCTTAAGGCTCTGGCTGATGGACGATTTGTAAAGGTTCAGAAGTTTGATGAAAGAAAAGATGAGTTTGGAGAGATTTCTAAAGATACCAACTCAGTTATAGAAACTCTTGATGATATTGTTACCAATATTAAGGAATCTGCTGCAAACGTCGGATCCTCATCAGAAGAGCTTGCCGATATGGCTAATCAGATTTCCCAGACAGCAGAGGATGTATCCAATGCGGTTCAGGAGATTGCATCAGGTGCTACACAGCAGGCTGATGAGATTCAGAGTGCTTCTGAGAACGTAGGCAGAATCGGTGACGCTGTATCCGATGTGCAGAATTCCACAGGCAACCTGTCATCTCTTGCACAGAAGATGAAGGAAGCATCAGAAGTTTCCAGTAGATCCCTTGCATCCTTGCAGGATTCTTCATCTGATATGACTAATAAGATTGATGATATTTCCAATACTATTTCCGCTACACAGGAAGCAGTATCCAATATCAATGACAAGGTAGAAGGAATTGCATCTATCGCAACGCAGACCAACCTCCTTTCACTTAACGCTTCAATTGAGGCTGCAAGAGCAGGTGAAGCAGGTAAGGGCTTTGCGGTTGTTGCTGAAGAGATCGGTAAGCTGGCTGATGATTCCAAACAGATGGCTGATGATATCAGACGTGAGATGGATGTCCTTCTTGAACAGAGTAATGCAGCTGTTTCTGCAGCAGCAGATGTTAAGCAGGGTAATATGGATCAGCAGATTGCTCTTGGTGAGACTCTCGAAGCAGTTAACGGAATGCTTGAAGATATCGGCAGCACTGTTGGCGGTGTAGATCTTATCTCTCAGGGTGCTGATACCTGTGATTCCTCCAAGAATGCAGTTGTAGATACAATGAGTGCTTTGTCAGCTATTTCAGAAGAGAATGCAGCATCCTCAGAGGAGACCGGTGCTTCCATGCAGGAGCTCTCTGCAACAGTTACAACTCTTGCATCCTCTGCTGACGGACTTAAGAGTATTGCTGAGAAGCTCAACGAAGATATGAAGTTCTTCAAATAATTTGATTAATAAAAAATAGATGCATATAGCTGCTCCCGATCACAAGGTCGGGGGCAGTTTTTGTAAAAGCGTCATGTGAGAATGCTCTGTAAAATCCTTTCGAATAATACTTTCCAATAATGTGATAAACCTCTTTTCTGAAAGCTTAAATTATGCTATATTTTTATTGTTTTGGAGACATTGTTTTTATGGAGGAGACTAAACATGTTGGAAAAAGTTTTTAAACTCGAGGAACATGGCACTAACGTCAAAACCGAGGTTATTGCCGGCCTCACCACGTTCCTTTCAATGGCCTACATTCTGGCCGTTAACCCCAGTATTCTTGGTGCAGTAATGAATGCAAACGGTGTATTTGTTGCAACTGCAATTGCTTCTGCAATCGCAACATTCTGTATGGCATTCCTTGCTAACTATCCTATCGCTCTTTCAGCAGGACTTGGACTTAATGCTTACTTTGCATTTACAGTTTGCCTTGGAGAGCTTGGCGGAGAGCCCGGTGCATTCAAGATTGCTCTTACAGCAGTATTTGTTGAAGGTATTATCTTCATCATCCTTTCAGTTTTCAAATTCCGTGAGCAGATTATCAACAGCATACCTCAGAACCTTAAGTATGGTATTTCTGCAGGTATCGGTCTTTTCATCGCATTTATTGGCCTTAAGGGTGCAAACATCATCGTAGCTGATGAGTCTACTACTGTAGCTCTTGGCAGCTTCTCAAACGCTGAGGTGGTTCTTGCTCTCATTGGTCTTATTATTATCATCGTTCTTGAGCATTATCATGTAACAGGTTCAGTTCTTATTGGAATCATCGCTACATGGATTCTTGGTATGATCGCTCAGGCAACAGGCTGGTATACAGCTGGTAACGTATTCCCTGATTTCTCAGCAGGTCTTCAGCTTGGTGCTGTTTCTGAGACTGCATTTAAGTTTGACTTCGGTTGGGCTGCATCACATCTTGTTCAGTTCATTGCTATCGTATTCAGCTTCCTTTATGTAGATCTGTTCGATACAGTTGGAACAGTAGTAGGTGTTGCTGACAAGGCAGGCCTTCTTGATGAGGATGGCAACCTTCCCAGAGTAGGTAGCGTATTCATGTCAGATGCTATCGGTACAGTTTGCGGTTCATGCCTTGGTACTTCTACAGTAACAAGTTTCGTTGAGTCAAGTGCAGGTGTTGCTGCAGGCGGACGTACAGGTCTTACAGCTCTTGTAACAGGTATCATGTTCCTTGTATCACTGGTACTTAGCCCGATCTTCCTTGCAATCCCCGGATTTGCAACAGCTCCGGCTCTTATCTATGTTGGTATGCTTATGGTAGCAAGTGCTAAGAACATCACATTCGACGGTGATGTAGCTGATACACTTGGTGCTTACATGGCACTTGTAATGATGCCTCTTTCATACTCAATCGCAACAGGTATCATGTTTGCAGTTCTTGCATGGGTAATCGTTAAGGTTCTCATCGGCAAGGCAAAGGACGTATCTCCTGTTATGTGGTTTGTATTCGTACTGTTTGCTCTGAGAGTAGTAGTGCTTGTTACAAACTTCCAGTAATATAGGATTGATATTTACTCCCCGTCACTTCTTAGGTGACGGGGATTTTTTATGCCTTTGCATATCAGTTTTGGATTTCTGTTTCACATTATTGCGTTATTATTGTAATAAAATATCAGACAAAAGAATGAATTGTCAGATAATAAGAAAAGTGATATAATCAATATAGGAATTTATGTGATGGGGAGACAAGGAGGTTGCGTTATGGCAGATATCACGATTAAAGCCGCTAACAGCGGTGCGATAAATGCCGCAAGACAATCAGTGTCTATCACGGCTAATAGGATAGGAAATGTCAAAAGCAAAGCATCAGATTCCGGAAGTAAACGAAAGGAATCTGCAAAATCCCGCAAGGATTTGATTTCCGTTTCACGAGATGGAGATACTGCTCACGCCAGCGATAAGGCAAAGCATAAGCTTGTTGAACAAAGCAAAGAGAATACTGCTTTGATACAGGCAAGAGCCAGAGCAGAGAGAACAGTTAATAATCTTTATATGAATATAGCCGGCGAGGAGATGGCAGATGACCTTACCGGTGATGCTACTGTTGAAGTGTCCAAGGTTCATCAGAAGGAACCTAATCGCTATATCGAGGAAATAAAGCGTGAGTTAAAGCGTGAAATAGTGGAAGCCAATAATGATATTGGCGTAGAAGTAGAGACAGAAATAGCAGAGCCCATAGAGGTGCAAAGTCAGCCTGTTATACCGGATACCACAAGGCTCGAGACACTGGCTGCAACTATTGATACTGAGGGCACTAAATACGAACCACAGATCACATCATTTAAAGGATATTCGGACCAGCAACTTCGGCAGATGTATCTCAGCGGTACGATATCCAGATATGCCTATGATACTGAGATGACATCACGTACTGAAGAGAATCGTGAATTCTCAGACAGAGAGCAGGTTTTCATAGAAGGAATAGTAAGAAATCTGGCCAATCGCGGAGCTCTTGATAGAAGCTCTGATTCCATCGAGCAAGCTTTTTCCGATGAAGCGTCAGATACACTTACGGGAGAGCAGAGAATGGCAATCTTTAACGCAGCTGATTCCAGGGGCGAACAAGTAGAGCCGGATAAGGAAATGCAGCTTAGTATTTAAGATTGTACACGGTATTTTTCATAAAGAATATGGAGTGTCCGCTACCTGGTTAAAGAACCGGGAGGCGGACACTTTTTTGATAGATGCGGTCTTAAAGCCATTGACAGAAATAACTCTAAACACTAATATTATAACGTATGATATTCTAAGGAGGAAAAATCAGTATGTCACGCAAGGCAACTATTACACAGGAAGAAATCGTAAATGCTGCTTTTAAAATTACCGTTAAGGAAGGTTTTGACCAGATAACATCCAGAAAGCTCGCAGGTGCTGCAGGATGCTCAACACAGCCTATTTTCCGTATTTATGACAATATGGATGAGCTCAAGAAGGATGTTTTAGATAAAGCAATTAAGTATTTTGAAGATTTTTGCAGAGGAAGAGAGAAGAAGCACGATACTCCCTTTGTTGATCTTGGAATCAGTTATATCAGTTTTGCACAGGAGCATTCCAATCTTTTCAAGCTTCTTTTTGTATCAAGCGATGCGAAAGAGACTAAGAGTATGTATGATATCGTAAACGGCGATGAGGAGAATATCGTTCGAGAAGTTTCCCGTGCAAGAGAGAAGGGCGTTCAGAACGCAGAACATCTTTTCATGAAGATGTGGATCTTTATTCATGGCGCAGGCTGCATGGCTGTTACCGGAGATTATGATCTCGAAGAGGCTGACTCTGTAGCAATGCTTGAGTCTGCTTACGAAGCTTTCAGTAAGGCGTAAGGTATACGGAGTTAGTTTTTCGAATGAAGAATGTTGTTGTTATCGGATGCGGGGCTGCAGGAATGATGGCGGCGATAGCTGCTGCGGAGGCTGGCGCATCCGTTATTATTTTTGAAAAGAATGAAAAGCCCGGGAAGAAGATTTATATCACCGGTAAGGGCAGATGCAATGTGACAAATGCCTGCGATATCAGTGAGTATTTTGATAAGATTCCTCATGGCTCAAAGTTTTTATACAGCTCTCTCTATGGCTATGACAATACGAGAGTTATGGAGCTTTTGCAAAATAACGGCTGTAAGCTGAAAACAGAGCGTGGAGACAGAGTTTTCCCGGTATCAGACCATTCGTCTGATATCATAAGTACCCTTGTGAAAATCCTTAAAAAGCTCAAGGTTGAGATCAGATATCAGGACGAAGTCACATGGATTCAGACAGATTCCGAGAACAGAGTAAAAGCGGTTGTTTCATCGGATTCCGGAATAACAGAAGCTGACGCCGTGATCATGTGTACAGGAGGACTGTCCTATCCTTCAACAGGCTCCACGGGAACAGGCCACAAGATTGCCAGAGAGCTTGGACATAAGGTTACAGAGATGAAGCCTTCGCTTGTTCCTTTTGAGATAAAAGAGGACTGGTGCAAAGAGCTTCAGGGCTTGTCGCTTAAGAACGTGGCGGTTAAGCTTGAACAGCGCCCGACCGCTTCGAAGGATGGCGCAGGATCAGAAGGTGCATCCGGTGGTAAGAAGAAAAAGAAGATAGTCTATGACGGTTTTGGTGAGATGCTGTTTACACATTTTGGTGTAAGCGGACCCCTTATCCTTACATCCAGCTGCTATTACGAGGAGAAGGATAAAAAGGGTAATCCCTTAGAATATGTGATTCACCTTGATTTAAAGCCGGCACTTACAATTGAACAGCTTGATAAGAGAGTTCAAAGGGAATTTGAGGTATCAAGAAACAGACAGTTTAAGAACAGTCTGAATGGTCTTTTTCCTTCAAAGCTAATTCCGGTAATGATAAAGCTTTCGGGAATTGATCCTGAGAAGCCGCTTAATTCCATTACTAAAAAGGAACGTGCGGATTTTGTGGCACTTATAAAGAATTTACGGCTTACAGTTACAGGCACAAGGAATTTTAACGAGGCTATTATCACAAGAGGCGGTATATCAACAAGTGATATAAATCCCTCCACCATGGAATCCAAGAAGATAGGTGGCCTGTATTTTGCAGGTGAGATAATAGACGTTGATGCCCAGACTGGCGGATTTAATCTGCAGATAGCCTGGTCAACGGGACACCTTGCAGGAGAGTGCGCGGTATCTGAGTAAGACCTGTGCAGTGTGGCTATGAGCTGCATTTTTAGAATAATTTTTATTTAAGGAGATACAAAAATGGGAAAGAGTATTGCAATAGATGGACCTGCAGGTGCGGGCAAAAGTACAATCGCTAAGATTGTTTCAAAGAAGCTTGGTTTTATTTATATAGACACAGGTGCGATGTACCGCGCTATGGCAGTTCACATGACAAGAAACGGCGTTTCCGGTGATGATGCCGCCGAGATAGAGAAAAATGTGGATTCTGCTGATATTTCTATCGGTCATGAGAATGGCGAGCAGGTAGTTTATCTTAACGGCGAGAATGTAAACAGTTTCCTTAGGACTGAGGAAGTAAGTGCAATGGCATCAAAGACCAGTGCAAATGCTAAAGTCAGAGAAAAGCTTGTTGAGCTTCAGCAGAAGCAGGCCAAGACTACAGATGTTGTAATGGACGGAAGAGATATCGGAACAGTGGTACTTCCTGATGCAGAGCTTAAGGTTTATCTTACAGCCAGCAGCAGAGTCCGCGCTGAGAGACGTTATAAGGAAATGGTTGAGAAGGGCGTAGAATGCGATCTTGATACCATAGAAGCAGAGATTAAAGAGCGTGACCACAGAGATATGACCAGAGAGAACTCACCTCTTAAAAAGGCAGATGATGCTGTTGAGGTAGATTCTTCATACATGACCATTGAGGAAGTAGCTGATAAGATCATCAGTCTCTATGAGGCTAAATAATTAACGAGGTAAACAGATGGAAGTAATACTTGCCGAACATGCAGGCTTTTGTTTTGGAGTAACAAGAGCTGTTGATGTGGTTTACGAGCAGATAGAAAAAAGCAGCGGTAAACAGATTTACACCTATGGCCCCATTATTCATAATGAGACCGTTGTTTCCGATCTTGAGAAAAAGGGTGTAAAGGTTATCGAATCCTGCGAAGAACTAAAAAATATTAGTGATGGAATTTTGATAATCAGATCCCACGGTATCAGAAAAGAAATCTATGAGATTATCGAAAAGCAGGGACTTGAACATATCGACGCTACATGTCCTTTTGTAAAACGTATACATAATATCGTTGAAAAAGAGAGCGCCGCCGGCAAAACAATTATTGTAGTCGGAAGTGCAAAACACCCGGAAGTAGACGGCATTGTGAGCTATGCATCAGGCCCTGTTTACGTGGTAGAGACGCCTGAGGACGTTGACAACTTGAAGCTTCAAGAGGGAACTGAGATTTGTATCGTATCCCAAACTACATTTAATACAAATAAATTTCAAGAAACCGTTGATAAATTTTCTAATTCGCGCTACAATGTTAATGTTGTGAACACTATTTGTAGTGCAACCGAAGAACGTCAGACAGAGGCTGAGGAAATAGCCGGTCAGGTTGACGCTATGATAGTGATTGGCGGAGCGCACAGTTCAAATTCACGTAAGCTGTATGAGATATGCAGCAGGAAATGTGCTAATACATATTTCATCCAGACTATTGATGATTTGAATATGGATATTCCTAAAGACATCAAAGTAGTGGGAATTACCGCCGGGGCGTCCACCCCAAAGAACATTATCGAGGAGGTTCAGAAACATGTCAGAACAATCATTTGAACAGATGCTCAATGAGTCGTTCAAAACAATTCATACGGGGGAGGTCGTTGAAGGCACTGTCATTTCTGTTAAGCCTGAAGAGATTATTCTTAACATTGGCTACAAATCAGATGGCATTCTCACAAAGAATGAGTACAGTAATGATAACAGCATCGATCTGACTCAGGTGGTTAAAGAAGGCGACAAAATGGATGTCAAGGTTCTTAAAACCAACGATGCAGACGGTCAGGTTATCCTTTCATATAAGCGTCTTGCCCTTGACAGAGGAAACAAGCGTATCGAGGAAGCATTCAACAATCAGGAAGTACTTACAGCTAAGGTTGTTCAGGTACTTGATGGCGGACTTACAGTTGTAGTTGATGAGGTTCGTATCTTCATCCCTGCAAGTCTTGTTTCAGACACATACGAGAAGGATCTTTCCAAGTATGAAGGACAGGAGATCCAGTTCATCGTAACAGAGTACAATCCGAAGCGTAGAAGATACATCGGTAACAGAAAGACTCTTATCACAGCTGAGAAGGCTGAGCAGGCTAAGAAGCTCTTTGAGACAATCGGTGTTGGCGACATCGTTGATGGTGTTGTTAAGAACGTTACAGACTTCGGTGCATTCATTGATCTTGGTGGAGCAGACGGACTCCTTCACATCTCAGAGATGTCATGGGGCCGCGTTGAGAATCCTAAGAAGACATTCAAGGTTGGCGATACTGTTAAGGTTCAGATTAAGGGAATCGATGGCAGCAAGATCGCTCTTTCAAGAAAGTTTGATGATGAGAACCCTTGGAAGGATGCAGAGACAAAGTATGCTGTTGGTAACGAAGTAACAGGTAAGGTTGCCAGAATGACAGACTTTGGTGCATTCATTGAGCTTGAGCCCGGTATCGATGCACTTCTTCATGTATCTCAGATCGCTAGAGAGCACATCGAGAAGCCTTCAGATGTACTTAGCATCGGCCAGGAAGTTACAGCAAGAATCGTAGACTTCAACGAAGCAGATCGTAAGATCAGCCTTAGCATTAAGGCTCTTACAGCTCCTGAGAAGGAAGATGAAGCTGCTGATGATGCAGATGTTGCAAGCGTTGATATCGACAAGGTTATCGCTGAGCAGGATGCATAATAATTGAATAATATTTAGCCATTATAAGGGTGTGTATCATTTGGTTGGTACACACTCTTTTTATTGCTTTTAATGTACGATAACACGACTATATAATATCGTAAATGCAATAATGCCGCTTAGACATCCAAAACGACCGTTTAGACATAAAGTATTGATGCAAAGGGAATGGAACATATAATATGGACGTACAATACAAATCAGCGATGAAATATGATTGTGAATTTGCGTAATATACGATGTGAAATGAATCAGGACATATCGGGGTAATATCTTGGTATTTCTGGATGAAAGGCAGGTAAGTTCTATGAAGAAGAGAAGCGTATTATTAGTTGCATTTTCTATTATTGTATCAATGATAATTACTTTTAACAGCGCTTGTCTGGAGGTGGCGGCATCGGCAACTGCTTGTGGCAACGATCATGCTAGTTCTTATCAGATACGAGTGATTGAAAGGACGCTGGATAAGCATACAATCAGGTCGTTCTGCCCTGAATGTAACAAATTGTTAGATGGAACAAATGGAACAGATGATACGTTGCTAGAGCAATCTCACACTTTAACAAGCAGGACTTATACTCCTTCTAATGCAACTTCACATAACATAAATAGCATATGTGAAGTCTGCGGTTCATTTATTATCTCTGAAGAGCATACCTTTAATTCGAAAGGCGTGTGTACAAAATGTAACTATGATAAGAATAATCCAGACGGTGGTTCGGCAAGCGGCTCAGGTGGTGGAGGCAATTCTTCAGGAGAAAATGGCGGCGGCTCCGGTGGAACAGGTACCGGAGAAGGCGGCGGAAATGGTGGCTCCGGTGGCGGAGGTGGCACAGGTGCTATGACCGGAGAAAAAATAGCTCAGATACCGGAAGGTCAGACTCTTGTTTACAATGGTAAGAAACAGACAGGAGTAGCAGAAGGTACAGGTTATACCGTTACAGGTAATAAACAGAAAAATGCTGGAACATACAAAGCCACAGCAAAGCTAGCAAAAGGATATAAGTGGTCTGATGGAACGACTAAAGCTAAGACCATTAAATGGAAGATAAATAAAGCAAAGAATCCTGGTGTATTGAAATTCAGGAAGAATCCTACGGTTAAGTATAAAAAGCTGAAGAAAACTAAACAAACGATCAAATCTTCAAAACTGTTCAAGCTTTCTAAGGCCGTTGGCAAAGTATCATATTCGATGGAAAAAGCTAATGTGAAGATTGGAGTCAATAGAAAGACTGGTGATCTGGTAATCAAGCCTGGGCTTCCTAAAGGAACCTACAATGTAACAGTGAAGGTTTCTGCAGCAGGAGATAAGAATTACAAGAAAGGTACTGCGACAGTAACACTTAAGCTTACGGTTAAATAATCAGAAATGGGCAGATAGGAAAGGAGGTTCTTATGAGGAAGAGCTTGATTTGTAAATATATTCTTTTATCTTTTTTTGTGGTTGCTATTATCAATTTGAAAACAATAGATGGATATGCGGCTGACTATGATCTATGGGTTGGGAATACACGTGTAACTTCAGACAATGAAAATAACATTCTAGATGGTACAGCTTCGTTTAACCATGATACTAATACCCTTACACTCGAAGGTTCTAATATTACAACCTCATATTCAAAAAATGGCAATACATACGGTATATATTCTGAATTAGACAGCCTTACTGTGAGTGGGTATGGTAGCATAACAAATTCCGCAATTGGTATAGGAAGTAATCAGAACAACGCTACTTTAACGGTGAATGGTACAGGCACTGGAATAAATATCAGTACGGTCGCGTGCGGTATCTGTACAAATTATCAATCAGAAACTCTTAATCTTAAAGGTAAGATAACCACTGAGGCAACTGGTGGGTCTTCCAGAGGCATCTTCTCAGCGGGCACTGTAAACATCGTAGATGGAACTCTTTTTGCTAAAGGTAGTTGGGGAATAGAAACGGGATATTTTTCTGATGGAAGTAAAGATATAAATATAGGCGCAAATGTCACCAAAGTAACGGCGACAATTTACCGTGAAGATTCTGTTTATTATCCATTAAGAACCTTTGGCAATATCAATATAAATCCGGCTCTTTCTATAACGACTCCGGCGGGAGGATATGTTGGTAAGGGTGATTCCAATACCAAGGTAATATTAGCATCGGATGGCTCATATCCGAAAACAGTAGTAATAGAGCCTGTAGGAAATAACAACAATGGTAACAATAATAACAACACTAACAACACTAACAACAATAATGATACCGACAATAGCCATAACTCCGATACCACCAATAATGAAACAACCAAGCCTGCAACAATTCCTTCATTTAAGCTTAATACATCGTCAGTAGTCATTCAGAAGGGCAAGACTCTTAAGACTGTTAAAGCAACTCTTACAAATGATGAAATAAAATCAGTGGAATCTGCAAATAGCAAGATAGCGACAGTATCTTATAGCGGAACGACTCTTTCTATAAAAGGCATAAAGAAGGGTTCTACCAAGATTACGGTAACCACTAAATCGGGACTGTCATGTAAGCTGAATGTCAAAGTACAAACTGGAAAAGTTAAAACCACAAAGCTTAAGGTTTCGAAGAAATCAGTGAATCTTGCTTCAAAAGGAAGTATTGCAACTGTAAAAGCAACAGCTTCACCAGACTATGTATCTACAAAGGAAAAAATCACAGTCAAATCAAGTAATAAAAAGATCGCGACTGCGAAGATTGATCAGGAAACCGGCGAGATAACCATTACTGCCAAGAAAAAGGGCAGTTGCAAGATTACTGTAAAAGCCGGCAAGAAGACTGTAACAATAAAAGTAAAGGTGAAGAAATAATTTAAATGAATACTTTGGGGGACTTGTTAATAAGAAGAGGGTGGAAGATGGATAGAGCAAAACAAGCAAGCCGATGGTTGATTAGTATTTTTGTGGGCCTGAGTATTTTACTTGTGGTTTTATGGGTAAGCCCTGCCTTAAATGCTCAGGCTGCATCAAAAACACACAGTATTTCAATAAATCTGAAAAAGAAGAGCAGCAAGCAGAGCATGCAGCTTACAAAAGGCTACAAGATCAAATTAAGTGGGATTAGTGGTAAAAAGGTTCTTACGGGTAAAAATCTGAAGTATTCCACAAGTAATAAGAAGATTGCCACTATCACAAATAATGGTGTGATAACCGGTAAAAAGAATGGGAAAGCCAAAATAACCGTAACTACCAAAGATAAAAAGAAGAAGTGTGTTATCACTTTGAAGGTTGTTAAGAAGGTTGCTGTAAAAGAGGTAAAACTGGACTATACATCTGTTGACTTGAAAGTAGGTGAGAGCAAGTCAGTTACTGCGACGGTTTTACCGCTGACGGCTACTGATCAGAATATCATTTTCATTAGTCAGAATGAGGCCGTTGCCACTGTATCAGGGACAGGAGAAATAAAGGCTGTTGGCGCAGGCAGTACTACTGTAACGGCTTGTGCAGATGGAAAGAGTTCAAGCCTGGTGGTCACCGTCGCCGGTGCATCAAATGATGGCTCAGGTAATAATGGAGACGGTGGTAATGGTGACAATAATGGAGAAGGTGACAATGGCGATGCAATTGTAAGCTACAAGCTTACTGCTTTGGATGGAGGAAAATACAGACTTGAAATCACAGGAACAGGAGCCATGGAGGATTATGAGTACAATTTGGACGAGCCAACTCCGTGGAGTAATAAAAGAGGAGTTATTACAGAACTTGTTATTAGTGATGGAATAACGCATATAGGTGATTATGCGTTTTACAGACATAGTGCGCTTACATCAGTCACAATACCGAATTCTGTTAAATCTATTGGGAATAGGGCTTTTATGTTTTGCTCTGGCATATCAACCCTTAACCTGGGAAGCGTAAATACAATAGGTAATGAGTCATTTCAGAAAAATAGTTCGCTTCAGTCACTTATACTTCCTTCAACAGTCAGAGAATTGGGAGAGTATGCATTTGCAGAATGTACCATGCTGAATGCTCTGACTCTTAATGCAGGTCTTACAACAATAGGAAACAGCGCATTCTATAAAGATAATAAGTTAGCAGGAACAATTATAATTCCCAGTTCAGTAACGACTATAGGCAGTAATGCTTTTCTGATGGATGAAAACTCAACAAGTGATATTTCAGGGATCAGTTTTGCAGCAGGGTCAGCACTACAGAGCATAGGGGCACAGGCTTTTAGGTATAATAGGAAACTTGTCGGTGAAATTGTTTTTCCTGATTCGCTTACAACAATAGGAGACTATGCTTTTTCTGATTGTAGCCCTAAGTTGGTTACGGATTTTTCAACAGGAATTACAGCGGTCAGATTCAGTGGGAGCAGCCATCTTACTACAATAGGCAATGGTGCATTTGATTTTACAAACACGATAGCTACAATAGTGTTGCCTGAGTCTGTTATTTCGATAGGCAATTATGCTTTTGACCAGAGCCCATGCGATTCTTATTGTAAGCTTCGACAAATCAATTATCGCGGAACGGCAGACCAGTACTGGAATCTATGCTCCACTAATGCAATAGGCAGTGATAATGGGTTCATCAGAATTGCAGCGCTCGGTGATACTACCATACAGGGTCCGCTTATACAAGGAAATCCATATAATATCAATATTACATATGGTTATACAGGATGAGCGGCAGGATTTACATATAATTATCCGTATTGTCAATGAAGTATGAAGTGTTTTTACCGCAGTTGTACTTGTTGAAAACATCCTTAAGAAAATAATAAAGTAATCCTACATTCCTCATGCAAAGAATCCTCACAATTTGTTACAATGGTATTGTCTGTTGTAATTGATGGTGAGCTTGGATTTTTCGCATGAGGAATTGATGGCTAATGGATGAGAAAATTAGCATTCGTCTTGAGATTGATTCTGGATATGATAAGCCCCAGGTGGTGATCAGGGCATCTGAGAAGACAGAATTAGTTGAGAGGATAATTGAGAGCGTAAAACAATGCGCTGCAGATGATTCAGATAAAAAAATTGCGGTGCGCAAAGAGGACATGGACATTCTGCTTAATAAGAAGGATATTGTCCGTGTTTATACAGAGAGCCGTAAGCTTAAGGTGTGTACTGATTCAGATGAGTATGAAGTAAGGATTCCGCTGAAGGAATTAGAGAATGTACTGAGGTCAGATGCGTTTGTCAGAATCAGCCGGGGTGAGATAGTAAATCTTATGAAGGTTTCCAGCTTTGATATGAGTATAGCGGGGACTATTAAGGTTAGTTTTGTTAATGGTACACAGACCTGGGTAGCAAGGCGTTTTATGAAGCATATCCAGGAGAGGCTGGCCGTTCTGAGGAAAGGTGGTGATAAGCATGAGTAGAATAATGAAAAAAGCTCTCATCTTAGGCATCATCGGATTCTGGATAGGTATCCTTATAGGACTTACAGTATGGTATCTGTCAAGCCAGGGAGAACCCGGAGAGCTTACACTATCAGTACATTCGGTTCTGGAACTATTGGCCGGAGGATTATATGGTGCTATCAGTATGGGATCCTCTGCGGTATACGATGTAGATCGTTGGAGCATTTTGCGAGTTACATTTACTCATTTTATTATATCCTTCTCAGGTTTTTGGGTGCTGGCCGCGATTCAGGGATGGCTATTAATTAATAATCCATTTTTCTGGCTTGGTGTTATGCTGTTTATATGGGCTTATATTACAATATGGTTTGTGAATTTTCTTATTTACAGCCAAAAAGTTAAGGAGATAAATAATGCCCTTGAGGATATCAAGGATTTGAAGAATACAGATGAAAATGGATAAGACTAGGAATTTTACCGAAGGCCCGATTTTGAGCTTTGCCATACCAGTGCTTTTCTTGTAAGGATTCCGGTTTCTTATTTTATGAGCAAAAGAGAGCCTGTATCACTTTTCCATATAGGTCTGGCTACTCCCTGCTCTACGCTGGTGCAGATTGTCCTATGTTTTATCTGCATGTTTTATCTTACAAAGAAGCTTAAGAAGTCGTGACATAATAAACGTTATATAATCATAATTTTGTTTATATATATTTAATTTTACACTCATGTATTTAGTGGGCTATACTAAAGTCAGTAGTTATCATGGTAGGAATTATCCTATAAATTCTTGATTAGGGGGATTTAAAGATGGCTGTTGATTACGAATGGTTCAAAGGCGAAGTATATAAGCTTACAAAGATTGATCTTAATGCATACAAAGAAAAGCAGATGAAGCGCAGGATCGATACACTTATCAGTAAGACTGAGTGTAAGGGCTATGATCAGTACATGGATCTCATTAAGAAGGATCAGACTGCCAGAGAGACATTTATCACTTATCTGACCATAAACGTATCTGAGTTCTACAGAAATATTGATCAGTGGAATCTTATGGATAAGCAGATGGTTCCTGAGCTTATCAATAAATTCGGTAAGAATCTTAAGATATGGAGTGCTGCCTGCTCTACAGGTGATGAGCCATATACTATAGTTATGCTGTTATCTAACCATATTCCGCTTAACCAGATAAGTGTTACGGCATGGGATATCGATACTGTTGCCCTTGCAAAAGCAAGAGCAGGCGTATATGATGACAAGGAAGTTAAGGCTGTTCCTGCAGAGATGAAGAAGAAATATCTCACACAAGAAGCCGGTGGTAAATGGCGCGTAGCAGATGACGTTAAGAAAAGAGTAAACTTCAAGCAGGCTGATCTGTTAAGAGAGCCCTATCCGAAGGATTATCATCTTATCGTATGCAGAAACGTGCTTATCTACTTTACAGAGGAAGCTAAGGACGAGATTTTCAGAAAGTATTATGATTCTCTCGCACCGGGCGGAGTTCTGTTTATCGGTAGTACCGAACAGATTATCAATTACAAGGAAATAGGCTTTATCAGAAAGAGCTCGTTCTACTACGAGAAGCCTATGTAACAACGGAGGGAGTATGAAAGGTTTTTGGGGAAAAACACTTATTGGAATTACGTTTATTATTGGATGCAGTCTGTTTGTGCCACAGAGCAGCGTACAGGCTGCATCTTTGCGCGGTAAAAACAATGAGGAAAAGATTTTTTACTACCTCATGGAGAATGTGGATTTTAATAATGCCGCAAGTGCAGGAGTTCTTGCTAATATCGAGAAAGAATCCAGTTTTAGAACAAATGCAGAAAGTGATAACGGAACAAGCTACGGAATCTGTCAGTGGCATGGAGCTAGATACGAGAATCTGAAAAGATATTGCCGCAGAGAGGGCTATGATTACAAGGAGCTTGAGGGACAGCTTGAGTATCTGAAATCTGAGCTTGAGGGTGATTACTATTACAGAAATAGTGTACTTGAGCCTCTAAAGGGTGTAAGCAACGATAAAAAGGGTGCTTACAATGCGGGCTACAGATGGTGCTATTACTTCGAGATTCCCGCTGATAAGGAGACCAGGGCAGAGCAGAGAGGTGATCTTGCAAAGACAGTATATTATCCCAGATATAAGGATATAGTTCTTAAGCTGACTCCGGGGCAGAAGTATAAAACAGACGAAGGAACCTTCATAGCTCTTACTGAGAATACAGTCTGTTTTAAGAAGGTAGCAGATAAAAAGGCTGCTGTACTGAATGTTCCAAACACTGTAACTATCGGTGATATCAAGGCTAAGGTAACAGAGATTGCATCAGGTGCCTGCAAGGGCAATAAAAAACTCACAACCGTTACCATCGGTAAGAATGTAACAAAGATTGGGAAGAATGCATTTTATAAATGCAAGAATCTCACATCCATAAACATTAAGTCCAAGAAGATTGCAGAGTTTGGCCCGGGATGTTTTGCAAAGATAAACAAAAAAGCAGTATTTAAGATCAATAAGAAGGTGATCAAGACATACAAGGCTGTTCTGAAGGAAATGACACCGGATGGAGTAAAGTTCAAGAAGGGTTGATTACTTTATTGTTAGAACGTTTTTCTGATAATGCATTTGAGTGAGAGATTATTCGTGACTGCAGAGGGGGATGTTCATGAAGCATAATCTTATCTATCTTATTTATACGCTGGTTCTGTTTCTTGTGGGACTTGGCTTTTTCATAGTCGGAGAGTTCAACAGGGTTGAAAAGCCTGTGCTTAAGAATCCTGACATGATTGGCAAGGAGGAGGAAACTGAGCCTGATCCCCAGGGCGTATCTGAGCTGTCGGGAGATGAGGTTGAAATGCCGGTTCCCGAGCCGGAAGAAACCACCCTTGAGGATATTTCTCTGGACAATGAGCCTGAACATGATGAAACAGATGAATCAGGAGAAGAGGGTGAGGGCGAAGAGAAAGAAGAGCCTGAAGAACCTATTTATGATGGTCATGAAGAGGAGAGAATAGAGCTTATTAAGGAGAACTACATAGAGACTGAAAAATATGACAGCAACAGATGGACTATTTATTTCAGCGTGGTTTTCTGGGTACTTTCTCTTGTTTGTGCAATACTGTATTTTACTTCATGATGGTGGATAGGATTTGGTTCTTTGAAAATGTAGATTTACTGATAATATGAAAAAAGGCTGGCCATAGCGCCAGCCTTTGATGTTGTTAATGATTTTATGCTTTCTTTGGAACCCAGGTTATCTCATAGATGCTTTCCATTATCTTGCGGAGTTCATCCTTCATTTTGAGACATGCACTGTTTTCATCGGTGAATTTCATAAGACCGATTTTTTCCTTATGATCCATGAAATACAGTTCCCAGATCTCGCCGACCTTGGTGAGACAGATCCTGCCGTCATGCCCTTTCCCAAAAGTATAGAGCTTTGAAGGAACGAGATGTTCTTTGAAAAAACTCTGTAATTCTTTAACTGTCATATTCTCCTCCGTTCCGGCTGGTTGTTATACAAATCTGCCTACATGTAGTTTTAAATACTACATACAATATAGCACAAAACTACATATCTCTCAAGATGTATAAGAGTATATTTTTGAAATTCTTTGGGGACTGGCTAAGATTTGTTTGATGTAAACCTTGAAAATATGGTTATAAATGAATTATTTATTGGAAAAACGTTAAGATATTGCGTAAAATATATTTATGTATTTTATGAATGGAGGGAGAATTCTTATGGGCAAATCTAAGGTATATTTTACTGATTTCAGAACTCATATTGGTGTTAGCCAGGGTGTTAAGCTTCAGAAGCTGCTTAGAGTTGCGGGAATAGATAAGATTGATTTTGAAGGCAAGTTTGTAGCTATAAAGATGCATTTTGGTGAGCTTGGAAATTTTTCTTATCTTAGACCTAACTATGTGAAGGCAGTTGCGGATCTGATAAAGGAGCTAGGGGGAAAGCCTTTCCTTACGGATTGCAATACCCTTTATCCCGGAAGTCGTAAAAATGCTGTGGATCATCTCTATAATGCTGAGGTGAACGGGTTTAACAGCGTTACCACAGGATGCTATGTAATCATTGCCGATGGTCTTAAGGGAACAGATGAGATAAGCGTTCCTGTGCCAAATGGCGAGTATTGTAAGGAGGCGTTAATCGGTCATACGCTTTATGATGCGGATATAGTTATTTCATTGTCTCATTTCAAGGGGCATGAGATGACAGGCTTTGGCGGAGCTATCAAGAATATCGGAATGGGCGGAGGTAGCCGTGCAGGAAAAATGCTTCAGCATAATGACGGAAAGCCTTCCGTAAATCCTGATATGTGTAAGAGCTGTAAGCAATGCGCAAAAGAGTGCGGATCGGATGCTATTTCCTATGAAACCGGAAAAGCTGTTATTAATCAGGATTTGTGCAAGGGCTGCGGAAGATGTATAGGAGCATGTGTTTTTGATGCTATTCATCCCAACAATGACTCTGCACTGGAGTCCCTTTGCTGTAAAATGGCTGAATATACTGCTGCCATTGTAAATGGTAAGCCTTCTTTCCATATAAGCCTTATCATGGATGTATCACCTAATTGTGACTGCCATGGTGAGAATGATGCGCCGATCCTTCCCAATATCGGAATGTTTGCATCCTTCGATCCCGTTGCAATAGATCAGGCATGTGCAGATATGTGCCTTGCGGCAGAACCTGTAAGAAACAGTCAGCTTGGAGATAATCTCGCTAAAATGGACTGGCATCGTCATGATGACAATTTTCTTGATAACAATCCAAATGTAAAATGGAAGGAAACTCTGGCTCACGGTGAGAAAATAGGCCTCGGAAGCAGAGATTACGAACTTGTAAAAATTTGATAATTTTACTTTTAGAACCGGATGAGATAGTATCAACTCCGGTTCATTTGTGCTATGATTCATTATTGAAGCTATTTATTATTTTTATGAGGAGAATGGTATGGGAAAAAAGAACTTTTTAAAGAAACCGCCTATGGGGTGGAACAGCTATGATTATTACGATACTACCGTAACTGAGGAGCAGGTTAAAGCCAATGCCAAATATATGGCTGAAAATCTGAAGGAATTCGGTTATGAGTACGTGGTTGTAGACATTGAGTGGTATTCAAAGGATGCCGGCGCAAGACGTGCGGATTTCCAGTATATTCCTTTTGGAAATGATGAGATGGATCAGTATGGAAGGCTCCAGCCTGCCGTAAACAGATTCCCTTCATCAGCTGATGGAAGCGGTTTTACACATCTTGCTGAATATGTTCACGACCTTGGACTTAAATTCGGTATTCATATCATGAGAGGAATCGCAAGACAGGCAGCTCATGATAAGTGCCCTATTCACGGAACACAGTTTACTGCAGATATGGCTGCCGATGCATGGTCTATCTGCGGATGGAATCCTGATATGTACGGTGTAAGGGCAGGTGAAGCAGGACAGGCATACTACGATGATCTAATAAAAATGTATGCTGACTGGGGCGTTGATTTTATCAAGTGCGATGATATCTGCGACAGCTTCCTGTATCCTGACAGCGGCAGAATAAAATTCAGTGGTTATGAAGAGACAAAGATGATTCACAGAGCCATAGAGAAGTGCGGAAGAGATATAGTACTTTCACTTTCTCCCGGACCTGCTCATGTGGACAGAGACTTCTTCTATGAAGAAAATGCCAATATGTGGCGTATTACAGATGATTTTTGGGATGACTGGCGTCTTCTCAAGGAGATGTTCTGGAGATGTGAGACCTGGAATGGAAGAACCTCAAAAGGCAACTATCCTGATTGTGATATGCTTCCTCTTGGACAGCTTGGCTACGGCTTTGGCCAGGAACGCACTTCTAACCTTACATTTGACGAAGTTCGCACCATGATGAGTCTCTGGTGCCTGTTTGGTTCACCTCTTATGATAGGTGCAGAACTCACTAAGCTTGATGACGTAAACAAAGCGCAGCTCACCAACAAAGAACTCCTTCGCGTAATGGATGGCAAACACAAAGGCTTCCAGCTCAGAAGAAGCGACGACGAAGCCATCTGGCTCAACATCGACGAAGATGGCACAGAAATATTTGTAGGCTTGTTCAATCTTACAGACAGCGAGAGGGAAATAACCTGTGATACAAATGAGTTCACAACCGGTGCCAAGATTATCCGCTCCGCATCTTCAATAAAAGATGTCTGGAACGGCAAAAACGGAGAATGGGATTCGAGCGAGCAGAGCATAATATCTGCAAAAATCCCCGCCCACGGCGTTGTTGTCTATAGACTATTCTAAATGTATATTGCAATTCATCGCCTGCTAGTTTGAAACATGTATGTTCCACGAAGCTGCGTATAAAAACGTCGGTACTTGGATGGCGTTTTTTGCCATCTTAGTACCGTTACGTTTTTAACCGAGCGAGAGCGTCAGCAGAGAGGAATATATATGTTTATAAAGCAGGCAGGAGACCCATTCACAAACTCCTTGACATAGTCAGGGAGTTTATTTTATTATGGAATTGCAACCGGTTTCAAATTTCATGAAAGCGTGTGAAATTATGGGAGCCATAGAGAATAAAAGTATCACAATATATGATATTGCCCGTGAGGCTGGTGTTTCGCCGGCCACCGTGTCGCGCGTTATGACAAACAGCGCCAACGTACGTGCAGAGAAAAGAAACCGGGTTATGCAGATAATCGAAAAGTATAACTTTAAGCCCAATGCACTCGCAAAGGGATTATCCGAGACCTCAACCAAATCAATAGGAATTATTGTCGCAGACGTAAGAAACCCTTTCTACGCCCAGCTTTTTGTTGCCTGCGAATCGGCGGCTCAGAAGGCAGGTTACACGGTTTCACTGTACAATTCCTTCGGTGTCACAGAGAATGAGATAGAGCAGCTTGAAATGCTCAGACAGCAGAAGGTTGACGCAATCGTGCAGATAGGTGGACGAGTTGACGATCTTGAGACAGACAGGCACTATGGCGAAATCGTAAAGAAGCTGTCGGATACAATGCCCTTCATAGTTACAGGTCGTCTCGATGAGGGTATCCCCAGCTATAGCGTGGAGATTGATGCCAGAAGCGCCACAAGCCTTGTTATGGAGCATCTGCTGGCTCTTGGGCACACCAGAATAGCCATAGTTGGCGGACGTCCTGATGTCAGATCATCTAATGATAAAAAGGTTATTTACGCCAATATCCTTAAGGAACATGGCATAGAAGTCAATCCTGACTATATCGTGGATGGCAGTTATTCCATAGAAGATGGCTACGAGTCCATGAAAAAGATAATGCAGCTTCCCAAACTCCCTACGGCTATTATTGCCATCAACGATTTCACGGCTGCCGGTGTTGTCCGTGCCATAGGAGACAGCGGATATCGTATTCCACAGGACTTTTCTGTGGCAAGTTTTGATAATACTTATATCTCAGAGGTAATGATCCCTAAGCTTACCAGCGTGGATTATAACTATGAAAGTTTTGGTAAATGCCTTATTGAAACAGCCATTGCGGTTTCAAAGGGTGAAGAAGTTCCCCGCTGGCAGAACGTTGAGCCTACCCTGGTGAAGCGTGAGAGCAGCGGACCAAGCAGAGCCTAAGGCAAAAGGCGCTGTAATGTAGAATGGGTTTGGAAGACTGAAACAAGTTTGAAACACGTGAATAGATTTGAAACGCGTTTCAGAGTATATGAACAAAATATTAACGACAAAAGAATATAAAATGAACGCAAAAGGTCAATAGTTAAGAGGTGCTAATTTGAAGCACCTCTTTTTGTATATAATCAACAAATCTGAATCCGGTTTCAAAAAAATCATTGACGATATGACAGCACTATGTTTAAATACAATTATGAAACCGGTTGCAAATTAGTTAAAATAACAACGTATAGAACGTAAAAGGAAAGTGAATTTAGATGAGTAAATCAAATAGCGCGGAAGCAATAGCAGTACCGCACAAAAAGAGAGGCTTTTTTGGCAACATCATAAAATACAGAACTTTGATTCTGATGTGCATTCCGGCAATTGTTTTCTTCTTCATGTTCAGCTACATGCCGCTGCCGGGAATATGGGTTGCATTTGTAAAATACAACTATGGAAAGGGAATATTCGGAAGTAAGTTCATAGGACTTGCCAATTTCGAATTCCTTACATCATCCGGAAAGCTTTGGTCCCTTACAAAGAACACCATTCTTTACAACCTGGCTTTCATTATCCTGGGTAATGTGCTTGCGATCATCATGGCAATTCTTCTTAATGAGATGCAGGCAAAGATATTTAAGAAGGTTTCACAGACAATGATGTTCCTTCCTTACTTCATTTCACAGGTTCTTGTAGGAGTTCTGGTATTCAACCTTCTGAACTACGATACAGGATTTGTAAACGGAATACTTGAAGTTTTGGGAATGGAAAAATGGCAGCCTTACGCTGATCCAAATGTATGGCCGGTTCTTCTGGTTATCATTTATCTCTGGCAGCAGACAGGATATAACTCAGTAGTATACTTCGCAGCAATTTGCGGAATAGATGCAGAAATCATAGAGGCATCCAAGGTTGACGGAGCAAACGCGTTCCAGAGAATCAGATACATCATTCTTCCAAGCCTTAAGCCTACAATCATTATTTTGCTCTTGTTCGCACTTGGCGGAATCGTAAAAGGTAACTTCGGTCTGTTCTACAACATAGTAGGAACCAATTCACTCCTCTATGATACGACAGACATTATCGAGACCTTCGTTTACAGAGCTACAATGACAGACTTTAACTTCTCGACAGCTTCGGCAGTTGGTCTTTATCAGTCACTTGTTGGATTTGTAATCGTTATGGTAGTTAACGGGGTTATCAAGAAGATCGATCCTGAATATTCATTATTCTAATTGGGAGCAGAAAAATGGCAAAGAAAAAAGATTTAGATTTAATGGAAAGCGGGGCCAAGGTAAAAATTGGCGCAACCGATATGGTTGTCCGCGGTATAGGTTACTTCCTTACAACCTTTTATGCGCTGGCCTGCATTTTCCCTTTCCTTATAATTTTGGCATCAAGCTTTACTTCAGAGAATTACATAAGACTTCACGGGGTACAGCTTGTGCCACACGAGTTTACATTAAAAGCTTATGAGATGGTTACAAAGAGCGGACTTATCTGGAAGTCATACGCACTCACAATTACCATGACACTGGTTGGAACAGCGGTAGGTCTTTCAATCATCTCAATGACAGGATATGCGCTCCAGCGTAAGGATTTCCCTTTCAGAAATGCAATATCCTTCTACATTTACTTTACAAGCCTTTTCTCAGCAGGACTTGCACCTTATTACCTGCTGATGACTCAGACATATCACTTAAAGGACAGCTACTTCGCAGTACTTCTTCCTTTGATGATGTCACCCTGGCTGATCATTCTCATGAAGAACTTCGTTAAGCAGATTCCTCACGAGATCACAGAGTCAGGAAAAATCGATGGCGCAGGAGATATGGTCATTTTCGTAAGACTGGTTCTCCCCATGCTTAAACCGGCACTTGCAACAATCGGACTTTTCCTTGCACTTGGTTATTGGAACGAGTGGTATCAGTCATCACTTTTTCTTTCAAGTAAGGTAGATGTAAAGCCGCTTCAGTATAGCCTTTACGAGATTGTTAACAAGACACAGGCTCTTAAACAGTCAGTAGCAGGCCAGTATATTTCACTTACCGATCTGCCTACAGAGACTGTAAAGATGGCAAACGCAATGCTTGCTACAGGACCTATCGTACTTCTTTATCCGTTCGTACAGAAATACTTCATCGGCGGTATCACCGTTGGTGCGGTTAAAGGTTAACCGATCTTTACTCGAAACGAGTTCAGATATACACTATTCATTTTTAATAGGAGGGATTTGAAATGAAAAAAAAGGTATTGTCAGTTTTACTGAGTACTGCAATGGTATTCTCACTGGCTGCCTGCGGTGGTTCATCAAACGGTGGTGATAGCGCTGCAGACAAGACAGAGGCTACCACAGAAACAGCTGCAGAAGATACCGCTGCAGCAGAGACAGCTGAGTCAACAGAAGAAACAACAGAAGAGGCAGGCGAGGCTACAGAAGAGGCAGGCGAGGCTACAGAGGCAGCTGCATCTGATATTGATACTTCTGAGCACGTAGTTATCAACTACATGACAACAGGTGACAGACCTGATGGAAAGTCTGCTGAGCGTCTTGATGAGATGCTTGCAAAGCTCAATGAGATCCTCACCGAGAAGGTTAACGCTGAGCTTCAGATCTACTACATTGAGTGGACAGATTATCTTGCAAACTACAACCTTACACTTGCACAGATGGATGGTTCTGTAGACCTTGTTGGTACAGCATCTGACTGGCTTGATGCATGGCCGAATGCAAAGAACGGCGCTTTCCTTGCACTTTCAGAGGATATGCTTAAGACATACGCTCCTCAGACATGGGCAAGCGTTCCCGCTGATCATTGGGAAATGTGTAAGTATGACGGTGACATCTATCTGATGCCCGAAGATAACTACGCACAGTGGACAAACCACGGATTTACATATCGTCTTGACTGGGCTAGAGATGCAGGCCTTGCAGACGGTGTACACAGCTGGGAAGACCTTACAACATACTTCAAGTTCGTAAAAGAGAATCATCCGGAACTCAAGGCAGTTTGGGATTCTGACGGAACACAGTATGCACAGATGGCTAACGGCTGGATTGCTTCACACACTAACTTCGTAGCTATCGATGGTCTTGCAACAGGCGCTCTTTGGGGTGGTACAAAGGATGATCTTTACACAGTTGTCACACCTGTTATGACAGAGACAGATTCACTTGTTGAGTATGCAAAGATGATGAAGGAGTGGGATGAGATCGGTGTATGGCCTACAGACGTTCTTAACAACACATCTTCACAGAACAGAGACGAGTACCGTGTAGGTCAGGTTGCAGCTGAGCAGCACCACACACAGACATGGACAGATCTTTGCTCAAAGACAGAAGCTAACACAATTTATACTGATGATGAGAAAGCTGAGTCAGGCTTCTTCTACTTCGGTGAAGAGACAGACAACGTAGTAGCACTTTCAATCACTCACGGTGCAATGGCAGTTTCTGCAGCATCTGAGAACCCTGAGAGAGCACTTATGGTTTATGACCTTATCAGAAACGATCCTGAGTGCTACAAGCTCTTCAACTATGGTATCGAAGGTGTTTCTTATGAGATCAACGATGAAGGTCTCAGAACAACTCCTGAAGGATACGATTCCTCAACCGACAACATCAATGGTATGACTAACTACTGGTGGGGACGTAACGACGATATCGAGATCAGAGATGCAAGCCGTAACTGGGATAAGATCGATGAGCTCTATGCTAAGTATGACAAGGTTAAGATTGACTATCCTTATGGTCAGTTCGTACCTGAGGTAGACAGCATTCAGGCTAAGATCGATAACTGTAACGAAGTTTACACAAACTACATGAAGCAGATCTCCTTTGGTAAGTACCAGGGAACAGCTGAGGAAATCGTAGCTGAGATGCAGGATGCTCTTGCACAGGCAGGTATCGCAGATGTAGCTGCTGAGCTTCAGACACAGATGGATGCATTATATAAGTAATTGCTATCTTAGATTTTAATAAAAGGGAATACCGGTATACCTTAACTGGTATTCCCTTATTTTTACGCTAAACGGGTAAATTAAATTATGAGTAGATTTGAAATAAAAGATAAGTTCTATCTTGATGGAGAGCCATTTAAGATAATTTCCGGATCTTTTCACTATTTTCGTACTGTCCCTGAATATTGGAGAGACAGATTATTAAAATTGAAAGCAATGGGTGGAAACACCGTTGAGACATATATTCCGTGGAACATGCATGAGCCCAAAAGAGGCCAGTTTAACTTTGAAGGAATGCTGGATCTTGAGAGATTTATAAAGCTTACCGAAGAAGTGGGACTTAAGCTGATACTTCGCCCTTCGCCTTATATCTGTGCAGAGTGGGAATTTGGAGGACTTCCTGCATGGCTCCTTAAAGAAGATGGCATGAGACTCAGGGTTAATTATGAGCCATTCATGAAAGAGGTTGAAGCCTATTATGATGTTCTTTTGCCTATTATCACAAAGTATCAGATAGATAACGGCGGTAACGTGATCCTGATGCAGATCGAGAATGAATATGGCTATTATGCAAACGATAAGAGCTATATGCAGCGCATGATGGATATCATGAAAAAGCATGGTGTTACTGTACCTTTGATCACAAGTGACGGACCTTTTGCTGAAAGCCTGAACGGAGGCTCTTTAGAAGGAGCACATCCTACAGGTAATTTTGGATCAAGAACAGAAGAGCGTTTTAAGGTGCTTGAAAACTACACCAAGGGCGGTCCGCTTATGTGTGCCGAGTTCTGGGTTGGCTGGTTTGACCATTGGGGAAACGGCGGTCACATGACAGGCAATCTTGAAGAGAGTGTAAAAGACCTTGATAAGATGCTTGAGCTTGGTAATGTTAATATTTACATGTTTGAGGGTGGCACCAACTTCGGCTTCATGAACGGAAGTAACTACTATGATGAACTCACCCCGGATGTTACCAGCTATGACTACGATGGAATCCTTACAGAGGATGGACAGATAACAGAAAAATATAGAAGGTATAAGGAAGTTATTTCTAAATATACCGAGATTCCCGAGGTGCCTGAGCTTGAAGAATCAGTCATAAAAAGAGGTGCCTACGGCGATCTTAAATGCGAAGAGAAGGTAAGTCTTTTCTCGGTACTTGATGACATCAGCATTAAGAACACAAGCGTATATCCTGTCAGCATGGAGAAGCTTGATCAGAGCTATGGATATATTCTCTATCATTCAACTCTGGAAACAGAGGATGCCATTGCGAAAATCCGTCTTTGGGATACGGCTGACAGAGCTAATATTCTTGTAGACAAAAAGCCTCTCATAACACTTTACGATCTTGAACTTGCAAAGGAGGCAGAAATCTTATCTGATGAGGAAATCGCTAAGGCTATGGCACTTCCTGTAGAAGAGCAGATGAAGCTGTCTCAGCGTGGCAAGGACCTTGATATCCTTGTTGAAAACATGGGAAGAGTTAACTTTGGTCCCCGTATGGAGCATCAGAGAAAAGGTATAGGTCAGTGTGTTCAGATAAACGGACACATGCACAATAACTGGGATATGTATACACTTCCTCTTGATAATGTAGATAAGGTAGATTTCTCAAAGGATTATATGGAGGGTACACCTGCATTCTATAAATTCACATTTGAAGCAGATGAATGTGTCGACACCTTCCTTGATTTTGAAGGTTGGGGCAAGGGCTGTGCTTTCCTGAACGGCTTTAACCTTGGAAGATATTGGGAAATCGGTCCTCAGAAGAGACTTTATATCCCTGCACCCCTTATCAAAAAGGGAAAGAACGAGATAATCATGTTTGAGACTGAGGGTAAGGTTATAAATACCATCACTCTTAAGGATGAGCCGGATATAGGCTGATATATGAAAAGAATTAGCGGACAGGCTTTGAGCAATTCAGAGTTTGTCTGTTTTTTCATTTCATGGATAAACTATGAAATCCTATTTAAAGATAGTATTAGCTATACATTCAGTGTTATTATTGTTAATGACTTAATCACTTTACTTAAATGGCGAAAGGAATATTTACATAATGGCAGAATTAACACAGAGAACAGATTATGATTTGCTGGCACTGCAGGCTAAAGGAATGCTGGAGGAGGAACCCTGGTACACAGCTGCCATGAGCAATCTCTCCGCACTTTTGATGGATACAATGGAAAAGCTTAACTGGGCCGGCTTCTATATAATGAGAGATGGAAGGCTTGTGGTTGGTCCCTTTCAGGGAAAGCCTGCCTGCATACATATTGCGGTAGGGAAGGGCGTTTGTGGAACTGCGGTAGCTGAGGATAAGCTGCAGCTTGTTCCCGATGTTCATCAGTTCCCGGGACACATAGCATGCGACAGCGCATCGGAGTCAGAAATTGTTGTGCCGATCCATCATAACGGAGAGATCGTTGCCGTGCTTGATATCGACAGCCCCATAAAGGAGCGCTTTGATGAGACAGACGCAGAAGGACTTCAGAAATTCGTTCAGATAATTGAAGAAAATATCAGTTGGGAATAATACTAAATATCACTAATATATTTGCTATATTACGACACAGATGTGTCCTGCTTAATACAGCAGGCGCATATAGGAGGGAATGGAAATGATAGAAGCGCTAAAGGATTTTGATGCTCAGAAAAAGATTGATGAAATCGTAGCATGGATAAGACAGTGGTTTGAGGAAAACGGAAGCGGAGCAAATGCTGTTATCGGATTATCTGGCGG
>JAEEGL012695365.1_pt1 | contig 30845 bp, 25 predicted proteins | sample 9134231 | NCBI WGS metagenome assembly JAEEGL01 (sample SAMN16246548, study PRJNA631951) | gut metagenome | biome: gut microbiome; feature: rumen; material: fiber-attached | host: Bos | place: Iran: Karaj | collected 2018-10 | reverse complement strand
TTCTTCTCGCGCCATGCCGTTTCATGCGGGAGCACTGAAGCTGCGGCTTTACGGAATATATACTTTCCCATTCCGTCCTTAATCTTAAGGCGCGAGGGGATCCTTGCACTCAATTCGAAAAGCCTCCTGTCTGCGAGCGGAAGCAGAATGTTCATACCGCTTGCTCTGGAGGCGTTGTTGATTCCAAACAGAATGTCTCCCTCAAGCCAGATGGTGATGTCTGTAGCAAGAATAACGCTGAGCGGATCTTTAAGCCCCATGCCACTTACGTCATCTGTAAGATAAGTGTGGTCGTATTCTTTATTAAGCTTAAGAAGCTTCTTGGCAGCATTCTTCTCTATTACCCCGGCGCAGCCGCAGTACCCGTTCTTATATAATTCCTCCGCTCTTAAGTGAGCCTTGTACCCCGCGAAGAATTCGTCTACACCTTCTCCCGAGAAACTGATTCTGCCTCCCTGCTCGAAAAGCTTCTGACATCCGACAGTAAAAGCAATTGAAGACGCGTCTGCCGTAGGAAGCTCTGTATTATGCACGAAGTCGGAAACAGCGCCATAGAACTCCTCAGCATCAACTTCAAGCTTAAGCAAATCCGCGCCGACATGGGCTGCTATCTTTTCCGCAAGATCCCACTCACTGAATTCCTCATCCCGATATCCTATAGAGCAGGCGTTCTTAACCCCGGAAGCAGCAAGAAGATATGAGGAATCGACACCACCCGACAGGAATGAATATGCCCCGTTAAGGTTAAAGTTCTCACGCTCTTCCGAGAGTATGGTTTCCAGCGCGTCGCTTATAAGGTCTATCCACTCTTGTTCCGACAGATCTTCTTCGGGTGCGAAAGAAGGCGTGAAGTAACGTTTTATGGTGCGCTCGCCGTCCCGGTATATAAGATACCTGCCAGGCATTAGTTTTCTGATCCCTTTATACAGTGTCTTCTCGCCGATGGGGTAGCCGAACATCATGTGATAAAGAAGTACTTCTTCATCGAGTTCTTTGGTGTATCCGGGATCGCTTAATATCGGCTTGATCCTGGTATCACATATTAATCTGCCGTCGGCCTCGCAGTAGTACAGACTTTGAATTCCGAACGGGTCTCTTGCGCAGAAGATATCACCGCTTTCATCGTCACGGATCACGAAAGCAAATGCACCGTTCAAGTGGTCGGGAAGATCATATCCCCAACGCTTGAATCCTTCCGTGATGATCAAAGTCTCCACGGAAGAATCAGGGGTATCGGGGATCCCCAGATCCTTAGCTATCTTCTTGCGGTTACGTATGTAGCCTTCGTATGTAAGAACAGTGATGGACATAATTACTCTCCGCAAATAATGTTCTTAAGTTTAGTATAGCAAAATAGACTTTAAGGCTTCATTGACAAGTAAAAATCCATCGTGACATAATTATTAAGGAAAGCAACGGTGCTGGCGTTCAGCACCGTTATTTTGAGGTAAAAGATGGATAGATTAAGAAGGCTTCCGCCGATCGGAGGCAGAATAATTAAATCAGCGCTGTCGGTAGCCTTGTGTATGGTTATCTACTTCTTCCGTACGCTTCTTCCAATTGGAAACGGACTTCCTTTATATAGCGCCCTCTCCGCCATCTGGTGCCTGCAGCCTAACTATGAGACCACGAAGAACAATGCGGGCCAAAGAACGATCGGAACGTTCATCGGCGCTTTGTTCGGACTTATCTTCATACTCATACTTGAGATTGCAGATCTTGATAATCAGCTTGTGGCATACCTTATCGCTTCCGTTCTCATCATCCCGATCATCTACCTTACGGTAGTTCTGAACAAGAAAGAGGCGGCGTTCTTCTCGTGCTCGGTATTCTTGAGCATTGCACTTACGCATTCATTCGACGAGAACCCGTATCTGTTCGTTATCGACCGTGTGCTCGATACCTTCATCGGTATCGGCGTCGGCGTACTCGTAAACAACATCCGCTTCGCAAGACCTCAGGACAAAGACACGATTTACGTCTGCGGCATTGATGATGTTCTCATAAACGACGATCCGGCGGTTTCAAAGTACAACGCAGTCGAGCTCAACAGACTTATCGACAGCGGCTTAAAGTTTACTATTTCCACGGTACACACTCCCGCCAAGGTAGTAAGTCTCATTAACGGCGTTAAGCTTAACCTCCCGCTCATCGTCATGGACGGCGCGGCTATCTACGACCTTAACAAGAAGGAGTATCTTGCTACGGAATACCTCCCCGCCGACGTGTGCGAGGTCGCCGAGAAGACGGTGGAGGAGAAGGGCATGCACTGCTTCGTCAACATCTTGTACGACTCCACTGTGCTTACCTTCTATGGTAACTTCACCAACCCCGTCGAAAAGCAGCTTTTCGACACGTACCGCGAGTCTCCTTACAGGAACTACATCAGCAACAGATTCAGAAGAAACGACGACACCGAACTTACACTTTACCTTACCGTGCTCGACACCGAGGCGAAGGTAAAGGAACTCGCTGCTGCTTTACATGAGCGCTTGGGGGAGAAGGTTAGAACTAGAATTACGGACTCCGTTTACGAGGGTTACTTCTACCTTAAGATATTCTCTCCTCTTGCTACTAAGCAGAATATGCTCGAGAAGCTCAAGGAATATACAGGCGTTAAGAAAGTAATCACCTTCGGTACGGAGAGAGGCGAATACGATGTGCTGATCTACGACGGCGGCGGTAATGCCACCATCAAGAGAATCAAGAAGATCTACTTAAACGGCGATTATAACTGATTAAGTCCCGTGGGCTGGACCTGGGGCTGAGAAGCAGGCTTCGGGCAGCCACAGTTTCCACAGAAGTTAAATGTCGAGATAGTTCCGCATTTAGGGCAGTTCCATGTGTTGTTCGTAACGATGGGACGGGCCTTGCCGCAGTCACCGCAGAAGTTAAGGCTGTTAACTTTGCCGCAGCTGCAGGTCCATGTTCCGACAACGCTCGGTCTGTATATAGTCTGAACAGCCTGGGGCAACGTGACGATACAGAAGTCGTTCTTGGAAGCCTTTAAGACGACGATGAAAGATATTACGAACAGAACGATTACATAGCACAGCCACAAAATTAAGCTTAAGCCTGTGATCACTGTCTCGTTTGCTGCTTCACCTGCGAACAAGATGGCATCGAAGATTCCATGTCCTACGATCGGAATGAGGATCGAGAGGAGATTATACTTGTGATAATCTGCCTTGTTCTTCGTGACGGCCGCATACTTTGCCTTGCTGTAGAAGTATCCCATGAACACTGCGAAGCAGGCGTGTCCCGGAACTGATGTGAACATACGAAGGATCGCCGTGGCAAGACCGTTCTGGAATACGTAGCCTACGTTCTCGAGGCAGGCAAAACCCAATGATGCGAATACCGAATATACGATTGCATCGAAACTGTAGTTGAAGTGCTTGCTCTTCCAAGTGATGAGTCTTAGTACTGTATACTTGCCGAGCTCCTCGAGGGGGCCTACGATTACCATCGCAAGGATGATCGCCTTGAGAATCGGGTAATAGGAGAGGACATATTCCAGTATGCCGTCGCCTATAACTTCACCAATTCCTGCAGGGATGATAGTCGCCATACCTGCGAAGAAGATGCCGATAAGAAGTCCTATGGGCTCTTTCTCGTTCTTGTCCTTGAAATAAATAAAGATCAATAATGCGATTACGGGAATCAATGCTAAAGCGAATAACATGGCTGTCTCCTTATACCTTTACAAGAATGTAAAAATCCCTTAATGTTTTTAAGAATAGCATGTTGTGAGAGAAATTTAAAATAGTTTCGAATATTTGTGGTCTTGTCTGTGTCTTATAGACAGATGCAGATAATAAGGAGGCACAACAAATGACAGAACAGGAACTCGAGAAGCTTTATACCGACGCGTATAAATCAGTTTATTGGACCGCCATCTCCATCCTTAAGAATAAGGAAGAGGCGGAGGACGTGGTGCAGGATACTTTCATCACCGCTTATGGCTCTTACGACACCTTGAAGGACAAGAGCAAGGCTGTGGCATGGGTCAAGAAGATCGCTGCCAACAAGTGTCTTAACATCGTCACGAGAAGAAAGACATTTAACGCCGAAGAGGAATTTCTGGAGAATACGGAAGCTATCGGTGAGGACTTCCTCCCGAGTTCCATGGTCGAGTCCCGGGAGAAGCGTAAGATCATCATGGATATCATTAATAACACGCTCTCCGAGGAAAGCAGGATCACACTCATCCTGTTCTACTTCGACGAGATGTCCATAAAGGAGATCGCCGAGAAGCTTAACATCCCTCAGGGCACCGTTCTCTCACGCCTTAACTACGCCAAGAAGAAGATAAAGAAGGAAGTGGAGAAGTACGAGGAGAAGAACGACGACAAGCTTTTCGCCGGGGCTGCGCCTTTCCTCTTCCTGCTTTTCGCGAAGGAAGCAGAGCAGATTCCTTTTGTGCCTATGGCAGCCGCTATAAAGAGTGCTGCTTCTGCTAAGGGTGCTGCGGCAACAACTGCAAAAACCGTTGCCAAGAAAGCTTCCAAGGGCTTGCTTGTTAAGGGTATCGCGGCAGGTCTTGCTGCAACGGTAGTTCTTGGGGGAGCGGGTTTCCTTGCATATAAGTTCGTTATTAAGGGCGACAAAACATCGAAAAGAGCCGGCGAGACCTCGGAGACTTATGAGATCGCAGAGGAGACGGATCCTCCCATCAACGTGCTCGGCATGACGCCCGACCTTCTTAACCTCGAGGGAGGATATGTAAGACACACGATGTATCACCACATTTCCGAGGATGAGTATGAGCAGCAGGATGATCTCTATTACGATGCCGACGGCCGACTGGTACTCGACTGCCGTTATAACGAGGACGGAGTAGTAGTTTATTCCGATTACTTCATATACGACGATGAAGACCGTGTCATAAGAGAGGAATTGTGGGATACGACTAACAATCCGAGAGGACTTTACATAACCTCGACTTACGGTCCTAACGGTCTGACTCGTCAGGAGAGCGGCGTGTTCGAACAGCAGCCGGATCACTATCATGTATTTGAATATGATGATCAGGGAAGAATCATCCTTGATACCGAATACAGTGTGGAGTTTGACACCAGCTACTGGTACTGCGAGTATGTATACGAGGATGACGGAACTTACACAACACATGTAACGTCATTTGATGTATACAGACAGGAAATGATAGATGACGGCAACTACAACCGCTACAGTGCAGACGGTGTATTGCTTGAGGAATATTGGAACGCCCGCTCACAGCTCGAAGTATATAACTATGACGATAACGGTGTACTGCTTACCGTGGAAAAATATTACGGCTCTACGCTGAACCATACGACGACGTATGAATATGACGATCAGGGAAGGCTTGTCCGCGATTATACGGAGTTCCCGGGACATGATCCCTACGAGGAGAACATCTACACTTACGAAGATCTTTAAAATTTTTTCTTAAACCTTCGAATAAACTGCCTCCTTCATGTGTCTATTAAGCAGATGCACATGAAGGAGGTTTTAAATTATGAAAAGAATTGCATTGGCATCAGCACTGTTGCTTTCGGTATGCGTATTGGGAATTACATCCTGCAGCGCAGATATTGAGGAGAGCTCTTCCGTAAACTCAAACGGTGAAGTTCTCGCCGAGTCCCGCGATAGTGAGACTGAGACTGAGGAAGTGACTTCTTCGGGTGATTGGTCCTTCGAAGGAGAGCCTGGTATGTGGAGACATGAAACGGATGGTTTTACGATGGCTATACCGGCTTGTTTTGAGACCGATCTTTTTGGTCCCACATCTATGCGATATACCTATTATCAAAGTTACAGAGTTGATGACGATACAAAGTATTGGATGTATACGTACTTTACGTCATGGACAGATGAAGCTCCGTCTTGGATGGAGACAGATAACTATTCACAATCTCTTGATGATATTCCGGACTTCATGGTTCCTTTCGTCATAGATACATTCTCCATCCCCGGTATTATTGACGGGGAACAGCCGTTCTTGGACAGCAGCACCGAATTTACCATCGATGACGAGCAGTATGTTGAGATTGACGGCGAACAATATATCCGTCATGAAGGTTCAGCGACAGCTAATGCCTTCGGTGTAGAGAACACAATCTATTTTACAATTTACTACGGTGTCTATGAGTTCTCGTACGATGATAAGCCTTTCTTCTGCATCGTTATGACGAACGACGGCAGTGACGAGGCAAGAGAATTCATCAATGAGACTTGTGATTACGCCATGACTTATTATTACGAATAAGATCAAGGGACAGATATGGACTGGAGCCTCTCCGCCGTCATGGCGGGGAGGTTTTGTCATATTAATTTGTGGAATATCGTTCTAATTTTATTGTAATTTGCCGTCTTCCGTATTATTATTAGCCATGGCGGAGGAATAGATATTTATATATGGAAAAATTTAGCGTAAAGAAACCGTTCACGATTCTCGTGGCAGTAATCGTCATTATTGCCTTGGGTGCAGTTTCTCTTACACATCTTTCATTAGATTTGCTTCCGGAGATCAGTCTCCCGTATCTTATCGTTATCACGGCTTACCCCGGTGCGAGCCCGGAGAAGATCGAGGAGCAGGTAACCAAGCCTATCGAGAATGCTCTCGGTACGGTAAGCGGCGTTGAGAATGTAACCTCAACAAGTTCAGAGAATTACTCTATCGTTCAGCTCGAGTTCGCCGATGATACCGACATGAATGTCGCCATGGTACGAATAACGAGTGCTATTAACGAGCTTGAAAGCTCACTTCCCACAGGCGTAATGAAGCCTAACATCATGGAGATCAGTCTCGATATGCTCGCTACCATGTACGTAGCGGTCGAGCGCGAGGGATACGATATATATGAGCTTACGGACTTCGTAAATAACGATGTCATTCCTTATATGTCCAGACAGGACGGCGTCGCAAGCATAACCACTATCGGTCTTGTAGAGAAGAGCATTCAGGTAGAGCTTAATCAGGATAAGATCGATGCATTAAATGACAGAATACTTCGTGAGGTTGATTCGTCTCTGGCGGAAGCGCAGGATGCACTCGATGAAGCATCGGAGGCTTTGGAGGATGCTCAGGATCAGCTCGAGAGTGCGCAGAGCAACTTCGGTAACATGATGTCTTCAGCCATCTTCTCGCAGATCAACGATCAGTCAGACGATATCGCGAATCAGTTAAGAGATGGTATCGCGACACTTACGGAAAGACTTGATTCGCTTGAAGAGGGACTTGATACCTTAGAGCAGAATCAGAATACTTCACTTAACACAATGCAGCAGAGAGTGGATTCCACCCGTGCAAGTCTCGACAGTGCGGTGGCATTCCAGCAGCAGCTTGCCAACACCATGGCTGATGCCCAGGCAATCTCTGACCGTGCTAATGCGGCTTTAACTCAGGCTGCCAACGATCCGAATTATCCTTCTGCCGAATATAACCAGCTTGTTATGGATGCCGAGATGGCTGCAGCTAACCTTATCGCAGCCCAGAACGCATACGAACAGGGTTCTGCCCAGGTGGCTGCTGCTCAGGCAGCTTTCGATGAGGCGAGCATCGCTCTTTATAACGCTTCACTTGCTGAGGCCGGTATTACACAGGCACAGATCGATAATCTTCGTAATGACATAAGAGCATTAAGCGGAAACTTCAATTCTCAGCGTAATAACGTAAACGGAAGCAATATCAACGATCTTATCAATTCGACAAGAAGCATGTCCTCGCTCATGACTCAGCTGTCCCAGCTCATCGGCCGCGTAAGAGAGGCAGATCCGGCAGGAAGCCTTAACGACAGAGTCGAGAGCCTCGAGTCACAGCTTAATGACGTAAGTGCACTTGCAGATTCAATCCCCGATATCCTCTCAGGATTACAGGAAGCTGCTGCAGGTCTTACGCAGGGTCAGCTTGACGCAGCCGTTCAGTTCCCTACCGCAACTATCCAGTTGTCCGATGCACAGACCGCTCTTGATCAGGCTCAGGCTCAGTACGATGCCGCAAGAGAGACTGCTCTTGAGAATGCCAATGCGGATGCGCTTATCGATGCTGCGACATTATCACAGCTTATTTACGCACAGAACTTCTCAATGCCGTTAGGTTACATCGATGATGAGAATGACGAGTCCTGGCTCCTTAGAGTAGGTGAGGAGTTCTCGAGCGTCGAGGAAATCTCTTCCGCACTTCTTATCGATAACGAGACTATCGGAACTGTCCGCCTTGAAGATATCGCAGACATCGTGGTTATCGATACGGCAGACGACAGCTATACAAAGCTTAACGGTTCAGACGGAATCATACTCTGCATTTACAAGTCTTCGAGTTCCGGTACCAATGAGGTATCCGGTTCCTGTAACGAGGCTCTAGAAGAGTTAAGTGAGCTTTATCCGGGATTCCACTCGATCAATCTCGTTGACCAGGGTGTATATATCGACATGATCATTCAGAGCGTTTTCCAGAGCATGCTCTTAGGTGCTCTTCTTGCGATCGTCATCCTCGCTTTGTTCCTTAAGGATGTAAAGCCTACCATCGTTGTAGCTATCAGCATTCCTTTGTCGGTATTGTTCGCGATAGTTCTTATGTACTTCACGAATCTTGAACTTAACATGATGACCTTGTCGGGATTGTCGCTCGGTATAGGAATGCTCGTTGATAACTCGGTCGTCGTAATGGAGAACATCTTCAGATTGATAGGCCGTGGCCTTCCTGCACCTCGTGCTGCCGTTCAGGGAGCAAAGCAGGTTAGAGGTTCTATCATCGCGTCCACGCTTACCACTATCTGCGTATTCTTCCCGGCGGTATTCGCTACAAGCCTTGTAAGAACGTTGCTTTATCCTCTCGCACTTTCCATCGGCTACTGTCTTGTGGCTTCACTTATTATGGCTCTCTCAGTCGTACCTGCTTCATGCAGTACGCTCCTTGCCAAGTCGAAGCCGAAGGAGCATAAGCTTTTCGATAAGGTGCTTGAGGGTTACGGTAAGACCTTAAGATGGTGCCTTAAGCACAAGGTAGCGCCGCTTTCTATAGCGATCGGACTTCTTGTTTTCTCAGTAGTAATGATATTTAAGACGGGAATCATCTATATCCCTGAGATCACCACAAACGAGATTACAATCTCGATCACTACTCCCGAGGAGATGACCCGCGAAGAGTCTTATGCTGCAGTGGATGATGTCATGAACAGAATCCTCTCAGTAGACGGTGTCGAGAACATGGGTATCATGGATTCTGGAAGTGCTTCAAGCTTCCTGGGAGCCGGAACATCATCGGATGAGTACGGTTCTTACAGCTGTAATGCTCTTGCTGCCGAGAACGTATCGACACAGGAGATTAACAGGATCGTTGATGATATCGAGGATGCCGTAGCAGATTCCGTATGTACTGTCGAAGTATCGGCGGGAAGTGCACTCGGCGATTCTTCCGCATTGACGGGAAGCTCCGGTATCAGCGTCAACATAACAGGTAACGATTATGTCGAGCTTGAAAGGATCAGTGCAGAGGTCCGTGCCATTATGGAAGCACAGGAAGGAATCACTGATGTAACTGACAGCTTCGTAGAGGGCGAGCCTACTCTTCAGATCCTTATCGACCGCGATAAGGCGATGGAGTACGGACTTACCGTTGCTCAGATATATGCAGGTATCGCAAGCCACACGACACAGACGGTAGATGCCGTAACAATCACGGTAGACGGTACTGACATGACCGTAAGTATCGTAGACAGCACAGACGAGCTTACAAGAGAGAACCTCATGGACATCGAGTTCGAGGCGGTCGACATGACTGGCGCTTCGATGGACGGTGCATCTACCGGTTCGTTCGATTCTTTGGCGGATGCGTTCGCAGGATTTACCGAAGAGGAAGGTGAGGACGTCGAAGGCGAGACTGACGATCAGGAGGTCGAGGAAGAGGAGGAAGAAGAGGAGGAGTCCAATATCCATACTCTCTCCGAGTTCGCGACCATCGTCGAGACTGTATCATCATCGTCCATAACAAGAGAGAATCTCGTAAGATATGTAACTGTATCTTCCACTATGGAAGAAGGATATAACGCGACATTGGTATCAAGAGATCTGCAGCCGAAGATCGAAGAGTACGGAAGGACATTGCCCGACGGATATTCACTCGAGATCTCCGGTGAGTCCGAGCAGGTAAACGACCTCGTTAAGCAGATGCTCGAGATGGCGGCCCTGGCTTTGTTGTTCATCTACCTTGTTATGGTAGCTCAGTTCCAGAGTCTCCTGTCACCGTTCATCATCCTGTTTACCATCCCTCTCGCATTCACGGGCGGTATGGTAGGCCTTCTCGTCGCAGGCGAGCAGCTCTCCATGCTCTCGATGTTGGGATTCGTAATTCTCATGGGTACTGTTGTTAATAACGGTATCGTATTCGTTGACTATACAAACCAGTTAAGAATCGGCGGACTTGAAAGACGTGACGCTCTCGTAGCAACAGGTATGACGAGAATGAGACCTATCCTCATGACCGCGCTTACAACGATCCTTGCTATGTCCATGATGATCTTCGGAACAGGAATGTCATCACAGCTCGGACGAGGAATGTCCATCGTTATCGCAGGCGGACTTCTCTATGCGACGCTCATGACACTTTATATCGTACCTGTTATGTACGATATCCTGTTCAAGAAGCCTCCGGTCAACGTTGATGTCGGAAGCGATATGGACGAAGAGATCGACGATGCCGCCGAGTTCCTCGAGAAGATGGGGTTGTCTAAGAGTACTTAATACACTGTATGGACAGTTTCATGGACAGTTTTGAAAAAAGTCCAGGAAATTGTCCATATGAGCTTCTTATGGACAGAATGGTGGACAATTTCAGAAAAAGTCCACAAAACTGTCCATGAAACTTACTTAATTACCAATCCGCTTTCTCGTGCCTTGATTGCAAGCTCGGTCCTGGACTTAAATCCCGTCTTCTGCATGAGATTGGTGATATGCGTCTTAACTGTCGATAACGAAAGGTGCATGCGCTCTGCAATCTGTTCGTTCGAGTCTCCTGTCGTGATCTCGCGGAGTACCTCAAGTTCTCTATATGAAAGATCCTTGGAAGAGCAGTCTCCTAGGATTACCTCAGGTGTCGAATCGGGGTAGATGCTCTCGCCGTTTATAGTTCTCATAATTACATCGAGGATCGACTCGTTGTTAAGTTCTTTATATACGAAGCTGTCCACGCCGATGCTTCTTGCACGGTCCAAGTATGAGAACTCGGGCATGGAAGTTACGATGATTATCTTGATCGACGGATAGCTTTCCTTGATTCTTGCGGAAGCCTCGAGTCCGTTCGCACCATAGTCTGTGTAAACGTCCATCAGAATAAGGTCGATCTCGCCGTTCTTGCAGTAAAGATCCGCAAGGTCTGAATTGGAGATGGAATACTTAAGCTCAAGATCCGGCGCATTCTTAACGACGTCCTCGAGATACTTTCTTACAAGCTCCTGGTCTTCGACGATCATGACCGAAGTCTTCTTGTTCTTCGTGATATCCACAGGTGCGGTCATGCGTGAGTGCGAGACCTTAATATCCGCACCCTTGTAATTCTTCGCAATCTTGGAAATGCATTCAATGAATGAATAGGCATCTTCTTCCGTTCTTACTGAAGAAGAGACTGCCGTCAGCATATCAGGTCCCAAAGATCCCACGGAGGCATCACTGAAGACATGAAGAATGTCGGTCTTTATATCCTCGACCGATACGTTATGTATCTTTATAAGAAACATATAATTAATGTCGTTCATGCTTAACCCTCCGGTAGTCTGATTATAATGCTGAATTGTGGCGATGATAATACTTCCATCGTGCCTTTGTTATCCTCGACGAGCTGTCTTAGTGAGGAAAGACCGCCGCCTTCACTGAACTTCTCCGGAGCCTTACCGTTGTTGGTGAAGTCGAAGCATATGTCGCCGTCTTTGTGGTCTATATAAAGTTCCATCTTGTCTGCCGAAGCGTGACGTGATGCGTTGATAATCGCTTCTCTTGTTGCCGTGGCGAGGATCTTTCTTATCTGCGTCTTCTCCTGTGACGGGATGGTGCCGTTTATAGTAAGTGCGATGCCGCATACCTTGGCCGCTTCATAAAGCTCGTTACTGAATCGGTCTTCGCGCTCGACGGGGGATGTGCCCTTGAACATGATCGCCTTGTGCCACATGGATTTGAGTGTTTCTTTATCCGGTGCGCTCTTATCCTTGTTAAGATATGACTTCGACAGCAATAGTGCATTTCCCATCTCACCGTGAACGTCGATCTTTGTATTGAGGATCTCCTTCTTGATCGTTACTTCATCCACTCTTTGGGAGTACTCGGTAAGACGCTTGTTGAAGGCTTTCTTCTCACTCTCAAGCTGCCTTACTTCCTTGCGAAGGAGCGTCTGCGCAGTTACATCGCTCGCGGTAAGTTCATTTACTTTCATTCCGTCCACGACAAGCTCGTTCGCCTTTATAAGGTATATGGTTCCGTCCCTTAGTACGACGTGATTGTCCATGGATTCCATGAGCTTTCGGAAGTTCTCTCCGTTGGTGACAAGCTTGCCCGTAAGCTCGAGTGAGATCTGCTCCATGATGCTGTTCGCAAGCAGGAGGAAACCGCCCTCCTTGTACATGAGAACTCCGGTGTTGATGCTGTTAAATCCGTCTCGGATGGACCTTAGAGTTATTCTCGTGTTTATCTTCTGCGAGGTTACGATATAGGCCACTGATGACACCACTAACGTGCCTAATACGAGGGCTCCGAATCCTGCAGCAGGCATCCTTACCAACACATCGAAAAGCTCCTTTATCGGATTCTCATCCTCGCATCCTCTGAAGATATCTACTGAGTAAGCATATATCTGGAATAAAAGAGCACTTAAGAGCGTTAGTGCCGCCGGTACTGATGCAATGATCTTGTCCTTGAAGGTGCTCCAGCTTCGGATTAAGTCCGTGATGGAGATGATGTAAGTGATGATACTTATGACGGCATAGACCATGCGCACTATGGGAGGGAGATCAAGATAAGACATATGATTCTTCCTCCTTTCCGCACACGGCATCGATATGAAGCTGCGGTTTCTGACCGGGAGCGATACTTACCTTAAGCTTGTTGATCTTATTAAGGTTCTCTTCGATATATCTTTCATATCCGTCAAAAAGACTGATGACTACAGATGACGGCGCACTTAAATTAAGGTCTTCATCCGTGCCTTTAACTTCCAAGGTGACTTCAATTCCGCGAAGCTTTAAGTATTCCAAAGCATCCTTTAAGGACAGGTATAACTCTCCCATCGTGATGGTATTGTTGTCGGCGGCGACGATCATGAGGTTCGCCTTACGCTTAACAAATACGCCGTAGATGACAAGTTCGGAGAAGTCGGGATCGCCCTTGGACAGAAGCTTTTCGATGTGGTCTACCTGAGGTTCTACTGCACGCGTGATGTCGTCGTAAAGAGCCGTGGTTACGGTGTATTCCTCTTCCTTGTTGTTGAGCTTGTTCTCCGCCTTGAACAGGTAGAGCTGCTCCTTGAGCTCGTTCTCGGAGTTAAGTATCGTCTCGAGTATGTTGTTGATGTCGGTGACGTCGTCGTTCCAGCAGATGTAGCCTCCAGGGATGGCGGCGTGCCTTCTTATGATGTTCTTATCATCGCTCTCATGAAGTGGAGCAGCGGATCTTATAACGACCTCGCCGTCCAATGTCTCGATCTCAACGGCAACGGATGACTGCTTCAGAAGCGTGTCGAATCCGGATCGTGACGGGATGAGACCTATCGCCATGCAGCTTTCGATATAGATAACGACCATCGCGATGAATATCTCGTACCAGTTGTACTTAAACACCTGTGTGTAAGTGATATTGTCGAGGATGGTTGTGATGGCGCGAAGCAGAAGAAATGAGCCTATAAGCACCGTGACGGGGATCCAGACGAACTTCCTGCCCGGGCTTACGGAGCACTTACGGTACATGATAACGAGTGATGCTATGAAGAGCGTTGCCGCCCAGCCTATATAGATGTAGTAAAGAGTCCCGTGCTCGTAGCTGCCGTCGGGATTAAAGTGGTAAGCGAGCTGGTGGAAATCATTGGTGAGTATAAGGATATTAAGGATATCTCCCGGGACGGCAAGGACGTAGCGTAACCTGAAGCCTTTTTGTTCAGGTTCACCGATCTCGCATGCCAGAAGCAGGAGAAGAGTCGATATCTGCATTACGCCGACGCTCGGAAGATACCAGGATAACGTCCAAAGTGATGGTACTTCAAAAACAAGACTGTATTTAATGGTTCTTGCTATAAGAAGGTAGAAACAGAATGCACAGATGGCGCTGATGAGGGTGGTTACGGAGTCAGCGAGGATACGCCTTCTAACGTCGTGGAACCAGATGGCAAGCATTAAACAGTATATAAATGCGCTCAAGGAACTTGTCGTAAATCCGAACATGTTCCTTGAAAGACCGCCCAGAATAAAGAGCGCTATATATAGTAGAGTTATTGGTACGCGCGAATTTTTTATCTTCCCCATAGTGTGAGTTTAGCATAGTAAGCACAATTCCGAGAATCATACTTTCGGCTGATTACCCGATGAGGGCAGTTTATTAAAATGAGGTTAATTCATTAACAACTTTTTACAAGTTAGTATGGGAGGAAAAAACATGAAGAAGAAAATTTTGGCTTCAGTTGTATGCGTCTCAATGCTTTCTTCACTTGCCGGATGTGCTATGTTCGACAAGGACGATGAGGGCGTTTTGGCTGCTGCAGAGGACTACGCGTCAGCAGTTGCATCCGTTAAGCCCGGTGACATCGCAGCTATGATCAATGAGGGTGAAGACCTCGAGGATGTAATCGCTGCTTACACATCTGGTGAAGTTCTTGATACAACAGCTGACTGGTCTGACATCGTTTCTGCTATCGCAAGCACAATCTCTTACGAGATTGACGAAGAGTCTGTAACTTCTTCCAAGAAGAATGCAGAGGGAAGCGTTGCAATCACATGGTCTATCGTTGACTACGATGCGGTTTATGATGAGATCTACGACAACGGCGGCGATGTAGATGCATTCATCGATGCTCTTAAGGCTGACGATGCTGCTAAGACAGAGATCTCTCAGACATTGGATCTCGTTCTCGTTGACGAAGCTTGGCTCATCGACGATTCCGAGGGTGAGGGTCTTGCTGAGGTTTATGAGTTCTATGAGGATTCAGTTGACTTCGTATTCTCATCACCTCTCTTGGACTACATCTCTGAGTACTACTGGTACTTCTCTGATGACAGCGTTTACACAAATGAAAGCACAATCGAGCTCGACATCATCCCTACAGATGAGGGTACAGAAGTAGAGTTTGACTTCACTTATGAGTACTACTACAACGGCGATCTTATCTTCACAAGTGGTGAGTGCGTAGATGAGGGTTCTTGGATCGAGGCTTACTATGGTCCCGGATATGATCCTGCATGCCAGCTCGATGAGAACGGCAACCTCCTCGCAGGTGAGTACAGATGTATCATTTACGATTTGAGCGGTATCGTTCTTGCTGATTCCACATGTACAGTTGAGACTCTCGACTATCCTGAGGCTGACGCGAGCATGATCGACCACATCGAGTGGTACTGGACAGATCACGATGACGTATACGTTGATGACGACGGCATCGAGCTCGACATCATCTGCACAACAGAGGGTGAAGAGGCAATCTGGCACTTCTACTATGAGGTTTACCTCGACGACGAGCTCGTATACGTAAGTGATACTTGCGAGGATCAGGGCTATTGGATCGAGGCTTACTACAATTCTTATTATGACGGTGCTCAGGTTACTGACGACGGTTGTCTCGTTCCCGGTGACTACACGATCATAATGTACGACATGTCCGGCAACGTACTTGCTGATTCTACATGTACTGTTGAGTTGAGCTGATAGTTAGTCAGAAACTTTACGGAGGTTATTATGGGATTCTTTTCTAATCTTTTCGGTAAGCAGACTTGTTGTATATGCGGTTCCGAGTGCGGTCCTATGAGCAGGACAAAGATTAAGAATAAAGAATATGTATGTGACACCTGCGCTCGTTCTTGCAGCCTCTATGTCCGTCTATCTGAGCTTGATAAGGACGAGGTCGCAGGCCACATGAAATTCATGGAGAATCGTAACAAGGTATTCGATGAAGTTTTAAGTAAGCTGGAAGGCCCCAAGGTCGTCCGCTACCCTGGTCTTAAGCTTGAGGTTGATGGTATCGTCTGCTACATGGAATATGGCATGATGAGCATCAGACACAAGACAGATCACAGGAACAAGATCTATACCGAAGTTATCAGATTCGATGAGATAGACTCCATGGAGTATTACACTGAAACGAATCCCGCTTCCGGTGATAAGCCTGAGACATTCAAGGAGTTCGGAATCAAGATCCATCTCGTATCCGATAAGCCGGGTGCGCAGATGTCCAAGGATTCATTCAACAATAACCCTCATCCGCATCCTTACATCAACAGAGAGATCAAGCTCTGCTTCACTAAGGATGAGAAGAGAGTTCAGGGTGAGACCGGATGTATCACGCATCTTGCCAAGTATATCTACGGAATTGATGACGACAGAAGCCGCTTCTTCTCTATGAGTAAGAATGAGAAGGCTAAGCTCCAGGCAGGTGTCGATATGGTCAACCTTATAGGGGACGCCATCAAGGCACAGAAGGCTGGCGAGACTGATCCCGAGGCTCTTAAAGAGCAGTTCGAGAAGACTCAGGCCTCCGCCGACAGAGCAAATTATGGAAGACTTGCAGATTCTACCCGCATAGCGGACGAGATATTCGCGAAGTATTCCGCAGTGTAATCACATTTCTCTTAATTAAGCACCGAAGAGGGGTTCCGGATTTCCGGGGCCCCTTTTTTAATAATTGTTTAATAGTAGTTTGTTATAATTATCTTGTTCCTTGAAAGTATTTGGGCAGTAAGAAGGGGGATAATTAATGCGCAGTAATTTCCTGTTTGATCTTGATCAGACTTTGCTCAACTTTCATGCGTCTGAACATATAGCTTTAGAGAAGGTTATAAAGGCCAACGGGCTTAATTATTCCGATGATATCTACCATACATTTAAGGCTTATAATAAGTCTCTCTGGCTTGAACTTGAGAAGGGTTCTATTACCCGTGAAGAGCTGTTCACATTAAGGTTTAACGATATCATCTCCCGCTGCAAAGGTGCCGGAAGAGGGTTTGATCCTCTTAAGATCAACAGCGAGTTTATAAGGACGATGTCAGAGAACGGAGTTCTTATGGAAGGCTCTTTGGAGTTTGTTAAGAGAGTTAAAGAAGAGATTCCTTCTTCCAAGATTTATATCGTCTCGAACGGCGCCACGATCAATGCTCTCGGAAGAATTAAATCCACAGGTCTTGATACGTACATAGACGATACATTCATAAGTGAAGACATGGGCGTGACGAAGCCATCCGTCGAATACTTCGACATGGTGTTAAATTCCATCAGCGCTTCCAAGGAGTCTTGCATAGTTATAGGCGACTCCTTGTCATCCGATATGTTGGGCGCGAAGAATGCAGGCCTTTCTTCTGTCTGGTTTATGCCGTCAGGAGATGTCGAAGCTTCTGTAAAAGAATACGAGATAGATTATTGTGCCTCATCATTTGATGAGTTGTTTGGTGTTCTCTGTAAGTGGACTGGACATCATGATTAAGTTCAATTTCTTTTTGAATACTCGATAGGATTTAATGTCACTTACAATTTCATTGTAGTACTCGCCTTTTTTTGTAATAAAAGGGAAAAATATTTTATGCCATACATAGCATAATTCAATAATAAGAACTACTAACATTATAGAAATGAATAGTAAGTTTCCTGAATTGTCCAATAGCCAATTAAGTACATCCTTAATAGTTTCTTGGTCTATGGTGATATTATTCGTGGATTTTTCTATAAGAATACTAAAAATAGTTGAACTTGAAAAAATAGATATGATAATGGATATGACCTTGAAAACTGATTTAGTAATTCTCAACAAAATAGAATGAGATTGGTAATTCTCTTGTTCTGTCTCTATACAGTCAATAAGCCTGTCAAGTGATTTGTCATCATCGATATGATATTCCTTTAGTAGATTTCCTATAGCATTGAGCCTTGAGAATTGGTAATTTTTAAAGTTCTCGTCCATAATCAGCTTGTTTTTCTTGGTCGATGTTTTTATTGAAAGGTATATTGCAGCAAAAAGAACAGCAACTATGTAGAATATGGCTGAACACAAAACTCTTAAATATAATGTCACCAAATATAAAGCTAGCGAAACAAGAATTATAACGAACAGAAATTTATCGAACTTGTTTAGTATTTTTGTTCCCTGAAAGGAATTATGGGCTTCCTTGGTCACATTTCTATGTTCTTTAACAAAAAAATCAATATTCATGAAAACCTCTAAAGATGAAAAGTATATTAAATATCGTTCTTGATTATATCATTCTGCATATGGAGGTTTAAGAATTCATGATAATGCAATCAAAATTGCGGTTTGCTTTTATAGGTGTTTGTCTTATAACTCACGTATCTATAAAATGAAAAGAAAAATGGATTGGTATTGATATGACGGATATCCTCATCGTAGAAGACAATAACGAGCTCGGAACATTAATACGCGATCTGCTCTCCCGTGAGGGCTATAAGGTCGAGCTTGTAGATAACGGTGAGATGGCGATCCTGCGCCTTAAGTCTGAAGACTATAAGCTTATGCTTCTCGATGTTATGCTGCCCGGATTAGACGGCTTCGAGACTTTGCGTTTACTTCGAAAAGAACAGGATATCCCGGTCATCATGATGAGTGCTAAGGATGATGACGACAGCAAGATATTAGGACTTGATATCGGCGCTGATGATTATATCGGCAAGCCGTTCTACTTTCCGTTCCTGTTGTCCAAGGTAAAGGCCACATTAAGAAGAAACTATCCTGATTCCTCTGAAGACAGTAAGTCTTTGAAGTACAAGGATATCAGTGTGGACCTTAATACTATGTCCGTGCATAAGGGTGATAAGGTTCTCCCGGTAAGCGGCAAGGAATTAGATATTTTGATCTACTTTATTAAGCATCCCGAGAAGGTTATCCCGAAGGAGACTTTGTTCGATGCTGTGTGGGGGTCTGACTGCGATTCCGACGCATCGACTTTGACTGTTTATATAAGATGGCTTCGCGAGAAAATCGAGGATGATCCCAAAGATCCCAAGTATATCCATACTGTCTGGCGTGTAGGCTACAGGTTCGGCGGAGACTGATCTTTATGAGAAAGTACTACCTTAAGTATCTTGTTGCATTCATTCTCTTCGTAAGTCTCGGCTTCGGAACTTACTTAGCTGTCGACAGGATATTTACGGGTGACAGCGGCAGACGTAATACGCTTGCGAACCGCTTTGTACAGCAGGTGGAATCATACCCGGCAGATGATATGGGCAGCGCTGTATCTGCTGTGCGTTCTCAGGAAGAGTCCTCGTGGGCACGAGAATTCGGAGAGCAGAATGTTCCTTCTTCTATCACTTACATTCCGTTAGACGGCGCTGATACGGGTATTGTGTCGAACGATACGACAAGCAGCTTAACCTGGGTTGTATCGCGTGACGGTACGGCGATTGGAGTTATCGTTTTTACTTACACTGATGACAGAGCACTTAATACTTTATATCTTGCTGAGACAGTCGTTGCATTGGCGTTTATTGTTCTGATTGGTTTCTTTATCTACGTCGACAGGAAGGTCATAATGCCCTTTAACAAGCTGTCTTCCTATCCCGAGAAGATAGCGAAGAATGAGACGGGCGAGCATATCCCGGAGTCGAAGGAAAGATACTTCGGCAAGTATATCTGGGGCATGAATATGTTAAGTGACAGACTCTCAGGTGACCGCAAGAAACTTCACGCATTGGAGAAGGAGAAGCAGACTTTATTGTCTTCAATCGCACATGGTATCAAGACTCCTGTCGCGAATATAAGACTTTATGCGCAGGCGTTAAAGAGCGGACTTTATCGTAAGGACGGTGTACCCGATCCTGATGATGCGATGGTTGCTGAGAAGATAGAGAAAAATACTCAGGATATAGAAGACATCGTTAAGGATCTCCTTAATGCAGCATCGAAGAGCATCGTCGAGTACGAGCCTCATATCGATCAATTCTATCTGTCAGAGATTGAGGACTGGCTTAAGGATGAATATTCCAACCGAATGGCAGTACTTAAGATCAACTTCGAGATCGACTGCAGAAGCCGCGTCATGATTAGTAGTGATAAGTCAGGCATCATAAGAGTGCTTACACAGTTTATTGAGAATGCTATCAAATACAGTGACGGCAACCGCATCGGCGTGGTTATCGATAAGACCGATGAATGTTATGAATTTACAGTAAGTAACACAGGAAGCCGTGTTCCCGAGAATGAAGAGAAGTATGTCTTCAACAGCTTCTACAGAGGCTCCAATTCCGAGAATGTTGAAGGCAACGGCCTCGGTCTTTATGAGGCTTCATTTATCGCCCGTAAACTCGGCGGCACAGTCGTTACAAGATTCAACGAACAGACATCAGAGACAGAATTCAGTTTATTTTTCCCACTTTAATAATTGTTTAATAGTTTTCCTCCATAATGCAATCAACAGATGATTAAGGGAGGGAAAATATGTCCACTGTTATAGAGACAAAAGACCTTTGCAAGACTTATATAGTTGATAAGCAAAGCAACAATGTTCTTCAGAATGTAAATCTCAAGGTTGAGGAGAAAGAATTCGTTACTGTTATGGGTCCTTCAGGTTCCGGTAAGTCCACTTTGCTTTATACGGTAAGCGGTATGGACACTGTGAGTGCGGGAAGCGTGCTTTTCGATGGGGAGGAGCTTTCTTCCATGAAGGAGAAGGAGCTCATTAACATAAGGCTTCTTAAGATGGGGTTCATTTTCCAGCAGATGTACATGATGAAGAAACTTAGCATCATCGATAACATCATACTGCCGGGATTCCAGGCGAAGCTTAAGTCGCGCGACGAAGTGCGCAGGGATGCCGAGAGTCTTATGAGGAAGCTTGAGATCATCGACACCGCAGAGCGCGAGATCACTGAGGTGTCGGGAGGCCAGCTGCAGCGTGCGTGCCTTTGCAGAGCGCTCATAAACAACCCGAAAGTATTGTTCGCAGACGAGCCCACGGGAGCTTTAAACTCGAAGGCTTCCAAGGATGTAATGCAGCGCCTTCTTGAAGCGAACCGTGCGGGAACTACGGTGCTTATGGTAACCCACAGCGAAAAGGTGGCGTCTATAAGTGACCGTATCATCTACCTCGTGGACGGCGGCATTAAGGGTGAGCTTGTATTAGGCAAGATGGCGGGCGACGATGAGGTTTCCGTGCGCGAGCGTAAGGTAAGATCCTGGCTCGATGAGATGGGATGGTAAGCGATATGTATCTTAATATGCTTAAAAGAGATCTTAAGGATCAGAAGGCGCTTAATACGGTGCTGTTTGTATTCATGATCGTAGCTGCTATCGCGATGGTTATGAGTGCGACGCTGCTTTACTCGTGTTTTGCAGGCGAGCAGCAGACTTATGAGAAGTGCAATACTACTGATCTTATGGCGTTGCTGCCGGAAGATATGTCTGATGCCGAAGGCGCAAGACAGGAAGTGTACGATGCTTTCGGTTCATTGGATGTTATGAGAGAAATGTATTTAAGTCAGGTCGTCGTATTAAACAACAGGACTGTGATTGCTTACGATGACGAAGGAAATGAGTTGGATATTCCGAGTAATAATTACATAGTTACTCCGAAGTTTCGCGAGAGAAATATCCCGTATACATTAAACGGCGAGGACTTCGAAGTTCCCAACGGATGCGTGGCTATTCCTCAGCTTCTGGCGAACCGTGTGGGCGTTGCTGTAGGTGATCCGTTAAGGCTCGTTACCCAGATGGGAAATGTATATGAATATACAGTGTGTCAGGTTTACAGAGATCCTATTGATCTTACATGGGGGTATCTTTTCCTGTCTGACAGAGATGCCGAGAACTTCTATTCAGAGTGCCCAAGTAAGACCGATTACTATGAGTTTAATGTTGATGTCGGAGACAGGGATTACATAAATACTTTGCTGCCGATCATAACCGATACATCCTTGCAGTTCGAGGAGAGAGGAATGAAGATCGGCGCCGGTAAGATAGCTATTTATAACGACACCGGCATCATGGTTGTCATCATCGTTCTTGCTATAGCTATTGTAGCTTTGTTCGTGATGGCAATGATCATGACGACGATCGACTTCAGTATTAAGTCCATGGTTAAGCGTGAGGCTAAGCAGATAGGCATGATGAAGGCGATTGGTGTGTGGTCGTTCTCATACAAGGTGCTCTATATTGTTAAGTACATGGCGTTCTGCATTGTATGCGGCCTTATAGGTCTTCCTCTTGGATTTATGTTGTCGGAGAAGGTATACGATAACTTTGTTTACGACATTATCTTCCCTGATAAGTCCTCCATGATCGCGATAGGCATACTCGCAATGCTTATCAATATCGCTTTCATCTTGTTCTTCTGCATTGCTTCCTTAAGAAGGATGAATAAGATAAGTGTTATCGATGCTATCCATGGTGAGAACAGAGGTGAGAGATTCGCGAAGCTTCCGGGTCTGTCTTTCACTAGAACCAGGAAGATGGGTGCAGCTTCTTTCCTTGCTGTAAGCGATATACTCCGCGCATTAAAGAGATATATCTACTTGATCATCGCATATACCCTTGGTATTGCGGCGGTTCTGTTCATGATCCAGCTTAAGGACTCGATCCTTGATATCAGCTATTTGCAGCATTACTTCCAGAGGGGAAGGATCGACTTTAATCTTGAACTTGATGATACATATTACAACAGGCTCCTGGAGCAGGCAGGAAGCTACAGCGGTATGTATGATCTTCTGAACGAGAGATTAGAGGAGAACGGTATTCCCGCAAGGCTCATTCCGATGCAGCTGTCAACTGCGGATGTCTACTATAACGGCAACGCTTTGGTGGCTGAGATGACATGGCAGGATGATGACATATCCGGTCTTTATTATCTTCCGGGAGGAGATATGCCCGTTCTTTATAACGAGGTTGCCGTCTCCAAGTATCATGCAGACCAGATGGGTGTTAACATCGGCGATATCATAACGATCGAGTATGACAGATTCTCTGAAGATCACACATACAAAGTAAGGACAACAGAGGACTTCATCGTTACAGGTTTCATTGACTACCACGGTGCTGACCTTATGAAGGTCATTATGAGCAGAGATTTTACTGGTGCCGTATATACTCCGGATGGTATCTATTCAGCAATTATCGATGCACCTTTAAGTGAGCATGAAGCCATCTTGGAAAGAATGAGAAATATCTGGCCTGAAGGTGAGGTGACTGTCCTTACTACAGAAGATGTAGTAAACGACTTCCTTGAAGGTTATGACCTGATCTTTAACATGATGATCGCGACGACAGCTTTTGCTGCGGCAGGTGTACTGATCCTTCTTACGTGCCTTTACGAGAACATATTCATCGAAGAGGAAACAGCTGATATCGCGCTTCTTAAGAGTATGGGATTCAAACGTTCCGTGATAAGAGGATGGCATCTTATAAGGCTTGTTATCCTGGGCATCTTGTCTATGGTATTGGCGCTGCTGTTTACGGCTACAGCAGGTAACAAGCTTGCAGAATGGCTCTTCATAACTTTGCTTAGAAACTGCTCGTTTACTCTTACCGTAGATCCTGTGCACAACTTCGTTATCGTGCCTTTGATTGTAATGACGGGACTTGTAATAGTTGTGTATCTGATGACAAGACTTACGGATAAGATCCAGATCTGGAAAGTGAGAACTGAATGATGAATAAGAAGATAATTTCAATGGTCCTTGCAGGATCTGTATTGATAGGAATGACAGGATGTACCGGGGCGGCAACACAAGTGGAATTGGGAATAGGGGAGTCGCCTCTGGTTCCTGTCGATAACTACAACAACAATGTCGATGCAGGATACACGGACGCAGGTGTCATAGAAGAACCTGTCGCCACATATGTTTCTGACGACGGGCTTTGCACAATATCTGTTATGCCTGATTACTTCGACGTAACTCTCGATTACGAGAACGGCAGCAGATACGATGTCGGTGCAGCTTACGGCAGAACAATCCCTCAAGCCATGCCTGAATATGAATCCATTATGGAACCGTATCTTTACGGAAACATAAGAAGTATGTACGGCGGATCCTTTTCTTCCGAAGCTGTTGAAGACAGAGTGATGGAGCTCTACGGATCGATGCGCGAAGAGTACAGGGAAGAGATAGACGGACTTGCTACGACATTGTCTCAAGGAAGACACGGATACGTTGAAGACGGGTTATTCTCCTATGAGGAAGTCGTAACCATGCAGATGATCCCCGATGCTCTTCGCCCCACGGCATGCAGTGCTCTTACCCTCTGGGGAGAACGCACGGGAACCGGTGAGATGATGGCTCTCCGCAACCTTGAGTGGGGACTTGGAAGCGACTATCAGATGGGAATGTTAAACTCAGTTACTCATATGAGAAACGGCGACAGGAGCATAACTGCGATCGCTATCATGGGCCTTCTTGATATCATCTCCGCCGTTAACGATGATGGTGTGTTCGCGGCTATCCTTGATGTAGGAACTCCGACTGAGGAGAGGTTCATCTATGAAGGCAGAAAGTGCTACACGATGGAGCTTCGATATGCTCTCGAGGAGTTTACAACGGCAAGAGAAGTAGGTGAGTTCATGGTAGGTGAGAGCGCTGAATTCACATGGTGCCATAACCTCACGATCACTGACGGCAACGAAGCATTCTGTGCTGAAGACTGCGTCGCTCAGGTCGCGGAGGCGGGACTTGGATTCTCGAACTTAAGAGATGCCGACACTCCTATCCTGGAGGGGCTTTCTTGGGACAACACGGACTCTCTTTGTATCGTAAATTCATTCACGACTGCGGGCAATCAGGACAGCTTCACGAATGTCCCCAACAACATCGTCCGCTTTGCAAAATACAACGAGTGGGTAAGCGAGAATGACGTATTCTCCGTAGCTGATCTTAAGACCATGATCACGCAGGAAATTGTTGAGCAGTACGACGTCGAGAATGTGCACAGCATGGGTACGTCGCAGCTTATAATCGTCGACTATGCTACCGGTAACATCCAGGTGGCATTCACGGGAGGCGAGGGTCCTGTCGATAATCCGGTGTTCGTTGATATCGGCTACTACAACTGATATTCAAAGTCTGTTAGAATGTCTCGGGGGATAGAAAAATGAATGTATCTGCTGAGATCAGGGACTTTAAGAAACTTCACAGGATAATCGCAGGCCTTGTGGCAGCCGTAGCTGTACCGCTTATACTGTGGATCGTGTCGATAGTGCTCACGGTTTATGTTAACCGGATGTGGCTTATTCCGTCCATCGTTCTTCTGCTTGTGATGGCGGCGGCAGTTGTGGCAGCTGCCGTGGTTGCGGCTAAAGGTTATCACAAAAGTTGGAAGACGGAGCTTTTCGAGTTGCTTGCGCAGGACGGATGCCTTACTTTCAAGGGGCAGAAGCTTCACACGAACTACAACAAGAAGTCGGACTGCATTTATGTGCATGATATGGTCGATGCAGGCAATCCCGTGAAGGCGAGCATATACCTTACGGTATTCGGCGAGGACAAGGACAGGCTCATGGAGTATATCCGAGACCACAACGTGAAGCTCGAGGAAGAGTCTGTTCCCAAGGGAAGAGGCAAGTATGCTGCCGTAACCAACATGAACCTTGGTGTAAGCAAGTACAGAAGGCGCTGATCTTGTAGTATAGTGTTATAGAACACTGTCTTTGGAGGTACGCGTATGGGTCATCCGCCTATGAATGCGAATGAGAAGTTTGCTTCACTTAAGGAAACTAATCTTATTGATGCTGACGAGGTTCTTGAGGTTGCCGAGAGAGGCGACTACTATCAGAAGATCCTTTGTTTCTACGATCAGGTAAGAGGAGCATATTTTTTCTCGGACAAGTCGGTATCCTTTATCGGATCTTTCGCAGGTGCTGTAAACTGGTCCTTGCGCTACGCCGACATCAAGCGTATCAAGAAGTGCTCCGTGGGCCCGTTCCTTCCCTTCGGTATCAAGCTTTACTACTACGACGAGAAGAAGGGGAAGGACAAAAGCTACAAGATGTCCGTGCTAAACAGGGGAGAATGGCTCAAGTTCCTCGAGGGCAAGACTAAGTTAGATTAAGCAACAATTCTTGCAACATAACGAAAAGCACAGAGGCTAATGACCCCTGTGCTTTTCGCTTTTCTTAAGCTGTTTCAGTTCAAACTTGCGTTCCTTCTCCGCTTCTTTCTGTTCGCGGCTTAGGTGCTTGCGCTCGAGCTTGTTCTGCTCCTGTAAAAGCTTTATCGCCTGCTGCGATTTTGTTCCGATACCTTTGGCAGAAGTCTGCCTCTTCGCTTCCCTTTGCAGGCGCTTCGGGCTTCGTATCGTCTTGCTTTCCACAGTTGCCACAGCCGGGCTGAATCTTACTTCCTTGAAGTGTTTAAGAACGAGTTCCAATACTTCGTTATCCTTAGGCTCCGCGCCGAAAGTGATCTTAGATGCAGATAACTTTCCGCGGTCGTACCTCTCGAATACGCCTACCCAGAACGGGTCCTCGAAATACACTGTCAGAACCAAGCTTACTTTGCCCATGACAATCCCTCCTTTAAGAATTGATGAGCAAAGAACGGACAACCCGGAGGGGCAGGTTACTTACCCTGAAAGTTCAGGACGGCCGGGCTACCTACCGGCTCTGGCACATCTTTAAGATGCACGTTGCGTTTTTATCTTTGCGTATGTAACACGCTCATTATATCAGAATGGATATGATTCGAACTCTTCTTGGGTGCCGTTAAAGGCATTCATGTCAATAAATCTCTCTTCGCCGTTATAGCCTTCCAGGTGATGTCTGTTGGAGAACTGCCAAAAGGTCCATTCCACATCTGAAGGAACACCCGAATATACACTCCTGTACCACAGATCGCAGTCGTCGAAATTCCCGTTTACTATGGCTTCGTAAGTATCTTCGCTCACATATATTATGGGTGCCATGCCGTACTCTTCCGTTAGTATATCTACCATGGTGCGAAGCTCTTCCCGAACGGCACCCACATCGATGTCGTTTGCCGAATTAAAGCTGCCGTAGAACTCAACGTCGATAACGGGAGGCAGCATGTTATCAACGGGAGTTACCGTATTGCAGAAGGATTCCGCCTGTGTCTGTCCCGATGATTCGAAGCTGAAGAAATGATATGCGCCTACTCTTATATCGCATTTTGATGCTTCTTCCCAGTTATATGCAAAATGCGCATCAACAAAGGAAGAGCCTTCCGTAGCCTTTATGTAAGCAAAGTCTATATCCTGACCCGAGAGTTCCAGCCAATCTATATCGCCCTGATAATTAGAGACATCTACGCCGATGACAGGATACCGGGGATTGTTAATATTCAATATTCCCCAATAGAAAAGTGAAGCGGTAACTGCAGCTGCCGCCAGCAGTGCCATCGTGATGATGAGTATTGTTTTCTTGCGTGTTTGCATCATTATGTTTGCCTTTTTGTAATCCGGCAAGATTATAACATAACGGGTGCTGTGTCCCTTGTATTCTTGTTAAGAAGAAAGTTGTACTGGCAGTATAAAAAACAGCATACCGATTATATCACTGGTGTATTCAATTCGAATTATGCCTCCAATACAATCAAGACAGCAGTAAATATACTTCATGTCGTGGTTGTAGGAGGCATTGATTATGTGGAAAAGAGTTTTTGTTCTTGTGACGATAGCAGTACTGTTGATTGGCGATTTGTTTATCGTAGGTTATTACGTTCATAAAGAGCTTAATTGTCCTCGGCTTAATTATAGTAGCACTCCTGTCAGCTATGATTACAGGGGAACTTCTATAGATCCTTCCATTTTGCATGAGATTGATAACGCCGTCAGCGTGATTGATATGGTGAAGGGCTCAGATCATGATATAAGTGATGTGCTTCGAGTTCTGCCTGACGCTCTCGAAAGAAGTGTATCACCGATAGTATTTCTCGATTCGATGGCAGTGTTAGTTGCTTATGTCATATTCCAGGCGATAGAAAAGAAAAAGGCAGGAGAACCATGGGTCGTAATGCTTATATTCACATTGGCAACAATGTTTTTCTTTATCGCCGTTATGGTCATGTCTATTGGAACATATATCCAAAGAGCTAAGAATGCGGCTTCATCTGTTAGTGCACACGCGCCTGTAATCTATCTTTATAACGAGAACGATGAAGACGAGTTTATCAATGTGCAGCTCGATCTTGACGGTGAATTAGATGTCACCATCCCTGAGTATGACACTGAAGAAGGCTGGACTGTAACTGCGACTTCAGACGGAGTTCTTACGGATGAGGATGGTGAAGAGTATCACTTCCTCTTCTGGGACGGAGAACTGAATATGGATTACGACTTAAGCAGAGGCTTCTGCGTAAGGGGTTGTGATACGGAAGAGTTCCTTAATTATGCATTAACAGAACTAGGTCTTAACGAAGCAGAAGCGAGAGGATTCATGGTCTACTGGCTGCCTCTCATGGAAGGCAATGAATATAATGTGATCACATTCCAGACAACGGCCTACGACGATGCAGTGACACACTTAATTACACCTGAGCCTGATGTAACGGTGAGTGTGAATATGTTGTGGTATGCAACTTCTGAATTTGTGGATATAGAGCCCCAGGAACTCGAAGGAATGAACCCGTCGCTCGAAGACAGAGAAGGCTTCACATTCGTAGAGTGGGGTGGTGAAGAAATCGGCGAGCCTGCGTGATCTTACTCTAACGCATCGGCTATTCTCTTTGCTACGTCCTTGGAAACTTCCTTGTCACCCTGAGGGTAGATCCAGTCATATCCGTCATTCTCAAGTCTCGGAAAAACATGGAAATGGAAATGTCCGAACTCGCAGTTTTTGCCGCCGTTCTGCATAACACCGTCTAAAGGAGATAATATTTATGAAGAATAGGTTGTTAGTTGCATTAACCATATTTTTCTCTGTTATTGCTGTTTTTGTATTTATCATCAATAACAGAAAATATGAACGGAGCAAGATCGGTGGTTACTGTGTCTGCTACTATAGTTCAAATTATGCGATTTCTGCGAAGTTGATGGATTGTCATGGCGTCGATTGGCATCCTGTTGGACATAGTGTTCGTGCTTCAAGTGTGATGGGTGAACTGTTGGGCGAATATGTACCGGAAGATGTGTTGATCGTTGATGTTTGTGGAGAGAAATGTGCCATCGTAATCGGTGCTGATAGTGGTAAAGCATCGACATATGCAAGTAATGTTCCTCTTTCTCAATTAAGTTATGATCAGTCTGAATTGGATCGCGCAAGAGATATGAAGAGCAACTGTCATATCGTTGTTTACTATCAACCTGATATTATTCAATCTGAGTATTATTCTCATGATTACAATGAGAATGTTAGTGAGACTTCTTTTGACACTGCTGTTGTTTATGACTTGTTAAAACTGCTGATAGTTTTTGCCTTGTTGGCTATATCAACGATTATCTTGAAGCTACTAAAGAAGCCTGTCGTTATTCCATGCATAATAATGATCGTTATTAGTGTGCTGGTGATTGTTGTCCAGGTAGTTGAGTTTATAACCTTAAGATGAGTGGTTGCATCTAATTGTTTGTTGACCAAACAGCATTAAAACGAGTGTTTGGTCTGCGGATTTGAACTGTTCTGTTGACCAAATAACGGATATGAAGTTGATTGGTCAACAAATCCATCGAATGTGTTGACCAAGTCGGTGATATTGATCGATTTGGTCTGCAGAATCGGCTGAAAGTGTTGACCAAACAGGCGGTTAGCGGCAAGTTGGTCAACGCGCTTGCGGACTGACGTAAACACGAACAACTAACCTATACCAACAGTATAAAAATCTTTGCTCTAATGATACTGGTTGTCTGTTCATTTTTTAACCTGCCCCCTATACAATCAGGATAGTACAGATCACACCGGCAGTATGGGATAAGGGAGGATATAGAAATGAAGAAAACAGGTTGGATAATAACACTTTTGGTCTCTATAGCTTTAGTATTAATAACCATAGTGGGGCTTAAGCCGGAAGAAGTCTCACTTGCGCCGGGATGTCTCAGACCTGCGATAGCCATATCAGGATGGGCGGCCTTGATCTTATCCATAGTTCAGCTGGCCCGCACAAGAAAGCGGGAGGCATGAGAGAAGGCATATCGAGAATGGGGGCGTAATATATGTGGAAGAAGACTTTTATCTTGGTGACAATCGCGGTAATACTTGCTGCTGACATGTTTATCGTAGGTTATTACGTTCATAAAGAGCTTAATTGTCCTCAGCTTAATTATAGTAGCACTCCTGTCAGCTATGATTACAGAGGACCTAGTTTTGATTATTCCGTTTTGCATGAGTTGGATACCTACGTCAGCGCGATTGATATGGTGAAGGGCTCAGATCATGATATAAGTGATGTGCTACGAGCTCTTCCGTCTGCTCTTGAAAGGGGCTCAATATCGATGCTGATTTTCAGTGTGATTGTCTTGGTTGTTGCTGTTTCCGTATACAGGGCCGTCGAAAGGAAAATAGAAGGAAAACCGTGGGTTGGGACACTGATATTTACATTGTTAACAGCATTCTTTTTAGGTGTTTTTACGATCATAAGTATAGGTACATATATCCAAAGAGCTAAGTCTGCGGCTTCATCTGTTAGTGCACACGCGCCTGTAATCTATCTTTATAACGAGAACGATGAAGACGAGTTTATCAATGTGCAGCTCGATCTTGACGGTGAATTAGATGTCACCATCCCTGAGTATGACACTG
>JAEEGL015013362.1_pt1 | contig 30847 bp, 27 predicted proteins | sample 9134231 | NCBI WGS metagenome assembly JAEEGL01 (sample SAMN16246548, study PRJNA631951) | gut metagenome | biome: gut microbiome; feature: rumen; material: fiber-attached | host: Bos | place: Iran: Karaj | collected 2018-10 | reverse complement strand
TTTACATTACAGAAAAACAAAACGTCACAAAACAAATTCAAATTAAAAGGAGAGTTTAAAAATGAAAAACAACAAAGGTTTCTCTTTAGTAGAACTTATCATCGTTATTGCTATCATGGCAATCCTCGTAGGTGTTATGGCACCTCAGCTTATTAAGTACATCGAGAAGACAAATGTTTCTGCAGACCAGCAGCTTTGTGATTCTGTTAGAACAGCTATCGTTACAGCTTCTCTTGATCCTGATGTAGTTAAAGCTGGTGCAGAGATTGCTGATACCTCAGGAGCTGCAGTTTCTGGTATCGCTGCTAACTCTGCAAGATCTGAAGCAGAAGAGATTTTAGGTATGGGTCTTGGTTCAATTGATAGTCAGCTTAAGTCTAAGAAGGCTAAGACTGGTACTGTTAACTACAAGAAGTCTGGTAACCAGGTTCAGGTATACTGCTCAGCAGATTCAACAATTTATGCTGGATACTACAACTAATATAAAGTAGTTTAAGCCTAAATAAATTTTTAAAGGGGCGCATAAATATATGCGCCCCTTAATTGTGTAAATGAGGTAATTTTATGTTTAGCAAGATAAAAGATACAAACTCCAAAGATATAATTAATTATTTAATATCTTTCACTTTAGCTTTTTTATCAATTATCATTATTTTTGTTTTCAATAAAATGTTGTTTGGCGAATATTTGGTTTTGAGAAGCGATTTATTGGATGGTATTTCATTATATAAGGGTGTAAGTAGAGATATTCTAAATGGAAACAATCCACTTTTTACATATAATGTTGGCTTAGGGACTAATAATGCTTTGTCTCTTGCTTTTAGTTATTACAGTCCATTCAATCTATTATATATTTTATTCTATAATGCTAATGTGTCATTTATTACTGCAATTATAATAGCTTTAAAAATTGGATTTACCTCATTGTTTTTCTATATATTGTCTATAAATTATTTTAATAAAAATAGTTTCTTATCTATTCTATTTTCTGTTTTTTATTCTACATGCTCGTTTAATCTTGCCTATGGAACTATTCATATATATTGGCTTGATGCAGTTATGATATTACCTCTGTTGATTTATTCTATTATTAACTGTATTGAACATAACAAGCGTGTTTTAATGATTATTCTTTATACATATTTATTTATTTCGTGTTTTTACATGGGATATATTGTTGGCATTTTTACTTTTATTTTTGTTTTGTTATATTTACTGCTTTTATATAAGAAAAAAAGCGAAAAGGTTATTGAAGAAAAAATAAAAATTTTTGTCAATTGGTTTATAGGAACTGGAATTTCTGTTTTTATTTCAAGCATTGTATGGGCTCCAGCATTGTTTTTTTTGCTTGCAAATAGAGCTGAAGATTCCACCTCAGTTATTAATCTTTTGACTCCTGTTACATTCAAAATAAATAGTTTGTTTTGGGGTGTTTCATCAGGCATATCAGGGGTTTACGGATATATTTATTGCGGTATACCTGCATTAATCTTGACACCATTGTTTTTCTTGAACAAAAAAATTGAAAATAAAGAAAAAATATTTTATGGATCAATTCTTGTTTTCTATTTTTTGGGCATGTCTTTACCTTTTTTAAATATGTTTCTACATGCAATGGATCAACCCGATTTCTTTTGGTATAGATATTCTTATATAATTTCGTTTGTTTTATGTTTGATTAGCGTTAGACAGTTAGATAATATTGAATCAGATAGAATAAAATTGCCTTTTGTAGTTATATCTTTTTGGATAATATTTTATATTTTTGTTCAACATACAATTGATTTGTGGATTATTCCGGATATTGAATATAGTACGAATACTAATCAAGGGATGTTTTATAATGCTTGTTTTATGTTTGCTTGGGTATCGATTGGCGTAGGATTAATTAAATGTTCTAAAAAGAAAATTATTTATATTGTTTCTGTATTGCTGCTTATATTTGAAATCACATCTAATTCGTTCAATTTCTTAGTATATAAAGAATATAAAAATTCGTATGAGAATCTCGATAATTATATGGATGAAAATTTAGATGCCATAAAGAATAGCGGAGAGAATGGACTTTATAGAACAATCGTAAATAATACTCAAGATTTCGCTCGCGGGTATTATTATGGTTATAATGATTTTTCGTATTTTGGAAGCCAAGAAAAATATGATGTAAGAAGATTTCTCTCAAATATAGGTTTTAGTACTGCTACAAGAGTGGCTTTGAGTAACGGACATTCGCCTGTATCTGATATGTTGATGGGAGTGAAGTATTATATTGATTGTCCGGATGAACTGTACGATTCGGATTCAGTTATTGATAGTTTTCCTATAGATTATTACAAAAATGATTATTCGTTAAGCATCGGATATCTCGTTTCTGGTGAAACAATCCTTTTTGAGTTTGAAGATAGAAATGTTTTTGATAATATGAATGATTTAGTTAATACATTATCCGGTATTAATAGCGATTGTTTTATAAGAGTTCAAGATTCAGATATATATTATGATTTTGATTCAATGGAGAAACAAATTGATAATGATGGAGAAGTTGTTTTTTCTAGGCTATCAGATATTGGTAAAGTGGTGATTACTGTTCCTTCAGAAAAATATGTTGATCCATATGTACAATTTCAGATTGATAAACCTATTTATAAAGGTGATGAATTTGAAGTGGTATTTGCCGACAACTATAGCAATAATGCAATGGATGGAGTTGCTTTTTCGTGTTCTAATAAAATGAGTTGTAATGATGAAAAGGGGTATTATTACTTAACTCTCTATTCTGATGACAGTAAACTTGATAGTTTCTCGTGTAAATCTGTTAATATATATTCAATTGATTATAATTCATTAATAAAACAATATGATGAATTATCAAAAAATCAGTTAAAAATTACTTCTTGGTCCAATGGGCATATTAAAGGTATTATGGATGTAAATGGGGATAAAAGGTTAATGTTATTAACAATTCCATATGATCCAGGCTGGACTGCGCATATAAATGGTACTGAGGTTGAGGTTGTTAGATTGCTCGAAGGAGCATTTATGGGTGTTTATTTGCCTAAAGAAGGTGAGTATGAAATATCTTTTGATTATGATGTACCAGGGTTGAAAGTTGGAATGTGTGTGTCTTTATGCGGGATTTTAGCTTTCTTATCGGTAATATTTGAGAAACAATTAAAGAAAAAGAAATGAATATAAAAAAACTCTAAAAGACTATTTCTTTTAGGGTTTTTTATTTCGAAAACTATCTGGATATGGTATAATTTTTTTGAGGTAAAGATATGAAAGTCGTTATTTTAGCTGGCGGTTTCGGCACTCGCCTTGAAGAAGAAACTCAATATAAGCCTAAACCTATGGTTGAGATAGGTGGGAAACCCATATTATGGCATATTATGAAGGAATATTCATTTTATGGACTTAATGAATTTGTTATTTGTGCTGGATATAAACAGCAAATGATAAAGCAATGGTTTTCAGATTATTTTCTTAATTGCAGTGATGTAACCTTTGATTTTTCTAATGGAAAAAATGATATTTTATTTCATGATGCTTTTATTGAGCCTTGGAAAGTTACTATTGTTGACACTGGATATAATACAATGACAGGCGGAAGAGTAAAGAGAGTCAAAGACTATATCGGTGACGAGACATTTATGCTTACTTATGGCGACGGTGTATGTGATGTAGATATTTCTAAACTACTTGCTTATCATGAAACACATTCTAAGATTGCTACGCTTACTGCCGTTAGGCTTGAACAACAGAAGGGCGTACTTGATATTTCCGAGAATTGTTCGGTAAGGTCGTTCAGAGAAAAGAATTATTCCGACGGTGCTTTAATTAATGCGGGATATATGGTTTTGGAGCCTAAAATATTTGATTACATTGAGGGTGATAATTCCGTTCTTGAGACCGATGCTCTTGAAAAACTTGTTTCAAAAGGTGAACTTATGTCATATGTACATAGAGGTTTTTGGCAGTGTATGGACAATATAAGAGAAAAGAATATTCTTGAAGAGATGTGGCGAAACAATGTAGCACCATGGAAAAAATGGAAAGAATGAAATGGAAGACAAAAAGAAAATATCTATAGGTGTGCCCTGTTTTAACGAAGAAGACAATGTAAGACAGATGTATGAAGCCATTAAGGAAGAAATGGTAAAAATACCGCAATATGAGTATGAAATAATTTTTGCCGACAACGATTCATCTGATTCTACACAGTCAATCTTAAGGGAGATTTCATCTAAAGATAAAAAATGCAAAGTAATAATCAATCAGAGGAATTTCGGTCCTGCGAGATCCGGGATTAATATTATGCGCAACGTTTCAGGAGATGCATATATCGGCATTCCTTGTGATTTTCAGGAACCACCTGCAATGATACCTAATTTCCTTGAAGAATGGGAAAAAGGTTATGATATTGTTTGGGGGCAGAAGAATAAAAGCAAAGAAAATGTTATTAAATTTATCTGTAGAAAAATATATTATTTGATTATCAAGCTTTTTTCCGATACGCCCCAGATGGAACAGGTTATCGGTTTCGGACTAATGGATAAGAAAGTAATTGATGTTCTGCAGATAACTCAGTTGCAGGATCCGGATTACAGTGTTAGACATTTGGTAAATGAATATGGGTTTAACATTAAGCTTCTTCCGTATACGCAGAATAAGAGGGAAAGAGGTAAATCAAGTTATAACATTTTCTCTTATTTTCATTTCGCAATTACTTCGCTTTGCAATACAACAGTAAAACCGCTACATTTTATTACGCTTCTCGGATTTGCGGGTGGTCTTGTAAGTCTGTTAATAGGTTTGGCTTATCTGGTTTATAAGATAATTTTCTGGAATTCATTCACACTTGGTATCGCTCCGGTAGTTATCGGACTGTTTTTTGTATCTTCGATTCAGCTTTTTTCCATCGGATTGCTCGGAGAATATATTGCTATTATTGTAAGAAGGATTACCAGAAAACCTTTAGTTATTGAAAAAGAGAAAATAAATTTTGATAATAAATGATACGTTCATTTTTGTTAAAAAAAGAAAATGACAGAAATATATTATTTTGGAATCTTGCCGGAGGCATTCTTAATGCCGGACAATCCGCTCTTATACTGATAGTCTTAAGCAGAATTCTTTCACAGGATGATTGCGGTATTTTTTCACTTGCGTATGCTGCGGCCAGTCTTGCACTTTCATTGGGAATGTTCGGAGTAAGAAATTTTCAGGCATCAGACGTAAAAGAGAAGTACGGTTTCAAAGGCTATATAAATAGCCGTATTATCACGACGCTTCTAATGCTTGTGTATATTATATATGTTGCATTTAAAGGATTGATTTTTCTCAATTATACCCCTTACAAATGTATTGTCATCGGGCTGGTCGGTCTTTTGAAAGTCGTTGATGCTGTCGAAGATGTTTTTCATGGCAGACTTCAGCAAAAGGGAAGGCTGGATATTGCGGCAAAATCCATTCTTGTCAGATATGTTTTGTATTTCTTTGCGATAACGGTGACCGTAATAATTTCGAAAAATCTGATTGTTGCTTTTTCAAGCGGACTTCTTGCTTCTGGTGTAGTTTTTTTGATTACATATCTTATTTACAAAGATAACCTAAAGGAAGACGAAAAAAAAGATACAAAAATATTCCTAGGCATACTCGGAGAATGTTTCGTAATTGCTTTTGGAAGTTTTTCGATGATATATATTGCAAATGCTCCTAAATACGCCATTGATGCTTATATGGACGAAACTGTACAGGCGCTGTTTAATTATATATTTATGCCTGTATATGTTGTGAGTGCATTAAGCACATATGTATTTCAGCCTGTAATAACAAGAATGGCAGAATATTTAAAAATCGGGGATAAAAAGAATTTTATTATGAGTTTTTTTAAACAAATGCTGATTATTCTTCTTTTAAGCGTATTGGTTCTGCTTTTGGGATTTGCTGTCGGTATATTCTTCCTTAATCTTTTATATAAGGTTGATCTTTATTCATTTAAACCGACTTTTATGGTTCTTTTGTTAAGCGGTTGTCTTCTTGCATTTTCATCATTTTTATCAGTATGCATTATTGTGCTAAGAAGACAAAAATTTCTCGTCATAGGTTATTTTATACCTGCACTGACAGCATTTGTCCTTTCGGACAAAATGGTAGTTAAGTATAATGTGACGGGTGCAGGATTTTTATATTTTGCTACCGTTGCGATTCAGCTTACGGTATTTGCAATAGTTTTTCTTATTTCATATAAAACTTACAAAACCGGCAATCAGAGTGTTTGATTAATGGATAATATATAATTGTTTAAATACATGATAGTTTGAGAAACAATATGAATCGAGTACTTGTAACAGGCACAACAGGCTTCGTAGGAAGAAATGTCTGCCCATATCTTAAAACAAAATACGAAACCTTCAGCCCAAACAGATCTGAACTGAATCTTCTTGATGCAACAGAGGTTAGAAATTATATAAAAGAAAACAATATTGAGACTGTTATCAATCTTGCCAATCCAAATCCGGTAAAGAATGAACTCGATAAAAAGGAAAAATTTTTTGAAGACAGCATAAGAATTTTTATGAATTTGTATGAATCGAGGGATTTGTATCAGATGATGTACACACTTGGTTCAGGGGCAGAATTTGATAAAAGTTCGGATATCGTACTTGCCAAGGAAGAAGATTTATTAACTATTCCTTATGATACTTACGGTCTTGCTAAATATACGATAAACAGGATTATCGAAAAAGATGAAAAACAGTGTAATCTTCGTATTTTCGGTTGTTTCGGACCGACAGACCATGAATCGAAATTCATCACACATGCAATTCGATGCTGCATGAACCATGAGGATATAACCATCAGACAGGATTGTTATTTTGATTATATTCATGTATTTGATTTAAGAAATATTTTTTCTTATTTTATTGAGAACGAACCATTATATCGAGCTTATAATGTCTGTTCTTCAAAAAGGGTTCTTCTTTCGGAAATAGCCGGAATAGTAAAAAAAGAAATGAATTCTTCTTCGAATATAGTTATTTTGAATGAAGGATTAAATAACGAATACACAGGTTCCAATCAAAGACTTCTTGACGAGATGAAGGGATACGAATTTATTTCGCTTGAAGAAGGAATAAAAATGCAGATTGAATCTGAATATAAGGATGCATATAAACGATGAAAAAAAGAGTAGCAGACATAATTCTTTCTACACTAGTCGAAAGAGGAATTACTGATTGTTTCGCTGTTGTAGGCGGCGGAGCAATGTTTCTTGACAACGCGCTTCTTCACAACACGGACATGGTCAAATATTTTAATCATCACGAACAGGCTTGCGCCATGGCTGCAGAAAGTTACGCGCGTTCAAGCGGAAAAATGGCTATGGTATGCGTCACAAGTGGTCCAGGTGGAACAAATACACTTACAGGTGTTATGGGCGCTTGGGTCGACAGCCTGCCGATGATTGTAGTATCGGGACAGGTAAGATATGCAGTAAGCGTTCCTTCGACGGGACTTAATTTAAGAACACGCGGGGTTCAGGAATTCAATATTGTTGATACCGTTAAAACGATGACGAAATATGCAAAACTTGTCGTTGATCCCTTGGATATTAAAAAGGAGATAAATAAAGCCATAGACATCGCTTTAAGCGGAAGACGCGGACCCGTCTGGCTAGACATACCTCAGGATGTCCAGAGTGCATTAATTGATGAAGATGAACTTAATGATTATGAAGGTATCAGCCCGGATAATAAAGACTGCGATACGGATTTTGTGGTTGAAGAAATAAAAAAAGCTAAACGTCCCGTATTTCTTGCCGGTGCCGGAGTTCTTACATCCGGATGCCGTGAGAGTTTTCGTGAATTGACTGAAAAAATCAGAATTCCCATAACTGCAAGTTTTAACGGAAGCAATGTTTTATACAGAGAGAATCCGTTATGTATGGGACCTATAGGGCCATGCGGACAGAGAGCGGCAAATCTTACCATCCAAAACAGCGATCTAATAATATCACTCGGAAGCTGTTTGGGCTTTTCTGTAACAGGTTTCAGTCAGAAAGATTTTGCGCCTGATGCCCGTATAATTTCAGTTGATATAGATGATCAAGAACTGAAGAAAAAAGGATTAAGTTATTTAAGACAGATTAACTGTGATGTTACAGGATTCATTGATTCGCTTATTTTAAAAAATGTATCTCTTGAAGCTGATTCAAAATGGCTTGAATACTGTAAAAATCTGAAAAAACGTTTTTCACCTTATGAAGCAGCTGAGAATAAAAGCGAAGATGAAAGAGTATGTTCATATGTATTCTGGAAGAATTATTTTGAAGCTGCCGATAAAGATTCCGTTCTTGTTCTTGGAAACAATTCCGCAATTACTTCGGCTTTGCAGATAGGAAATCTTTATAAAGGGCAACAGATACTGACAAATTATAACTGCGGTTCCATGGGATACGATATTCCTGCTGCGATCGGAGCCTGCGTTGCATTAAAAAGAGAAGTTTATCTTGCTACCGGTGACGGCAGTTTCATGATGAATCTGCAGGAACTGCAGACTTTAATACATTATAAATTTCCGATTAAAATACTTCTTTTTGAAAATGCGGGATACAATGCAATCAGGCAGACTTCAAAGAACTTTTTTAATGGTGAACTAATCGGATGCTCACCTGAAACAGGTGTTTCTTTCCCTGATTTTTCAAAGATTTCCGAAACTTTCGGGTTTAATTATATAAAATGTGAGAAAAATATGGATGTGAAAGAAAGATTAAATGAGTTTTTTGATGCAAAAGGGCCTACGATAATGGAGATAAGTCAGCTTCTTGACGATCCTGTTATTCCGAAGGTAATGTCCAAAACCGATAAGAACGGAAAAATGCTTTCACCCGCTCTTCATGATATGTATCCTTTTATATCAGATGAAGAACTTAATGAACTGATGATATCCGGCCGGAACTAAGAATGTATATGGTAAATTTTTTTTCGGAGAATTTCAATGCTTGAAAAGTATACTGTTACAAGTGAATACACCGTTAAAATGGCTATAGAAAAGATGTCAGAGAATAATATAAAAGCTGTCATAATTGTTGATGATAACAATATAGTCAAAGGATTGTTTTCAAACGGAGATATGAGAAATTTCTTCCTGAAGGGCGGAAATTTGAGTTCCCAGATTACAGAAGCAATGAATCCCAATCCTTATCTGTATTATTCGCGCGAAGAAGTGGAAGATGAAAGGAAAACGCGATTCAGAGTAGTTTATCCCATTGTCGATGTTTCCAGGAAACTTATTGATATTTATAATCCTGATGAGATTAAATCTGATGATATTTCTGCTTACAGCGATGCATTAAAAGATATTCCTCTTGTTATAATGGCAGGTGGGAAAGGAACGAGACTTTATCCTTATACAAAGATTCTTCCAAAACCGTTAATTCCGATAGGGGATGTTTCCATTACAGAAAGGATAATTGATTCTTTCAGAAAATACGGATGCAGAAATGTTCACCTAGTGCTTAATTACAAGGCAAATATGATTAAAGCTTATATGAATGATCTTGAAAAGGCATACGTCGTTAATTATGTGGAAGAAGACAGATTTCTTGGAACCGGAGGCGGTTTAAGGCTCTTAAAAGGTATTGTAAATGATACATTCTTCCTTTCTAACTGCGATACTCTTCTTGAAGCCGATTTTGAATGTGCATATATTACTCATAAGAAAAAAAGAAACGCAATGACTTTTATCTGTGCGATGAAAGATATGGTTATTCCTTACGGTGTAATAAAAACGGACGATGAAGGAAACATAATACAGATGAAGGAAAAACCCGATTATTCATATCTTATAAATACAGGTGTATATGTAATAGAACCTTTTGTTTTCGATTATATCAGCGAAGATGAGTTCATAGGTGTTCCAGATCTTGCTTTAAGACTTATGAATGACGGTAAAAAAGTCGGTGTTTTTCCGATTTCCGAAAAAGCGTGGATGGATATGGGGCAGTTCAGCGAGATGGAAAGCATGATTCATAATCTCGGCCTTAATCAGTAAGGATTGTTATGGAAATATCATTAAAAAAAGATGAATTAAAAAAATATCTTGTCTGTCAGCTTGATACATTCTTCCCGGACGGAACAAAGTTTGCCGGAAATGATGTAGATATTGCTTTTGACAGAGGTCTTGAGAGACTGGAATACTGTTTTAAGGATATTACATTCCCCGCATATTCCGATGATTCGGGACAGACTTTTTTCTCACACATGCATGCCGATCAGTATGCAACATTTCTTTATTATTTTTCAAATTCGTTGTGGGAAGAGTCTCAGAACAAACCCGTTTGCGATAAGATTATGTATTTAAACCGTATGCTTAACAATTTCTTCTTTTCGTACAAAGGAAAACTTCCGGATCATTTTTTCCTCGGACATCCGGTCGGAACGATTATCGGAAATGCAGTATATGGCGATTATCTGGTAATCTTCCAGAATGTTACCGTAAATACTTCTTCTGATGATAACGGCAATCCCGCACCCGTGCTCGGTAAAGGTCTTTTTCTCGGAGCGGGAGCAAAAATTATCGGAAACAAATCAATCGGCGACAGGGTTTCAATAGGGGTGGACACACTTGTTTACAACCGCGAAATCGGGGATGACAAGGTTGTAATTACGGATGATACGGGAAAAGTAATTATAAAAGACCGCGTGAAAGAAAAGTGTTTTGCCCAGAATTATTTCAGAACAGTGATTTAGGGGATTATATGTTCAATCTTGATGATTTTATTTCAAAATATGTGACGAAACGTGATGTTTCGATGTTTGAAAAAGATATTGAAAACAACAGAAAAGAACTTTCTAAAAAAATCGAAGGAAAATCCGTTTGCGTAATCGGAGGAGCTGGGTCGATAGGTTCGTCGTTTATAAAAGTAATTCTTCCTTTTAAACCGTCTTCGCTGGTTGTTGTTGATATAAATGAAAATGCGCTTACAGAACTGACAAGGGATCTTCGTTCGACGCCGGGGTTATTTGTTCCATCGGATTATATTACGTATCCCATGGATTTTTCTTCTGAAGTTTTTAAGAAGATGTTTGCAAATCGCAAAGGATTTGATATCGTAGCCAACTTTTCCGCTCACAAACATGTAAGATCCGAAAAGGATATTTTCAGTGTTGAAACACTTATTAAAAATAATGTTCTTCATGCCAGAGAACTTTTAAATCTTTTATGTGAATATCCGCCTGAAGAGTATTTCTGCGTTTCTACGGATAAGGCTGCCAATCCTGTTAATATAATGGGGGCAAGCAAGAGAATAATGGAGGATGTTATTTTTTCTTATTCAGACAGATTTCCCGTTAAAACCGCGAGATTCGCAAATGTTGCATTTTCAAACGGTTCGCTTCCGGCAGGTTTCCTTGAGAGAATAAGGAAACTTCAGCCTCTCGGAGCTCCTCTTGATATAAAAAGGTATTTTGTCAGTCCTGAAGAATCGGGGCAGATATGTGCCCTTGCATGCATGCTCGGAGAAAACAGAAATATATTCTTTCCGAAACTTGAAGAAAGCCAGATGATGTCTTTTGATGAGATTGCTGAAAGACTTCTTGAAGAAAACGGGTTTACGGTTTTAAAGTGTGATTCGGATGAGGAAGCCATAAACAAATCATTGGAATTAAAAAACGGAAGCAATTCTTATCCCGTTCATTTTTCTGTATCGGATACATCGGGTGAAAAACCTTTTGAAGAGTTTTATACCGATGGTGAGTTAGTGGATTTAAGCCGTTTTTTGTCACTTGGTGTCATAGCGGGGAAGGATATTCCCGATAAAAATAAAATTGAAATATTGTTTAAAGAATTGAGCGATGCTTTTCTTAGCGAAGAAGTATCGAAAGCAGAACTTGTTGAAATAATGAGATCTTATCTTCCGAATTTTGAGCATATTGAAACAGGTAAATCACTTGATTCAAAAATGTAATACTATATTAAGATAACAGGTTGTTTTTATGAATTTCATTCCACTTTCAGTTCCGAATTTTGAGGGGAACGAATCGAAATATGTCAATGATGCGCTCGACCAGGGATGGGTTTCGACAGGCGGTGCATATATTACAAAGTTTGAAAAGGAACTGGCTTCTTTTCTTAATACCGGAAATGTTGCCGCATGTCAGAGCGGGACTTCAGCTCTTCATTTATCCCTTATTGAAGCAGGAGTTATGCCGGGGGATGCTGTTCTTGTTTCGCCTTTGACTTTTATTGCGGCGGTAAATCCGATAAAATACCGTTTTGCCAATCCCGTTTTTATTGACTGTGATGATTCGCTTTGCATCGATCCTTTTAAACTTCGTGAGTTTATTGAAAAAGAGTGTGCTTTTGACGGGGTATTAAAATATAAAGATGCAACGGTAAAAGCAATAGTAGTTGTTCATGTTTTCGGAAATATGGCTGATATGGAAAGCATTACGGATATTGCCGAAAAATATAATCTTAAAGTAATAGAGGATGCAACCGAAGCAATCGGAACATATTACACCGAAGGCAGATTTAAAGGAAAATTTGCAGGAACGATAGGTGATTTCGGAGCGTACAGTTTTAACGGAAACAAGATTATTACTACAGGCGGCGGAGGAGCGGTTACCGCGAAAGATTCAGATATGGTGGATCATTTGAGATATCTTTCCACACAGGCCAAAGACGATCCGCATTTCTATATACATGATGAAATAGGATATAACTACAGGATGACCAATCTTCAGGCTGCACTCGGGGCTGCACAGATGGAAGAACTTCCTGAGTTTATCAGAAGAAAACGGAAGAATTACCTGATTTACAAGAGGGAATTTGAAGATTTCAAAACTGCAAAATTGCTTCCTTTCCGTGAAGGAACAAATTCGAATATGTGGTTTTACAGCCTTCTTATCGATATGGAAAAAATATCTTTGTCTTTAAGGGACATAATTGCTCTGCTTGAGAAGGAAAACATTCAGACGAGGGCCATATGGGGGCTTATAAATAAACAGAAACCGTACCTTAACGATGTTTCATACCATACAGAGAAAGCAAAATATTATTCGTCACGTATTTTGAACATTCCTTCTACTACACAGATTACCGAAGAAGAGATAGTATATGTTTCGGAAAAAATAATAAAACTGCTTACTGATAATATGCTTTGATTTAAATGTCTTATGGGTATTGGAGGTTCTTTTGGAAAAGAAATTATTGTTAATCGGTGGAGGCGGACATTGTTCATCTGTAATAGACAGTGTTTTGTCGCTTGGCGAATACGAAAAAATCGGCATTATTGACGATAAAGGTGAATATCTTTATTCCGTTCCGGTAATAGGAAAGGACGAAGATCTTGAAGATTTTTATGCCGAGGGATGGAACAAAGCTTTTATAACCGTGGGATCGGTAGGGAATCCGTCGGTACGGAAAAAGATTTATTCAAGATTAAAAGAAATCGGATTCGACATTGAAAAAATTATTGACCCTTCGGCTTTAATATCGGTCGGTTGTGAAATAGGAGAAGGAACATTTGTCGGAAAAAATGCAGTTGTCAATTCCGGCACAAAGATTGAAGAATGTTCCATAATAAATACAGGTTCCATAGTTGAACATGACTGTTTTATCGGTGCTTTTTCACACATCAGTTCTGGTGCGGTGATTTGCGGAAATGTTTGTGTTAAAGAGAATACGCATGTCGGCGCGGGAAGTGTTGTAAGACAGGGGATAACTATCGGATCGGACAGTCTTATAGGCGCGGGAAGTGTTGTCGTCAAAGACATTCCCGACGGGAAAAAAGCATACGGAAATCCATGCAGGGTGATTGAATAATGGGCGTTTATATTATTGCGGAAGCGGGAGTTAATCATAACGGAAGTTTTGAGACGGCGTGCAGACTGGTTGATGAGGCAAAAAAATCCGGGGCTGACTGTATAAAATTTCAGACGTTCAGAGCAGAAAATCTTGTTTCTTCAAAAGCTTCCAAAGCTGATTATCAGAAGAATAACACAGGCGAAGGCTCGCAGTTTGAGATGTTAAAAAAACTCGAGCTTTCTTTTGATGAGTTCATGAAACTTAAAGAATACTGTGATAAATGCGGTATTACTTTTCTGTCGACTCCTTTTGATCCAGAAAGCATAGATTTTCTTAATGAAATTGATATGCCTTTCTGGAAAATACCCTCAGGGGAAGTTACCAATCTGCCATATCTCGTCGCCATAGCAAAAACGGGCAAGCCTGTTGTAATGTCAACGGGAATGTGTGAAATTAAAGAGATAGAAGCGGCATTGGAAGCGCTTAAGAAAAACGGAGCGAAAGATATCAGTCTTCTTCATTGCAATACAGAATATCCCACGCCTTTTGAAGATGTAAATCTTAAGGCTATGGTCACCATGCGTGAGCACTTTAATCTTAAAACGGGTTATTCAGATCATACACCCGGAACGGAAGCAGCTATTGCGGCTGCAGCTTTGGGAGCTGAAATTATCGAGAAACACTTTACGCTTGATAAGAATATGGAAGGACCGGATCATAAAGCAAGTCTCGAACCTCATGAATTAAAGGAAATGGTTAAAGCAATAAGAAACATAGAAAAAGCCCTCGGCGATGGAGAGAAGAAACCTTCCGAGTCTGAAAAGAAGAATATTTCCGTGGCCAGGAAGAGTATTGTGGCAAAAAAAGATATTAAAGCGGGTGAAGTATTCAGTGAAGAAAACCTTACGGTAAAAAGGCCGGGAAACGGAATAAGTCCGATGCGTTTTTACGAAATAACAGGAAAAACTGCGGACAGGGATTACAAAGAGGATGATCTGATAGAAGAATGAAAAGAATTGCCATAGTAACGGCAACAAGAGCCGAATACGGACTGCTTTTGCCTGTCATAAAAAAAATAAGGGAATACGAAGATGAAGATTTTAAGGCATGTCTGATAGTTACGGGAACCCATTTAAAGAAAGAATTCGGATATACCGCTAATGAAATCGAAAATGACGGTATAAGGATAGATTTTAAAGTTGAAATACCCGTTAAAAACGAAGACGCTATTGATATTTCCGATAATCAGGCTGAAAGTCTGAAAAAGTTTACGGCATTGTTTGCAAAAGAAAAGTTTGATGCTGTCATGCTTCTCGGAGACAGATATGAAACTCTTGCAGCAGCTATATCTGCAGGCAATACCAATACTCCGGTCTTTCATCTTTGCGGCGGCGATACAACCGAAGGAGCGATGGATGAATGGATACGCCATTCAATTACCAAAATAAGTTACCTTCATTTTGTGACAAATGAAATCAGTAAAAGACGCGTTATTCAGATGGGAGAAGATCCGAAACGTGTATTTAATTACGGTTCTACGGGAATTGATAATGCATACAGGATTTCGGACATGAAGAAAAACGAGGTACTTGAAAGCATCGGGCTTGAAGAATGCAGATATGCTTTATGTACATATCATCCGGTAACGCTTGAAGGCGGTTCCCAAGAGGAACAGGTAAATACTTTTATCGATTGCATCAGGGAATTCCCGGATATAATGTTTATTGTAACTAAAGCTAACGCCGACTGCGGTGGAAGCAGAATAAACGCACTTCTTGAAAAAGCTTCTGAAAAAACCGATAATATGAAACTTTTTGATTCGCTTGGAGTAAGAAGATATTTATCTCTTATGAAGTATTCCGAATTTGTACTGGGCAATTCATCAAGCGGAATTCTGGAAACGCCGGCTTTTCATATTCCAACAGTAAATATCGGAGACAGACAGAGAGGAAGACTTCAGTCTGAAAGCATCATTAACTGTCCTCCCGTAAAGGAAGATATTGTTTCTGCCATAAATAAGGCGTTATCGGATAATTTCAGAAAGATGTGTCTTTCGGCTTCGTGCGAATACGGTGACGGACATGCTGCCGAGAAAATTGCATTCAAATGCATGGAAGTCATAAAGGAAGACAGAATAGATTTAAAAAAGAAGTTTTATTATATTAATTCCGATGGTAAGGATGAAGGTTAAATAATATGAATGTTGTTGTAACAGGCCTTGGATCAATGGGCAAAAGGCGTATCCGCCTGATAAAAGAAATTTATCCGGATTTTATGATTTTCGGTATTGAAAGCAGGGAAGACAGAAGGAAGGATGCTGAAGAGGAATTCGGTATAAAATGTTCCGCTTCTTTTGAAGAGATAAAAGACAATATCGACTGCGCTTTTGTCTGTTCTTCGCCTCTTTCCCATTCATCGATAATAAGTGACTGCCTTAAAAGAAAATGGAATGTTTTCACGGAACTGAATCTTGTTTCAAAAGGATATGAGGAAAATATTAAACTGGCAAAAGAAAACAGCTGTGTTCTCTTTCTTTCATCAACATTTCTTTACAGGGAAGAAATAAAATATATCCGTTCAAGAATCACGGCTGACAGAAAATGGAATTATATTTACCATATCGGGCAGTATCTTCCTGACTGGCATCCATGGGAAAATTATCGGGATTATTTTGTCGGAGACAGGGTTACGAACGGGTGCCGCGAGATTATGGCGATTGAACTTCCGTGGTTAAATGCGGTTTACGGTAAAATAACCGGTGTTCGTAAAGCATCCGATAAAATCACAGGACTTTCCATTGATTATGACGATAATTACATGATACTCACGGAACATGAAAACGGCAACAAGGGAGTGCTGGTTGTGGATGTTGTTTCTCCTGTTGCGGTAAGAAAATTTGAAACATATTCGGAGAATAACTACATCTCATGGGAAGGTACTCCTGAATCACTGAAAGAATTTAACCTTGATACAGGAAAGATCGAGACTGTAAGTCTTGACGAGAAAACCGAACATAATGACAACTATCGTTCTTTTATTGTTGAGAATGCATATAAAAACGAGATTAAAGAATTTTTCGAATGCGTAATAAACGGGAAAAAGTGCGAATACGGATTCGAGGAAGATCTGGAAATATTAAAGACAGCGGATATGCTGGGTGCTTAAATGAAATTGAAAGTTTGCTTTGTCGGCGTGGGTTCGATTGCAAAAAGGCATATAAAGAACCTTTCGCAGATTTGTGACCAAAGAGGAATTGAACTGAATACGGACGCGTTAAGACGTGAGGGTTCGAAAGATGTTCCCGAAGGAATAAACAATGTTTATAGAGACATAAAAGATATGCCTTCCGATTATGATATTATTTTTATTACTAATCCCACCGGCAGACATCTTGAAAGCCTTATATCACTCCGTGAAAAGGGAAGAAATTTCTTTGTTGAAAAACCTGCTGTTTCGATTGATCAGACAGAGGAGGCCGAAAAGATTTCCCTTGTAAACGATGGGGTTATATATGTTGCAGGACCGTTAAAATTCAATGCCGTAATTCAGTATATAAAGAAATACATAAATCCTGATGATGTAATTTCGGTAAGAAGCATTTCTTCGAGTTATCTTCCCGACTGGAGGCCGGGTACGGATTACAGGGAAACGTACAGTGCGCATAAAGATATGGGAGGCGGAGTAAGTATCGATCTTATTCATGAATGGGATTACCTGACTTTCCTTTTCGGTTTTCCCGAGAAAGTTTTTTATTTGAACGGTAAAAAATCAGATCTTGAAATAGACAGTGACGATTATGCGATTTATATTGCTGAATACCCTGACAAGACAGTTGAACTTCATCTGGATTATTTCGGAAGAGATACAGTTCGCGAAATAGAACTGATTACAAAAAACGGAACCGTTATCGGAGATATAGCGCGCAATAAGATTAGGTTTATGCATACAGGTGAAGAAATCGATTTTAATGAAAAGAGAGACGATTTTCAAAAAAGAGAAATGGAATATTTTCTTGATCTTATTGCGAATGAAACCGAAAAAATGAATACCTTTAACGAGGCTTTGAAAATATTGAAACTTACGCAGGGGTTAATATAAATTATCTTTGGTATTCGTTAAAGATTATAAATCTAAAATAACAGAGGTTTAAAATGAAAAAGTGGCAGAATGAGGAAGAAGCAAGAAAAGAAATATGCAGTCTGGTCGAAGATTATTACAAAGAATTCAAATCGGTAAAAAAAGATTTTGTGCCCGGCGACAGGATTAATTATGCATCGCGTGTTTTTGATGAAAAAGAAATGATTAATCTTGTGGATTCGGCATTGGAATTCTGGCTTACATCGGGCAGATATACAGATGAATTTGAAAAGAAACTCGGAGAATATCTTAATGTAAGATTTGTGAGTTTCGTGAATTCGGGATCGTCTGCAAATCTCTGTGCATTCATGGCGCTTACTTCTCCTTTGCTTAAAGAAAGACAGATAAAGCCGGGAGATGAGATGATTACGGTAGCTGCAGGTTTCCCCACTACGGTTACACCGGCTCTTCAGTATGGTGCGGTTCCTGTTTTTGTTGATGTTACCATCCCCCAATATAATATCGATACAGAACTTCTTGAAGAAGCTTTATCCGAAAAGACAAAGGCTGTGATGCTTGCTCATACACTCGGGAATCCTTTTGATATTAAGAAGGTTAAGGAATTCTGTGATAAGCACAATCTCTGGCTTATCGAAGATAACTGCGATTCTCTCGGTTCGGAATATGCAGGTTTTGACGGAACAAAAAAATTCACTGGAACGATTGGCGATATCGGGACTTCTTCATTTTATCCGCCCCATCACATGACTACGGGAGAGGGTGGCGCCGTATATACAAATAATCCTCTTCTTCATAAGATTATCAGATCGATAAGGGACTGGGGAAGGGACTGTTCGTGCCCTTCGGGCGAGGACAATCTTTGCGGACACAGATTCGATGGACAGTTCGGAGAACTTCCCGTTGGGTATGATCATAAATATGTTTATTCGCATTTCGGTTTTAATCTTAAAGGAACTGATCTTCAGGCTGCAATCGGCTGTGCGCAGATAGATAAACTTCCCGGTTTTGTAAGAAGAAGAAGGGATAATCACAAAAGGCTTTATGAAGGACTTAAGGAAATCGAAGGAAAGGTAATTCTTCCCGAAGCATTGGAAAATTCAAATCCGAGCTGGTTCGGATTTCTCATTACGCTTCGTTCGGAATCGAATTCTGCAGGTAATTTTGCAGTCGGAGAGAAAAGGAAAAAACTTGTAAGTTTTCTCGAATCGAAAGGTATTCAGACAAGACTTCTTTTTGCTGGAAATCTTACCAAACATCCATGCTTTAATCAGCTAAGAGAAGAGGGAAGAGGATACAGGATTGTCGGGGATCTCAAAAATACCGATTATATTATGAACAATTCTTTCTGGGTTGGGGTATACCCCGGAATGAACGAGGAAATGACGGATTATATGGCGAAAATCATTATCGAGGGCGTAAACAGATATGTTTAATGATTTCTATAAAAACAAAAAAGTTCTGATTACAGGAAATACGGGATTCAAGGGTTCTTGGCTCTGCATTATGCTTAAAAAACTAGGCGCCGAAGTTGTCGGATATTCTCTTAAACCGCCGACAGATCCTTCTTTGTTTTGTTTATGCAATCTGGGAAAAGAAATCACCCAGTATTACGGGGATGTAAGAGATCTTGAAAAACTTAAGGAAGTATTTTCAAAAGAAAACCCCGAGATAGTTATTCATATGGCCGCACAGCCGATAGTCAGGGATTCATATAAAATGCCCGTTTATACATATGAAGTCAATGTAATGGGGACCGTAAACGTTCTTGAATGCATAAGACTTACCTGTTCTGTTAAAAGCTTCGTTAATGTAACAACGGATAAAGTATATCTTAACAGGGAACTGGGAAATCCTTTTAAAGAAGATGAAAAACTCTGCGGATACGATCCTTATTCAAATTCTAAATCATGTTCTGAACTTGTTACATATGCTTACAAGAATTCTTTTTTTGGCGGAGAAGATGGTATTACCGAAAACGGAAGAAAGATTGCTGTAAGTACCTGTCGTGCAGGTAATGTTATCGGAGGCGGGGATTTCGCAAATGACAGAATAATTCCCGACTGTATAAGAGCGATAGAAAAGAATGAAACAATCACAGTAAGAAACATGAATTCGATAAGACCTTATCAGCATGTTCTTGAACCGCTTTATGTGTATATTAAACTTGCATATCTTCAGTATATTGATTCTTCTTTTGCGGGCGAATATAATATCGGACCTGATGAGAGTGACTGTATCAAAACGGGTGAACTGGTAAGCGAATTCTGCGATAAATGGAATGCACTGGGAAAACACTATAAAGCCGCTTGGGAATGTGTCCAAATTTCAGGACCGCATGAAGCTGGTTTTCTTAAACTTGATTCTTCGAAAGCTAGAAAGAAACTTGAATGGACCCCAAGGTGGTCTGTTCATGAAGCACTTGAACTTATTACTGAATGGACCGATGAATATCTGTCGGGAAACGATATAAAACTATTTACCGAATTGCAGACGGAGAGATTTTTGGAAGGAAGAGAATAAGTCTTTCATTTTTGATTATAAGTTCTTTTTGAATTGGATTCGAATTGTATTTTGCTTAACATACTATGAATAATAATTTAGAAAATGAAGAAAGAATATAAGAATATATTTGATTTTTTTGCATTATGAAAAATACATATATTGTTATGAATAACTAAGGATTTATTTCATAAGAGTGGTATAATATATATAAATAAAGTGATAAAATAATCCCTTTCAATAGGACAGGATTCCTAATTGCGTAGATTTAGGAATTCTGTCCGAATTGATTTCATATTATAAATGAATAAATTGTAAACATTTTGTTTATAAACATTTAATAAAATACACATTTTGTATATCTTGAATTATAAAAAGTCGTTTGATATAATGATTTTAACTGAGAAGTTGTGTGTAGGAGTAGTATGCATATGTTAGACTTCCTTTGGTTGGGAGTTTTTCCTATTATATATATAACGATACTTGTTTTTATACTTGGCTTATTAATAGGAAGTTTCTTGAATGTATGTATTTATAGGATTCCTAAGGGCGAGAACATTGCAATTAGTAGATCGCATTGTATGAAATGTGGCCATGTTCTTAAGTGGTATGAGTTAATTCCCTTGTTTAGTTGGATTATCCAAGGCGGCAAGTGCAGATCTTGCAAGGACAAGATTTCAGTTCAATATCCTATTATAGAAGCTTGTAATGCTTTGGTATGGATGACCATATTATTTGTCTGGGGATTAAGATGGGAGACAATTCTTTATTGTGCTTGTGCCTCTGTAATGATAGTAATTTCTGTCATTGACGAGAGAACTAAGGAAATTAATTTAGGACTTAATCTTTTTATAGGCGTTCTTGGCATTGCCAGACTGGTTATAGATTATAAGAATTGGTATTATTATGTAATTGGAATGTTTGTTGTTAGCATACCTTTCTTGTTAATAGTTATTATATCCAAAGAAAGAGCGATGGGGCTCGGCGATGTATACTTGATGGCGGCTGCCGGATTGCTTCTTGGCTGGAAACATGTTTTATTGGCTACGGTTATTGGCTGCGCTTTGGGTAGCGTTATTCACATCATAAGAATGAAAGTATCAAAAAAAGGAAACGAACTGGCTTTTGGACCTTATTTGTGCTTAGGCATATATTTAACGATATTATTTGGAGAGCCTATTCTTAGATGGTATTTATCATATTTTATTCATTGATTTCAAAGCGAATGCTTGAAATATAAATCCGTTTTTCGGAAATCACTTTATTATATTGAAAGGGGACAAAATAATGGATCAAAGATTATTGTCCATTTACATCGGTTCTGAAGTTATCAGAATTGTAGACGCTACGCGAAAGTCTGCAACCAGTATTACTGTTAACAGTGTTGATGAAGTAAGTACTCCGGCCGGTAGTTTTGATGATGGTTATATTACTGACATTCTTGAGATTGCCAGCGCCATCAGAAGTAAGATAATTGGTAAGGCTTCTAAGGCTAAAGCAGTATTTACAATTTCATCGAAGAAGATTGCCAGCAAGGAAGTAGTAATTCCTTTTGTTAACGGAAGCAAAAAAATAGATTCCGTTCTTACAGCTAATGCAAGCGAATATTTTCCTATGTCAACGACAGGAGATTTTGTGTTTGCTTATAATGTCATGGAAACTTTCCAAGACGATGAAGGCAAAAAACTCCGTATTAACGCTGTTGCTGCTCCTAAAGATTTGATTGATTGCTACTATGAAGTTGCGAGCGAGTTGAAGCTGTCTGTTTATGATATTGACTATGTTGGAAACTCGGTTCAGCAGTTGCTCAAACTTCAGATGAGTTCTAATGAGAATGAAACCAACCTCGTTCTTCAGATTGAAAAAGATGCTACATTTGTTAACATTATGGCAGGCAAGGATATTATCCTTCAGAGATCCGTTCCGTACGGCAAGAATGCTGTTATCAACTCCATTATGGAGATTAAAAAGTTAACAGAAAAAGAAGCGATTGAATTACTAAGAGATAAGGACAGAATGCTTAGAAGCGTAACAGATGAAGAATATTCAGAGGCTGTTCGTTATCTTATCTCTTCAATTGGACGTATCGTTGAGTACCATAGATCACGTAACCCCGAAAGAATCATTGATGGAATCAAGGTGTTTGGTGAAGGCGCTTCGATTGCCGGTATAGATGAAGTATTAAGACAGGAACTTGGCGCTGAGGTTACTAGATTTAGTACATTGAATGGTATTAAAGTATCTCAAAAATCCTATCTTTCTGCTGATCAAGCTTTAAGATTTCTTGCTTGCTTCGGTGCTGTGCTTAGTCCTATTGGTTTAAAAATCAAGAAAGAGAATACACGAGAGGCTTCTAGTGCTTTATTTGACAAGTTGATGATTGCTCTCGTAATAGTTGCCGCGCTTGTAATGATTTCAATTTCTGCCTGGACTCAGGTAAAGTATTATTTTAAAACTTTAGACATCCAAAACAAACAGCAAAAGATTAATGAAATGGAGATAGCCGAGAAGGTTGCTCAAGAATACGAAAGTACTGTTAATTCATATAATATTGTAAAATCATTTGTTGATACTACACACACTGACAATATTATGCTTTATACATTTCTTAAGGATTTAGAGCAAATTATTCCAACCGGCTCAACTATTGATAAACTTGAAGCTAACGAAGGAACGATTGTTTTTGAAATAACTAACGAAACAAAAGAGGGCGTAGCAGATACATACGTAAGAATCAAAGATCTCGATTATGTTACTTCTGTTTTTATTGAAGAAGTGAAAGAGGAAAACGATAATTTCAAAGTCGAAGATGGTCATCTCGTTCTCGATCCTGAAGAAGTTGCTAATATTGAAACATATCCTTATAATTATTCTTTATGGTCTGATAAAGTTAAAATTACCGTACAGCTTAAGGATCCTAATTATACAGCTGGTACTCTTGAAATTACTACATTAGAGGAAGAATCCTCTGAAACAACTGAAGCAAATGAAGAGGAGGTGGCTGAATAATGAAAATATCTGATAGAGATAAGAAACTTATATTGTTTGTACTCCTTGTTGCTATTATCGCTCTTCCTATTGTTTTATTTATCAATCCTAGAAATAAAGCTACTAAGGAATTAGATGAACAGCTAGTCGATCTGAATGAAAGATATAATTATTTAAAAGATTTATCCGAAAAACAGCCTACTTATGAAGCTGAGATTGCTAGACTAAATAGTGAACGAGATGCGTTAATTGAAGGATTTCCTAGTGGGGTTCTAACTGAAAATACTATTATGTTCTTGAGAGATATAGAAAAATCTGACAATCATAAAGTTAGAGCTGAAGTAATAGCTTTTGTGGAAGATGAAGAGACTCAGGTTACAGAGGCTAGTGTTAATGAAAATGGGGAATATGTTGAAGGATTGACTGCAATTAAGTCTACAATTACTGTTGATTACAGCGGACAATATCCCGATGTTGTAGAATTCTTGAACTATGTTTTTACATATAAGGACAAAATGATTCTTTCATCTCTTTCGATGCAATTAGATGAGGAAACAAATCTTATCGGTGGTACGTATGTTCTTGATCAGTATGCTATTTCTGGTAGTGGTAAGGAAGTAGAGAGAGTTGATATTCCCGAAATGCTTCATGGAACTAAGCGATTATTTAGGCTTGTTCGTGATGATGATGGAAACGTAAAGAATTATTGGAGATCTATTGGTGTCACAGATATGGATGAGACTACAGATAATTCTGACGATAATCAAGAATAATTGTTTATTCGCTTCCAGCCTTTGGCTGGAAGCGAAATGAAAAGTATTATTATTTAATCTTTTATAACGAGATGGATTTAGATTTATATTATTATAAAAGATTAAATTCTAATAAATTTAATCTAAGGAGGTTTGAGATTTGAAGAGTTTATTGTTGAAAATTAAGTCAAAAATGATTAAAAACAACAAAGCGTTTTCTTTGGTCGAAGTTTTGTGTGCAATTGTGCTTTTGGCTTTAGTTGCAACTCCTGTTATCCAAGCGATATATAGCGGACTTACCTTGAATCTTAAGTCTAGAAAACTTTTGGGGGCTTCGGATATAACTTCCGGGGTTATGGAGTTCACTTCGTCTACAGTCTTTGATGATTATGATTATACCCCTCCGGGAGGATCCAAGATTACTGTTCCCGGTATGCATTCATACTATTGGGGTGGCGATTCTGGTGATATTAGTACTTGGAGAATTCACGGCATCGATAAAGATGGAAACTCATATAATGCTATATATCCTAGTGGTCCTAAAATCGATACTGCTGTTTTAACGAAGAGTGACCCTGTCAGAGAATTATATTTTTCTGATGCTGTTATGGATGGTGTTAAATATGATGTAATTGTTACCATTACTGATCCCGAATCTACAGAAAACTATTATTGTTATACGGTTGATGTGGAAGTTAGAGAACCTGGCGCAGGAAAAAGTGGGAAGTTATTATCATATGCTACCACTAAGATTGCAAACAAGTATTAATTAAGGAGAGTAATTATGTTTAGTAAATTAATCCTAAAAAAGAATAAGGGTGTTGCAATGATAACAATTATGATTACTATTGCTTTCCTTTCTGTAATTGCAACTGCATTATTATATATTTCTTCTACCAACTATGCTATGAAGACTGCAAACTCTCGTGGTAAAAAGAATTTTTACGAGACTGATGCAAAACTTGTAGAAGCTACAACTGCTATTCGTAATTGTGCGATGGCTGATGGCGATCCTGCTGATCATATAGCTACATTGATTTGCGTTGATGGTACTACTGTGGCTGATCTTAAAGATGAGACTAAAGTTTCCCATTATGATATTAATAAAGTAGCTGGCTTGGTTGATTCAACAAATTATACATTTAAGACTTCAAATAATGTTATTACTGTAAAAGATCATCCAACAGAATCAAATGTTAAGAGATATACTTTGAATGATATCGAAGTTATCCATACTTCAACAAGTGGTTTTGAAAATTCAGTTAAGACTGATTTAGTTATTGATATTTTTGAAAAGCCCGTCGGCGGTGGAGGCGGCGGTGGTGGTGTAGGCAATATGTCTATGCTTCTTGATTCACCTTTAAGTTCTAAGAATGAAGCTTTTAAGAATTTGACTATGGCTGGCAATGCTTTTGTAGCAGATTACGATGATCCTACTCACCCTGTTAGTTATGGTGACGGAAAGTATATTAAACCTGGCACTGAAGGTCTTGTTATGAATAATGATAGCAAGGTTAATTTATGCGGTGATTTTAATGTTGTTTATGGAGATTTGAAATTATCAGGCAATGCTAGTTTAGTATGCTATGGTAATTTGACTGTTTATGGAAATATTGAAGTTAAAGATAAAGCAACATTAATTATGGCTGATGGTGCAAATTTATATCAGTTTACTGCTGCTAATCTTCCAGGAAGAAGTGTTAAGGCTACATTTACTGCAGGTACTAATAATGTTTATCCTTCTGATTTAAAAGATAAAATTGGAAGTCCTTCTGAAAATGATTTCAAAGAATTTTGTAAATCAATTAATATTTATAATACAACAGGCAATGATTATGGTTTGATTAGCAAGATTTTTGTTAAGGGACCTAAAGACAAGAATGGTAATCAGCCGCTTGGTGCTAATACTAGATTGTTAGATTTGGATCCAGGTAAAGGCCAGATTAAAATTGGTAATGCAACAGGGTTAACCAAAACAGATAAAGATTTAGCTGTAGGTTATGATATTTCTTCGTCAATTTATGGTCTTCCTACATTTGGTGTAGGCTTCATTGAAGATCAGAAAAGTGATCTTAAAAATCTAAACTCAGATAATTATAAAAATAAATTATTGCTTTCTTTTAATAGAGGACAAATTACTCTTCTTGAAACATGCCCTAATACTACTTGGATATCCAATGGACCTGTTACATGCGATAAAGAACACAATGTTGTTTTATCCAAGATTGGTTCCACAGAGTTTAATTATATGACTGCCGGAAAGGGAGATAGTGAGAGTAAGTGCTATGATACAGCCACTAATCCATTTAACAACGTGTCTATAGATTTTAATGGTAAGCAGTTTAATGGTAAACTAGGAGCGTTATTTGATAAGGATTGCAATACTACCGTTGACTCTATGTTTGGATATGCTGCATCAGATGGATCTGGCGGCGGCGGATCCACTGCTAAGGTTTATTCCAGCTCTATCTGTTTTAACAACTATTCAAGAGACTTTATCTTTGAATAAGAGAGGAGTAATATGAAGTTTAAGAATAAAGGTCTTACTTATTATGAAGTGATAATTGTAGTAACCATAATGGGTTTGATGGCTGCATTTTTTACTATATCAATTGGTACTGTTTCTAGAAACAATGCAAATAGAACAGCTGATAGTGTCGAAAGCAGTGTAAAAGCGGCTAGAAATAATGCATTATCTAAAGGAAATAAGTATGGTTTTGTGAATTTTTATTACAAAGATAAGAAGTTATTCGTTAATACAGGCGAATTGATTTCTTCATATGATAGTACTACTCAAGATTGGAGACAGATTGGTTCCAGTATTGATCATATTGGTGTTAGATATGATAATGGCGCAGGTCCTTCCTATCATAATTGCATGGATGGTACTTTATTTAATTTTTCTTTTAAGCAATCTACAGGAGAGTGTTTTGGCTTTATGCTTCCATATTCTGGATCGACTACATTTCCTAGTGATGCTGAAATTGATATTGAAAATGGTAAGAGCGAAGCTACTGTTGCTATTGGACAGTATGGTAATATTGGAGTCAAATAGTTTAGGAGGAATGATATGAAAAGAAATAAAGGTTATACCTTAGTTGAACTACTTGTTTCAATTACTGTGTTTGCAATTGCGATGGTTAGTATTGTTGCAATTATGTCTAACACTTTGAATGCATATTCCAATGCAAATATTGATGTCACTGTTCAAGAAGATGCTCAGATTGTAGCCAACCAGATTGAAGAAATGCTTTGTGATACTAAGAGTATTAGTAAATCTGGTGATATTTACGTATGCACTTCTGTTGAAAGAGGTCAGAAACAACCAGATGATACATTTCCTGAAAAAACTTTAGAATACGATCTTCAACTTGTTGGTACTGATTTAAATCTTACTGTTAAAGATCCTGCTTCAGGTTCTGTTAAAAATTCTGTTTTAGCTAAGAATGTTAAAGCTTTTAGCATCAATAGTTATGATGCAGAGACTAGTGTTACAGGTGGATCTTTATATAATGAAGCTACTTTTAATATAGATTTTGATACTAATGGCAAAACATATTCAGTAAGCAGAAACGTATATTTTAGAAATCATAATGAGAATAGTTCTTTTAACAGTATTACATATTTAAAAGAGTCTACTGGAGGAGGATCTTCTGTTTCTAAAGATGAAAAGCTTTTAGATGTAAAGAGATTTGCAACTTATAATTTAACTGCAAATGCGGAACTTAATATTAAGTATTTTGCAAAAGATGCAGTTAGTGGTAATAATATATATTTCTATAAAAAAACTGGAGATAATGTATATGTTGCAGATAATACAGCATCAGGATTTTTTGACATAACTGTCGTTGATAACTTTCCACACAAATCAGAGGCTGACTTTTCTACTGCAAAAACATATATTTTAAAAGCTAATAGTGTAGTTGAAGGTAATTTTGGCAGCGCTCTGTGCGGCAATGATTACTATTTGGTTGGTTATAGAGATAAGGATTTAAAAGAAAAAGTTGTTGTTGCGTTGAAAGTAGATGCAGTTGAAGGTAAATACAGTGTTGTTCAGGTTCATGGCTCTGGATCAGTAAATGCTGAACCATTATTAAGCCCTGTAGAAATAACAGGTATTGATATTAATGGTGCTATTCTTGCAGGAAAACCTGTTAAATGTTCATTAGAATTGGCTGGTCAGAAGTTTCCTAATACTGTTTCATTAACTTCAAATGGCGGTAAGATAGATTGGAATGATGGCAATTGCGGTCAATGGGCTGGAGGCCAGATGAATCTTGGTGCATTTACTGATCCTTTCAATGGTGGTATTTTTATTGGTATTGATAACCCAGGTGCTCAGTATGGAGGTGTTAAAGATAAAATTGGTAATAATGATAAACTTAAAGTTACGCTGACCGTTGGAGATAAGACTGTTTCAATTCCTGAATTAGGCTTTGACATTCTTGGTACTGGATTATAATTTTTTTAAGTATTAGAAATAAAGTATCCACTAGATTTTATCTAGTGGATACTTTATAATTTATTAAATTTATTAATTAGTTTTTGATTATATTTTGTTATGGAGTATATATTTTGAAAAAGGTAATAATAGTATTAACTTTTATAATATCATCAATTGTTCTATCCTCTTGTGAGTCACCGAAGAAACTGGACAGTGCTATAGGAACTTATTATTTTGTTTATGAATATGGTCCTATGTATACACGAGATAATCTCAATTATAAAATTGTTTTAGATGGTAAAGGCAAAGGAGAATACCACAAAGATGATAGTATTCATAAAATAAAATATGAATTTGATAAGCCTGATATTATAATAAAAGACAACACTAGCGGTATTATATATAAAGGCACATTGTCAAAAGGCGAATTACTTCTTTATGACGGTAGGATTGGTGATGACATGACTTCAGAATTTTTGTTTAAGTCAAAGAATACATATTAAGTTTAATTATTTTATATTATTTTTATATTGTTAATTATAAAATTGTATATTTTTCTTATTTCTGTTAAACTTGATATAATTATTTAAGAATAAATTTGAATTAGAGGTAATATATGAAAATATTCTTCAAAACTGTAAAAGGAGTATATATGCTTGTAAACAATCCAATCTCTAAGTTCTTATTCAAGACCTTAGTTCTATTTGTTGGATTCATGGGCAAATGGGTATTTATCATTTTCATTGGCCCGATAAGCTGGTTTATTCTTAAGTTGTCATTCAAGCATGCAATTACACGTACATTGCCCAAGATGCTCAAGAAGTATTTTACTGTTACATTCCCTAAGATTCTTAAGAAGAAAGTTCTAAAAACTTATCCGGTAAATATGGTTGTGGGTTTCTTAGATAAGTTTAAAGGTTAACGTTAAATGTCCTTAAAAAGTCCATCGCAGATGGGCTTTTTTATATGTCTTTATATAAATTTTATAATTTTTTACTTGCAAAATGGGCTTTCTTAGTGTAAATTCATTTATTGTGTTGTAAAGAGAGTTTCTTTTTGCACTATATATAGAAGAAACAAAGTGATAAAAGAGGAGTAATTCATGGCGAAGTACTTGGTAATAGTGGAGTCACCCGCTAAAGTAAAAACGATTAAGAAGTTTCTCGGATCTAACTACGAAGTAGTAGCGTCTCAAGGACATGTTCGCGATATGCCCAAGAGCCAGCTTGGATTCGATGAGAACTATGATCCCAAATATATTACAATTCGCGGTAAGGGCGATGTGCTCTCGATGCTTCGTAAAGAAGTTAAGAAGGCTGATAAGATATATCTTGCAACCGACCCTGACCGTGAAGGAGAGGCTATCAGCTGGCATCTCTATGAAGCGCTTAATTTGAAGGATAAGAAGGTTGCCCGTATAACTTTCAACGAGATTACTCAGACGGCCGTTAAAGAGGCTTTAAAAGAACCCAGAGACATAGATATGAACCTGGTTGACGCACAGCAGACCCGTCGTGTGCTCGATCGTATGGTTGGTTATCGTATTTCACCCCTTTTATGGGCCAAGATAAAAAGAGGTCTTTCTGCAGGTCGTGTTCAGTCAGTTACTCTCAAGATGATATGCGACAGAGAGGATGAGATTAACGCATTTATTCCCAAGGAATATTGGTCACTTGACGCTGTACTTGATGTTGCAGGCGAGAAGAAGCCTTTGACTGCGCATTTTTACGGCAAAGGTGATGATAAGATTGAATTAGATGATAAAAAGACGGTTGATGAGATTGTTAAGGCAGTAAGCAAGGCTGAATTCAACGTATCAGAGGTTAAGAATGGTACCAGAAAGAAGAATTCACCCCTTCCTTTTACTACTTCAACTCTTCAGCAGGAAGCAAGTAAGGTTCTTGGTTTCTCTACACAGAAGACCATGCGTATAGCACAGAGCCTCTATGAAGGTGTTAATATCGGCAAGAATACTGTCGGTATCATTACATATCTTCGTACCGATTCCGTTCGTGTGTCTGACGAAGCTGTAAAGAATGCTAATGAGTATATCAATAAGCATTATGGCAAGGAATATATTAATCCTAATGAGCAGGCTCAGAAGTCCGGTAAAAAGATTCAAGATGCACATGAGGCTATTCGTCCTACAGACCTTACCAGAACACCTGAGATGATTAAGGATTACCTTCAGAGAGACGAGTACAGACTCTACTCACTTATCTATAAGAGATTCCTTGCATCACGTATGTCTCCTTGC
>JAEEGL010513021.1_pt1 | contig 30849 bp, 30 predicted proteins | sample 9134231 | NCBI WGS metagenome assembly JAEEGL01 (sample SAMN16246548, study PRJNA631951) | gut metagenome | biome: gut microbiome; feature: rumen; material: fiber-attached | host: Bos | place: Iran: Karaj | collected 2018-10 | reverse complement strand
TTCGACTACTACGGCGCACCCGATGCTGAAAACATCATCATCGCTATGGGTTCGGTAACCGAATGTATCAAAGAGGTTATCGATTTGAAACTTTCAAAAGGCGAAAAAGTTGGTTTGATTTCAGTTCACTTGTATCGTCCTTTCTCATTGAAATTCTTAAAAGAGGCTATTCCTGCTTCGGCTAAGAGAATCTGCGTTCTCGACCGTACAAAAGAACCCGGTGCTAACGCTGAACCCCTTTACTTAGACGTTGTTAACGCACTCAGCGAACTCGGTCTCCTTAAAAATATAAGTGTTTGCGGCGGACGTTACGGCCTCGGCTCTAACGATACAACTCCGGCTCAAATCATTGCCGTTTATGACAACTTGGCATTGAATACTCCGAAAGATCATTTCACACTCGGTATTACCGATGACGTAACTTTCACTTCACTTCCCGTTGGAGAAGAAGTTGCAGTTGGCGGCAAAGGCATGTTCCAGGCTAAATTCTACGGTCTCGGTTCTGACGGTACTGTCGGCGCAAACAAAAACTCTGTTAAAATCATCGGTGAAACAACTGACAAATATTGTCAAGCATATTTCTCTTACGACTCTAAAAAGTCAGGCGGTTTCACTTGTTCACACCTCCGTTTCGGCGACGAACCTATCCGTTCAACATATCTTGTTACGACCCCGAACTTTGTTGCTTGTCACCAGCAGGCTTACCTCAACATGTACGATGTTACAAGAGGTCTTCAAGACGGTGGTTCGTTCCTTTTGAACACGATTTGGGACGGTGAAGATTTGATTCACAACATTCCGAACAAAGTAAAAGCATATTTTGCTAAACACAATATTAAAGTTTATTACATCAACGCTACAAAAATCGGTCAGGAAATCGGTTTAGGAAACCGTACTAACACGATTTTGCAGTCAGCATTCTTCCGTATTACGGGCGTTATTCCTGTTGACAAAGCCGTTGACGAAATGAAACATTTTGCTTACAAATCATACAGCAAAAAAGGTGAAGACATCGTTAATATGAACTACAACGCTATCGACAGAGGCGGTGAGTACAAAGAATTAACGGTAGATCCCGCTTGGGCAAACTTGGAAGATACTCCGAAAGTTTACACCGACGGTGATGATTTCATCAACAAAGTTGTACGTCCTATCAACGCTCAGGACGGTGATTTGCTTCCCGTATCAACATTCAAAGGCATTGAAGACGGTACTTGGAAAGCCGGCACTGCTAAATTTGAAAAACGCGGCGTAGGTGCTTTTGTACCTGTTTGGGACGCTGAAAAATGTATTCAGTGTAACAAGTGTGCATACGTTTGTCCTCACGCTTGTATCCGTCCTTTTGTTATGACAGAGGAAGAAAAAGCAGGCTTTGGTGGTCAGACCATCGAAATCAAGGCTCCGGCAGCATTGAAAGGTATGTACTTCACAATGCAAGTTGGTGTTAAAGACTGTTTGGCTTGCGGTAACTGTGCTGACGTATGTCCGGGCAATCCGAAACTCGGCGGTCCTGCTCTTACGATGAAACCTTACGATGACGGTTCAGAGGCTGCTGCAAAAGAGGCTGCTAACTGGGATTACTGCGTTGAAAAAGTTACTTCAAAACAGGATTTGGTAGACATCACCTCTAACGTTAAGAACTCACAATTTGCAACACCGTTGTTTGAATTTTCAGGTGCGTGTGCAGGTTGCGGTGAAACTCCTTACGTTAAACTTATTTCTCAACTCTTTGGTGACAGAGAAATTGTTGCAAACGCAACCGGTTGTTCTTCAATTTATTCAGGTTCAGTTCCTTCAACACCTTATACAAAGAACGCAAAAGGTCAAGGTCCGGCATGGGCAAACTCATTGTTTGAAGACTTCTGCGAGTTCGGTCTTGGTATGGCAATCGCTAACAAGAAGATGAAAGCACGTTTGACCAAACTTATGACAGAGGCTCAGACTTGCGAATGTTGTTCAGCAGAGTTGAAAGCACTTTTCAACGAATGGATTGAAAAACAGAACGATGCAGCAGCAACGAAAGTTTTAGGACCGAAGATTGTAGAGGCTTGCACGGCTTGCGGTTGCGACAAGTGTAAAGAAATCCTCATCTACAAAGATCACTTGGTAAAACGCTCACAGTGGATTATCGGTGGTGACGGTGCATCATACGACATCGGATACGGCGGACTTGACCACGTAATTGCTTCGGGCGAAGATGTTAACGTATTTGTTATCGACACGGAAGTTTATTCTAACACGGGTGGACAGTCTTCAAAAGCAACTCCGCTTGGTGCAATTGCTAAATTTGCTGCATCTGGTAAGAGAGTTTCAAAGAAAGATTTGGGCTTAATTGCAACGACTTACGGTTACGTTTACGTAGCACAGATTGCAATGGGTGCTGATCAGGCTCAGACTTTGAAAGCCTTGAAAGAGGCAGAGGCATATCCGGGACCGTCATTGGTAATTGCATACGCTCCTTGTATCAACCACGGCTTGAAAGCCAAAGGCGGCATGGGTAAATCTCAGGCAGAGGAGAAGAAAGCAGTTGATTGCGGTTATTGGCACTTGTGGAGATTCAATCCGCAACTTGAAGCCGAAGGCAAGAACCCGTTCACTTTGGATTCAAAAGAGCCGAATTGGGCAGAATTCAAGAACTTCTTGTTAGGCGAGGTACGTTTTGCATCGCTTCAAAAGTCGTTCCCTGGACAAGCAGAAGAACTTTACGCTGCATGTCAAGAGGCCGCTTTGAAACGCTACAACAACTACAAACGCTACGCAGCAATGGATTATTCAAAATAATCGAAAAATAGACTAAAACATATCAAAAGCCCCATACATCAAAATGGTGTATGGGGCTATTTTTACATAATCTTTTACTCCAACACTTCCAACTTCCAGCCCCTGAACACCACAACAGCCGTATGTAAGTGCCACTTGTTGGCGGTACATTTTTCGGTGATACGATGATCAGTGATGTATTTCTGTAATTGTGCCGCTGCGTCGTTTTTCAGTTGCGAAACAACTTCATCAGAAGAATTTTTCCTGCAATATTTGAGTTCAATCATGTAGGCATGCCGCTTGAAACCAAGCGGTTCGAGGTACATATCGGCAAAACCGTGGTCTGCTTCATACTCGGTGTATATTTGGTAACTCGAATTTTTGCAGAAGTGCGACAAGAAAAAGCCTTTTACAAAAAATTCTCCCTTTGAATCAAAATCCCTTACCGATGAATTTTCGTCCATCACAGACGCAATGTAAGATATGAACGGCTTGCAGTCGCCTCTGAAAACAAGGGTGTTCCAATACGTACTCAGCGTGGCAACATCAGTGCGCCAACCTATTGACTGCGAAAAACATTTTTCCAAATATTTGCAATACTGCTGACGGACAGTATCGTTTGGAACAACAAATGCGGGGTCGCCTTCATCATCTAAACTATATGTCAAAAGTCCCATATAATAAAGCAGACTTTGGAGATTTTCGGGGTCTGACAATGCCTCAATAGCAAATTCGGGATTGAGTTCAAAATAAGTTCTTCCTGTGTTAACGATGTCGAGAATTATTTGCGACTTTTCGCCGAAATTCTTCTCGATTTTCACCATTTTCTCCATCTTGAAATAATCGGTGGAAACGTTGGGGTCAATGAGTTTTTCGGGAATTTTACCGTTGCTGTTGACGTAACTGCGGACAAAGTACAAAACCATATCAGAATTAAAAACTCTCTCATCTTCAATGCTTTCAGATGCAAAACAATAATTATTGTAAATCGGCTTCATCCTCTCAATTAATTCATCTACAGTGTGTTTAAAAACACCTGTCGCATCGCGGTAATATTCAAGCATTTTTCTTACGTCGCTTTCCGAAAAACCCATTACATCGTTAAACATTGGGTCTGTCGAATGATTTGCGGCTATGTTGAAACCGCTTGTAACATCGCTGAGCGTAAGCGGCGAAACGCCTGTGATAAAAATTCTTTCAACAGGGGCATCGTTGGCGGTGGTCATGGCCTTCAAAACGTTGAAAAACAGGCGGAAAAATCCGTCGCCATGAGTAAGATTTTTATAAGCGGTCTCATCTGTGGAAAATAATGTGTTGGCAAAATTATCGTACTCGTCTATCATAATATAGATTTTGTAGGGAGATTTTTCTGCCAATACAATCACAGCGTCTAACATTTCGTCACATTTGCCTTGGGCTGTTGACATTATTTCTTCTGTGTTTTGAGGCAAAAACTGACGGTATTTGTCCACGAAACTGCTAATTGCCCGGCAAGTCTTTGAATTAAAAGAAATTTCCACATTATCCTTGTTGCTGTCAATCGACGAAAAATTAAATTTCAAGACCATATATTTACCCTGTCTCGGCGTTGGGTTCTTAAAAATATCCAATCCGCCAAAATTCTGCTCGAAATCATCTTTGCGCATTACGTCATAATATGCATCCAAAGTATTGAGGAACAGACTTTTGCCAAATCGTCTCGGACGTAAGAATATGATGTACTTGGCGGCGTTTTCAAAGTTTCTGATAAACGCCGTCTTGTCGATGTAATAAGAATTTTCTTTGCGGATGGTTACATAATCCGTCTCACCGTAGGGTATCAGTCGCATAATGGTTGAAGTTTTATTTAGCGACAAATGTAGCCAAAAATATTGGTTTGCAAAAAAATATTTTGCACTAACCAGCAATATATGGAACAGCCTGCTCTACTCCAAAGTCTTTTAGCAAAGGGTGTTTAAGTACCCTTGATACTATCTATATCTCTCGTACTCTTTCAAACAGGCTGCGATTTTTTCCAAATACAGTTTGTCGGTTTCGTCAAAAGTTGCAAGTGAATCACTGTCTATGTCCAAAACCGCAGTAATCCTGCCCGATTTTGAAAACACAGGAACTACAATTTCTGATTTTGAAAGCGAACTGCACGCTATATGACCGGGAAATTTCTCCACATCTTCTACCACAACAGTCTCCCCTTTCAACCATGCCGTACCGCATACGCCCCTGCCTTTTGGAATCGTAATACACGCCGGATCGCCTTGAAAAGGTCCGAGCAGCAAATTTTCGCCGTCAACGACATAAAAACCCGTCCAAAAGAAATTCATGGTTCTGTGAACCGCTGCCGCAACGTTGGCAAGCGAACTTATTCCGTATTTCACGCCGGAAACCAATGCCTCAATTTGAGGCAGAAGTTCCGAATATTTCGATATTTTTTCCGTTTGTGTCATTGTCTTGGTGTTTTATAAATTACAGTTTTTTACGGACGCCTGTGCAAGGCATTTCTGATTTTTTTAGTGTAAATCATGCATGCAAGCAAGAAATAAACCACGGTTTGAACAGCAATTCCCCTCATCTCAAACGCCACGTCAGAAATCGATGCTCCCATACCCGAAATCCTCATATAAGCGTTAAGACCGAATGTCGAAGGGAAAAGATAAGAAAAATATCTTATGCCGTCCGGAATCGCCGAACCCGGCCACGAAAGTCCGCACATAAAATACAGCGGCAACGACATAAAGACAAATACCAGCATACAGTCTTCACGTCTGAAAATCAAATAACTAAGCACCATTCCGAGAAAACAGCACGCGGTGATATACGGTATCAAAAACAGTATAAAATCCCAATAATGACCAAGTTGCGGCAATCCGAAAAGTTTTGTGACCACAATAAACGCATAAATGCCGTGAATAATATACAGCATCAGATAAAACAACATTTTTCCGACCACTATTTCCACTGAATTTCTGTAAAAACGGTTCAGAGGTATTACAAAACCGCCGTTCTGCTCTCTGCTGCGTCCCATACTCATACCGATTCCAAGAAACAGCGACTGCTGAAATATCATCATCAAAATCGGCGGAATCATAAACGCCGCATAACCACTCTGAGGATTATAAAGCGGAGTGTATTTGTAATCAATAGGAGTAGCCATAATTTCCGCTTCACGTTCGGTTTTTGGTCTCATATAGTTGTAAACTTTGATTCTGCGATTCATCGCGATAGAAACGTTGCTGCAAGCCGAAGCAGCACATTTGTAATACACCATACTCATCATATTGCAGTAAAGTCCCACAACAGTTTGACGACCTTTGTTTAGAGCGGTCTCAAAATCGCGGTCAATATGTATAATGGCGTACGCCTTCTGCTGCTCTATCATTGTGTACGCTTCATTAATATTCAAACAGTTGCCAACAACTTGCACATCAGGCGTAGCGTCTACCTTGCGGACAAACTCGCGGCTAAGTACGGATTTGCTGTCGTCAACCACCACAACCGGGGTATCACGTTGAACCTCAGGCGTATAAACGTAAGCGTAAAGCAACGGGTAGGCAAGCGGTAAAATTATCACGAAAAGAATAATTCCCACATCGTGAAACACCGTCCGCAACTCGTCATACCATATTTTTGTAATATTCATAATAATTACTTTTTACGGTTTATATTCCATTGTTTTAAAAGCGTGTGCTATTCTGAAAAGCATTGTCAACGGCAAAAGGCAAATCAGCAGCAACGCCACTATCGACGGCCATGCGTAAACCAATTTAAAACCATTTAACGCCTGATTTACGTACAGCATATAATAATGTCTTAACGGACTTATCCATGCAAGATACTGAAAGACAGGTTTCATCGCAGTCAACGGGAAGGTAAAACCGCAGACCGAAATCTGCAAAACCCCGAACAACGAACACGCACTCATACCCATTCTCAGTGTCAAAAATATTCCGAAAAAGAACACTGCAAGAGCCTGCGAAGCAAAAATACACAGCCAACCGGCACAAATAATTCTTATCAGGCTGACTTTTAACGGAAAACCTTGATATTTATAAAAATAAACATCTATGAAAACCATCAAAACGCAGTACAAAAGCGTTTGAGGCCAAAGTTTTCCGGCAAGGGCAATCGTTGAGGATTCGCCTGCCATTTCAAAAAGTTCTTTTTGCGTTCCCATTTTCCATTCCGAACCGATAGTGTAAGCTGTAAACAGCATGATTATCAGGAAGAAAAGTCCGGGAACAACAATATTATTCAAGTAAACGGAATAGTTCAAACCCGGATTTGCAATCGGGTGAGTCTCTATTGAAATCGGCTGCAAAATTCCCATCATCAAACTCGGCGGAACGCCTTTCGCGCTGAGTGTTGCCCTCGTTACTGCAAGCCCGGCAAGTTCGGAAGTCATTTGAAGGTCTTTCATAAGAAGGCTTCCGGCTGCATACCACGTGTCTGCAGTATAAAACGAAATCTGAGGACGACGGCTTGCAAGGGCTTTATCAGTTGTATTTCGCGGAATGTAGAAAAAGGCGTAAATCTCGCCCCTCTGCATCGCCGAGCGTGCCTCTGAAAAACTGCCGTAATGCGCCTTTATGTCCGTATTCTGCATCGCACCGAGAATCCTGACAATACTGCGGGTTGTTGACGTGTTGTCTTCGTCAACCACGCCGCAAGGCATTTTGTCGGGAGTGCCGCTGCGCATAATCTGCGTAAAATATATCAGACACAAAACCGGTGCTATCAATATGACAAACAGATACATAGGACGGTGAGAAAATATGCCTATCTCTCGCAGCCCTATTCTGAATATCCGTGTAATAACCTCTTTCATGCCGTTAATTTTTCAAAACTGCCGACATACCGACACAAATTCCGTCAACCTCACTTTGATTAAGAGGCTTGGCCTGAACTTCAAAAGTTTTAAGGTCGTATTGATCAAGGGCTTTTGTGGCTTTCCAAGCGGCAAAGTTTCCAACGTTTTTCATACGTGTAATTTTTACGTCAACTTCTTTATTGAGCGCGGGAACAAACACTTTTTTCTGATCGTTGACTTTGATTCCGGGAAGATAATCCTCTCTGACAGAGAACACAAACCAATAATCACCGGTTTTAGAAATGTTCATAATCGGAGAACCCGTGCCGACAAGTTCGCCAAGTTCGGGATAAATCTCTGTGATTTCGCCGTCTGCCGAGGCAATCAAAACCATCTCGTCGATATACGAAGACACCTCACTGACAGCACCTTTTGCCCGCTCAACCTGTGCTCTGGCAGCGGCTTTGTCTTCTTGCTGAGCACCGTTTATAGCCATATCATACTGCGACTTTGCGGCTTTTTCGGTGGCAGTCATCGCGTCAAAATTTGCTTTTGCCTCGTCGCGTTTCTGAGCCGCTATGACCCCTTCCTTAAAAAGATTTTCGGCTCTCTCGTATGTTGCTTTTGCAAGTTCAAGACCCGCTTTTGCCTTTTGCCACATCTCAAACGCACCCTGAATCTGCTCTTTGCGCGCACCGTTTTGAGCCTTATCTTCTATGGCTTTTGCGGCTGAATAAGCGGCGTTTGCCTGAGATAGTTTTGCCATAATGTCCGGGGCTTCAAGAATTGCAAGTGTATCGCCTTTTTTTACCCTGTCGCCTTCCTCAAAACGGATTTCGGCTATTCTGCCGGGAACTTTTGACGAAACACGGTAAGAAGTAGCCTCGGTTTCGCCTTGAATTACTTCTTCGGGATCGGTTTTCGTCAAACCGATAATTATTACTACTGCTATTACGGCCAAAATCACAGCCGCAAACAACAAATTTGCCGTTACTTTTCTGTTCATTTTGTCTAATAAATTAAGAATTACGAATTATGAATTATAAATTAGTAATTTAATCTTCCTGTCGCTTTATCCAAATAAAGTTGTGCGAGTTTGAGGTCAATTTTTGCCTGAACCATAGTGGACTGCGCTTTCAGCCAGCCGGTCTGAGCCTCCAAAACGTTTGACACAGGAATCACGCCTTCTTTTAAGCCGACATTTGCATACCGCAAATTTTCAGTCGCCGATTGAAGGCTTTTTTGAGCGGTTGCAAGACGTTTTGCAGCCTCCACAACTTTTTGCGAAGACTGTTTTACTTGAAGTTCGATTTTCTCCTGCGTCTCTTCGTATGTACAAGCGGCTTTTTCGGCTTCGAGTTTTGCCACTCGGGTTTTGTAAATGCGCTCTCCGCTTGTTATAATCGGAATTTTAACGCCGACGCCTACCGTCCACATACCCTTCATCTTGTTTTCAAAACCGTCAAAACAATTGGGGTTTGTCCACGTATAGCCGCCTGTCAAAGCCACGTTGGGCAAAAATTCCGCACGGGCAACATTGATTTTCTGTTCGTAAATTTTGTCGGCGAGTTCCAAAGCGCGGAGTTCGGGACGGTTGACGTTTCTGCCGTCAATGTTGGCCGTGTCAAGGTTTTCCGCCTCTGAAATGTCCGAGAGAGTTATAATGTCGTCATTATCGGAATCGGCTAACGAAAAATCGCTGTCAAACGACATTCCGCAAAGTTGACACAAAAGCATTTTACAAAGTGCCAAACCGTTGTCCACCTGAATAACAGCAACTTCTGCCTCGTTGAGTTTTACTTTTACGCTGAGACCGTCGGCTTTTGTGGCAAAACCGTTTTCAACCATTTTTTCAACGTTGCCGTCCAAAGTCCTAAGCAAAGTTGCATAACTTTCTGCAAGTTTTTTCTTCCTTTCCAAGGAGACAATTTGCCAATATGCTTCGTCAACTTTTACTATAAGTTCCTGATTTTTAAGGTCGTATTTAGCCTCCTCAACCTGGTTGAGATAGTCGGTGATTTTGTTGTAAGCGATAATTTTGCCGCCCATATACACAGGCTGGGTCAGCATTATGCTTGCAAGAAAAATATTATGCGTGTTGAGGGTCAGAGCGTCTGCGATTTCGTTGCCCACGCCATTAATAGCACCGAGAGCCGTTTCAATTCTGCCCGGCGACTGAATAGCCTGAACAAGTTGCGGTAGATAATTTTGAACCGCCTGTGCTAACTGAGGGTTTGCTTGAAGGTACTGCAAAAACTGCGGATTCTGTTGAAGTTGCTGAATTTGTTGAAATACCAAGTTTTTTCCTTCCGTAATCTGACCGGTAAGATTTGAACCGATTCCCCGTAATTTTTCTTCCTGTTCTTCGCTTATAAGATTTATGTTTTTGCTTGTGTAAACGTATGCTCCAACGGCGTTTACTCTCGGAAGGTATTTAGAAAATGCCGTCTTTTTGTTGTATTCTGCGATTTCTTTATCAATCGCCGACATTCTCACATCCTTGTTGCCATTGATTGCCATTCTTCTGCAACTATCTAAGGTTAAGACAGTTTGAGCATTTGCAAAGCCATTCAAAAGCAACATTGAAACTACAATTATAAACTTCTTCATTTTGAAAAAAAATTTTTTGCAAAATTACTTCAAATATTTCGTTTAACAAACAAAAAAATATAAAAAATTAATAGTAAAAAAAATTTTTGAAATCAAAAAGTATTTGTAATTTTGCGGCGACAATATCCAAAAAAATCATTAAAAAAATTAAAAAGTATTAATTATGAAAAAATTAACTTATTTAGCGGCTTCAGCAGTTCTTGCCGTTTCCCTGCTTTCATCTTGCGGCGGAAACAAAAACGCTAACAACACAGAAAATGCAGCCGCTACCGAAACCACTCAGGAAGATGCAGCGGCTAAGGCAGCAGCAGACAAAGCAGCAGCAGAAGAAAAAGCCCTTGCAAGCGCAACTGAATTTTTCGGTTGGATTAAATCTATTGACGGTCAAAACGTTACAATCGCAAACGCAGACGGTCAGGAAATCACCGTTACAATTCCCAACGCAGGCGACGAACTTATCGAAGGTTCTCCTATCACTATTAAATACATCGAAGTAGAAGGTGCTAAAAAATCTGCTACCGACAATGAGAAATCAGTAAAACTTTCTCAAAGTTTCAAAAAACTTTTGGGAAAATGGGGTACCGGCAAAGACAATGCTGAAATCACGTTTGAACTCCGTAAAAGCGGCAAATGCAAAAACGTTGGTAAAGGTCAGAATGCTCAGTTCAAATCTTGGCGTTTGAAAGACGACCAGACCATCGAGTTTGAAGTTGAGGCAAACGGCAAATCATTCTTCATGCCCTGGCAGGTTGAGGGTCTTACTGACGATGAAATGAATCTCGTAAACGGCGAGTCAAAACTTGCTATGAAACGTATCGATTCCAACCGCGAATAGTTGAAGTATTTACATAGTATTTTATAGTTTTAAAAGTTGGATACCCTGTTTTGGTTTTTATCAAGACGGGGTATTTTTTTAACATTTTTTTAGATAGGGTTTGGCCGTTTTCAGGTGTTATAAAAGTGAAAACAATTTAGGCTACCTGAATTAATAATATATATATTTTTTCTTAGTGAGAGTTTTTTTGATGATGTGTTTATATTGTTAGTTGTTACAATAGGTTAAAGTTCTCCTACTAAAAAAGAGCTGTGAATATTTTTTTTGAGAAAGGAAAGCAGTGCTTAATAAAAAAAGTGCTGCTTTTTTTATGATGTCCCTGCCTCGGTCTCCGGTCTTCAAGAGGGACAATTGAAAGACCGGAGTTTCTTTTTTGATAAAAAAGCGTTCTTAGAGTTTAGAAAATCTTAAAAGTTTTTTTTCAACAGTTATTTTCTTTTTGTGTTTTAAAAAAGTCTACTTTCTGAAATATTCAGAATCGCTCATCCATGCTTCGATTTCAAGCGGTTCTTCTTCGAGAGTGATTTTCTCGCTCATCCAAGCCTCTACATCGAGTTTTTCTTCGGCGTTGAAATTGATTTCTTCGCTCATCCAATCTTCGATTTCAAGTTTTTCTTCGGCGTTGAAGTTGATTTCTTCGCTCATCCAATCCTCGATTGTCAAAGCCTCTTCCTTGTTAACAACAACAGGTTCAAACATCCAACTTTCAAGTTCCAAAGCCGTTTCTTCAACTGCATCTTCACTATCCGGACCGATATTAGTCTCGTTGCCGTCTACATGCTTCAAAGTATCGATTTTAACATTAGAATAACTGTTTACTGGATTCATCATTGTTGCCGCGAACATCGTTACAACGGCAATCATTCTTTTACTAAACTTCTTCATGATCGTTATGTTTTTTTAGTTAATACTCATTTTATTGTTTTCTTCCGTTTCAACTCCTTATGTGTGTTGGGGAGTTTTTTTTGCTTTTTGCTACAAGTTTTGGAAAGGACTTATTTCCTTTCAAAACAGGTAAAGGTAATTTTGCGTCGTCAATTTTTTGTTATTTTGCGATGAATTAGTAAACTTTTAAGTATCTTCTTCAAAGAACGTATATGCTGTAAATCTGTCCTCAGTATCTCTTCTGATTACGGTGCAAAGATATATCAAAAAACTGTTATGCAGAACACTTTTTTATTTAAGATTTTGTTAATTAAATGATACTTTTACCCGTCATTTTTTTGGGGTCTCGCAGATATTTTTTATTTTTGCATTATGTTAATTAATATTCTATTAAAATGAAAAAAATATTGTATTGTGTAGCGTTGTTATTTGCGTTTTACGGTTGCAAAAGCCCGGAAGACGACATAAAGGCGCTTAACGTTTTTTTTACGGATTTGTCGGAAGTTTATACCAATGACTTCACGGGACCCGATGCAGACGATGTTACAAAGATTGATTTTGCCGTCAAAAAAATGCTGAACAAAAACCCAGAAATGTTTACCCCCGCCGGCAAACGTAGTTTCGGAATTGACACGGCAAAAGTCCATGCTACTGTATTGCAGTATTTTTCGTATCCCGTTAAAAAACCACAAAACACGGTTGACGTAGATTTGACACCCGAAGGTAAATACGAGATTATGAAAACAGTCTCTACGGAAAAAATATTTTCAAAAGTGGAAAAAATTGTGGCAGAAAGAAACGACACACTGCTTTTGGAAGTCAACGTGTATTCGGGTGCAGAAGGTGCTGAGGCTGCATTATACAAAAAAATGCGTTCTGTCGTAGTAAGAAAAGACGGCGGTTTTAGAATTGTGTCATATATTCAGTCCAAATGATTTCCGACAAAAAAGCATTAAGAAAACATATCCGAGGACTAAAAGAAACTTTTTCGTCCTCGAAATTAAAAAACTTTTCTCAAAACGTAACGGATAGAATCCAACGCGAACCGTTTTGGCAAAACGCCCAAACGGTTTTGCTTTACTCGCCTCTTAAAGACGAACTTGATATTACACCTCTTATAAAGGATGCAACGTTAAACGGAAAAACCGTCTTGTTACCCATTGTTAACGGCGAAGATTTGACTATCGGCATCTATAAAGACGACACCTCACTAACAAAAGGTGCGTTTGGGATTTCAGAGCCTTCAACAGAAAATTTTCCGAAAGAAAAATACTCAAAAATAGATGTCGCAATAATTCCGGGTATGGCTTTTGACAGACACGGCAACCGACTCGGCAGAGGCAAAGGCTATTATGACAGATTTTTAAAGAAACTAACCGGCACTTATATAATAGGTGTCTGTTTTCCGTTTCAAATGTTTGAGGAGATTCCCTCAGAGGAGTTTGACGTTAAAATGAAGAAAGTATTTTACTAAAAAAACGGAGCGCATTTTTTATACGCTCCGTTTTTTTTTATTTTTTAGTCCGTTACCACAACTAAGATTTTGCTGTTTTCCCAGAATTTCACGGGGTCGGTAATTTCGATTTTTTCAACGGTCTTACCTTTTTGAACGAGTTTGTAAGAGCCGCTCGGATGGTTTGAAAGAATCTGCGCCTTTTTAACATTCAGGTTGACAGAATTACAAGACCTCAAATCAACTTTCGTAAAATAATCTTTATCCATTCCCTGACCGATTTTCAATCCCTTGAAAACACCGTCTTTTGCAACAATGTTATGATTCATAAGTTCTTTTTTGGAACCGACAACATAATATACAGTGTTAAGTGCTTCGTCCTGAGAAGAAATAATTTCGGATTTTTCATCGCTAAGACGCTGTTCTTCTCTGAGGGTAGAATCTATTACAGCCATTTGGCTTTCCAACTGCTGAACGTCAAGATTAAGTTTTGCCAACTGTCCTTTAAGGTCAGAAATTTCAGAATCTTTGCTGTTAATCTGTTCGGTAAGGAGTTGAATGGTTTTTGCCATCTCCTTATTTTTAAGACCGTTTTTTTGAAGTTTATTATTTAAATCGTTGATTGTCTGCTTGTTCTTCTGCATCAACTCGTAAATCGAAAGAATGTCGTTGTTGATTTGGTCGGCAGAAGTTTCGTCAAGTTCTTTTCCGCTGCCTGCCTTAACGGAAATAATTTTTTCTTTTTCTTTGATTTTGTTAAGGTTTTCCTGAATAGAATTGAAAGCCGCAAAATATTCATCAATTTTTACTCCGCCGGTAGTGGCAACGCTTCTAAGGCTGTCGTTCTGGGCTTGAAGTCTTTGAAGTTCATCGCTGTTGCAAGACGAACCGATTAACAATGGTCCCGCAAGGGCAACCGAAAGTAATAATCTTTTCATTTTAATTAATGTTATGTTATAAAAATGTTTATTAAAACAGCGCAAATTTAAAAAAGATTTTTTGATTATTGTGCCGCAATAGCAAAAAAAAATCTTAATTTTGCACTTAAAAATAATTAATTATGTCCAAACTCTACGTTGTACCTACCCCGGTAGGCAATCTTGAAGATATGACTTTCAGGGCGATAAAGGTTTTAAAACAGTGCTCCCTGATACTCTGCGAAGACACCCGTACAAGTGCGGGACTGCTAAAACATTTTGATATTCAGACACCTACGGCATCACACCACAAATTCAACGAACATGAAACTTGCGAATATTATGCTCAAAGGATTTCGTCAGGCGAAGACATCGCTCTGATTTCCGATGCTGGAACGCCTGCCGTTTCGGATCCGGGCTTTATGCTTGTAAGGGCTTGCATAAAAGAAGGTGTTGAAGTGGAATGTCTTCCCGGCGCAACGGCTTTTGTTCCAGCGCTTGTAGATTCGGGTTTCGGCTGCGAATGTTTTGTTTTCAACGGCTTTTTACCTCAGAAAAAAGGCCGTCAAAAACGCCTTGCATACCTTGCAGGTTTGGAAATGACGGTTATTTTTTACGAATCACCGTTCCGTGTTGTAAAACTTTTGGAAGAAATCAAAGAATATTTTTCAGCCGGACGACGTATTTCTATTTCGAGAGAAATTTCAAAAATGTATGAAGAAACCATAAGGGGAACGGCTGACGAATTAATTGAACATTTTAAGAACAAAACACCAAAAGGCGAGTTTGTTGTCGTTGTGGATAAAAAAGATACAGATGTTCAGGAGGACTAACAGAAGAAAAACTTTCATAAAAGTAATCGCGTTTTTGGTTTTATCGGTTTTGACGGCAGCGTTTTTTCTCAAAGACGTTAACGCACAAGTATATAAGGCGTACAAAAAACTTTCCGACCCCGAAAAACGCTGGGTACTCCGCCACCCTATCGCAGCCTTCAAAACATATAAAATCCGCGATATAGTAGAAGTGCAAGTTAGTAAATGCCGTAAAAACAAGGAGTTGGACGGCGACGGCGTAGGCGGACAACTTGACGCTTTCAAGCACACGCTTTGGATGGCACTTTGCAGTCAAAAAATCGGAGCAAAAAAAGCCCTCCTCTTGGGCAAGGCTCACGAAGAAGGTAATAGAATTGATTTTGAGCAAAACGGTACCAAAAACCACGTAACTCAGGACAGTATCCTAAGCCGTATGGATATGCTCAACAACGAAATAGGCGCAGCATTGGGCGAAAAATATCCAAAAATTACCCTTGAAGCGATGGTTGACACCATAAAAGCAGCTGTTTTGGACGGCAAATGTTATAAAACAAAAAAAGATTCAAAACGCCGTTACCTTGATAAAGACGGCAATATCATTGATACAAAAAAATACTACGGGAATTGGTATATCCCTAAGGTTATAGTCCCGTCTGATTATAAATTTTAACAAAGTTTAACAATATAAGTAAAATATGCATTACAACCACTTGTAATGAGGATTTTTACGCCCAAAAAGTATCAAAAAGACAAGAAAAACATATATTTTTTTAAGTCTTTTATAAAATTTTCAAAGAAAAATTTGCATAATAAAAATTATAGTTATAATTTTGCAGCGTAATCAATAAAACAAGATTACCAACAACAACAACTTTATTTTTTAACAACTTTAATTTTTTAAGAAAATGAGAACGATAAAAGTTAAATTACCCTTTACCAAACTTACGGGTATTGAGGAGAGACAGTCTAAATTAGGCATGTGGGTTAATGCATTGCTTAACGGTTCAAAAATCAACGTAATTGAAGAATTGCACTATTCTACGGGCAGTTACATCGTTGTGGAAAACACCAGAGACTACTCACGGTAGCAAGCAAGACCCGGATAGTTTTGAATGCGGGTTGTTTAAAGAAGAGGATCCATAGAACAGGATTCTCTTTTTTTTTGCAGATATGCTAAAAAAAGTCATATTTTTTTGCGTCAGGTGAAGTTTTTTTTTTAATTTTGCCCCGTAAAAAAATAATTTAGAAAAAGTTAAATAATTATGTCAGGACATAATAAATGGTCAACCATTAAAAGGAAAAAAGGTGCTTTGGACGCTAAACGTTCAGCCATGTTTTCACGTATCGCAAAAGAAATCGCTGTTGCAGTAAAAGAAGGCGGTCCGGATCCGGACGGCAACCCGAGACTTAGAACCGCTATCCAAAACGCAAAAGGCGTTTCGATGCCAAAAGACAACATCGAACGCGCTATCTCTAAATCTGCCGGCGACGGTGTTAATTATCAGGAAATTACGTTTGAAGGTTACGCTCCGGGCGGCGTTGCAGTTTTTATAGAGTGTCTTACCGACAACAACAACCGTACCGTGGCTTCTATCCGCTCTATTTTCAACAAGAGAAACGGCAACCTCGGAACCAACGGCTCTTTGAGTTTCCTTTTTGACAGAAAAGGCGTTTTCACAATTCCCGTTCCAGACGGCAAAGACGTTGACGAATTTCAGATGGAATTAATTGAGGCTGGCGCAGACGATTTTGACGATGTTGTGGAAGACGAAGAAGAAGGCACGAAATCACTCGTTGCATATACTTCTATGGAAGGTTTTGCCACATTCCAGAAACAACTCGACAGTTTGGGAATTGTTGCAACAAACGCTTCGTTGCAGCGCATACCCAACAACATGAAAGAACTTTCTACTGCCGAGGGCGTTTCGGTTTTGAAAATGATTGAGGCTTTTGAAGAAGACGATGATGTTCAAGCCGTATACCACAACCTCGAAGTTACCGAGGAAATGGAAGCACAAATGGAGTAATATTTTTTTCTTCATAACTAAAAAAATCTCCGTATAATTTTTTATACGGAGATTTTTGTTTTATCCTCTTCCAACTGTTTTTTCAACTCCTCCAACGAGGAAAATTTTTTTTCGTCCCGAAGTCTTTTTATCAAAGTTACAGTTATTTCCTTTGAATACAAATCCCCGGAAAAGCCTATAATATGGGCTTCAAAAAATATTTTGTCCTCATCTGCGTTGACGGTAGGATTGCTGCCGATATTAAGCATAACGGGGTATTTTACGCCGTCCAAAACGCAAAACGCCTCGTAAACGCCTGATTTCGGGATGATTTTGTTTTTGTCGTCCGACAAAATGTTTGCCGTCGGAAAACCTATCTGTCTGCCGAGATGTCTGCCGTGGACAACTTTTCCCGTTATAAAAAAATTGTAGCCCAAAATCTCAGCCGCCTTGTCAACCGCGCCCTCGTGAATCAGCCGTCGGACGGTTGTGGAAGATACGGGAAAATCGGAACTGCCGGACAAAAGTTTTTCGGTTTCGGTAACTTCAAACCCCGCCTCCAAGCCGTATTTTCTGATAACGGAAATATCAGAGAGCCTGTCTTTGCCGAAATGATTGTTGAAGCCCTTGATTAAGTGCTTCATATTCATTTTTTTGCAAAGCATGTCTTTAAAAAATTCTTCCGCCGTAAGTCCGGCAAATTCTCTGCTGAAAGGGTGAAACACGAGAAAATCGATTCCGGATTTTGAAAACGCCTCTATTTTTTCTTTTTGAGAAAGGACAAAACAAATATCCGCCCCCGGCAACAGAACCTGTTTCGGATGGGGCGAAAAAGTTATGACAGCACTTTTAAGGCCTTTTCTTATGGCTGTTTCCTTCAACTGCCTCAAAACCGCCTGATGACCTATATGCAGACCGTCAAAAGTGCCGACTGTAACACAAGCAGGGTTTCCGCAAGGGAAATTGTCAATTCCCGATATTATTTCCATAACAAAAATCAAAAGGCGATATGGTGAAACTTCGGACACGGAACAGTCTTATAACCGCTCTTACAACCCGAAACCGACGCCAAAAACGTCAGAACCAATACCGCAAAAATTATTTTTCTCATCATATTCTTTTCTATTTAAAATTGTTATAAAAAAAGGCTGCCTTTTTAGGGGCAACCTCTTATATAGTCAACATAATTCAATTAGTCAACAATCGCTTTGAATGCGCTTTCCTCAAAGTAACGAATGAACTCTACGTCGTTTTTAGCGTAGTTTTTGAGTTCAGAGTTCTTTTTGCAAGCGTTTTTCAAGTTGGTCATCACACCATCCTGATCACTGTTTTTAGCAGCAACGATAGCTTTGAGGTAATCAACCCAAGCGTCCTCAGACTCTACATTGTTGAGAGTAGATTTAGCATCAGCAGTGCTTCTGTTAAGAGTCTCAGCAAGAGCCTTGTTGAATGTGGGAACTGAACCAAAGTTAATAACTGCTTTACCATATTCGCCTTCGCGGATATTGATAACGCCAAGGTTATAACCAGCTTCTTGTGAACCAAAGTTTTTAGCCTTGCTCCAATTCTCTTTTGCACCTTCAACATTGTTGTTAGAATAATCTACAACACCGAGGTTATTGTAAACTGCGCCTTGGTTACCGTCGATTGATTTAGCCTTTTCAAACTGTGTTTTAGCAGATGCGAGGTCGCCGGTTTTTACGTAGTTAACACCCAAGTTGTTGAAACCTCTCCAATCGTTGGGGTTTTTAGAGGTGTAATCTTTCAACAAGTTGATTTTGGTCTGCGGATCAAGGTCAGCCAAAGTAGAAGCGTAGAGAGCCTCTTCTTTTGTAAGTTGAGTCGGAGCAGATTTTGACAAAGAAATCAACTCAGCATTTGTTTTCTCTTTGGTTTCCAAAACTGCTTTGATTTCTGAACGACGAAGTTTGGGAAGAACCGAAGTTTTAAGACCAGTGTAAGCGGCAGAGATGTTTTTGATTTCTCTCTCTCTTACGTTAGGATCTGAATACATAGAAAGAACTCTCAAAATCAAGTCTTTGTCTTTCAAGTTAGAAGCCTCAGCCTCTTTTTTGAAACCTTCCCAGTCCTCAGCCTGAGTGGTTTGACGAGAAACGATATTGCTTGCACCTTCTACTTTTTTGAGTTGGTCTTTTGCAAAACCTTCACCGGTTTTACCACGTTGATCAACGAGATTAGCATTCATATCCTCAGGACCATCAGGAGATGCGTAAGAGGCAACCTGAATTGATTTCAAATTTGTATTAGCATCATCTGCTGCTGCTTTAACGTCTGCAACGAAAGAAGAAACTTCGTTTTTCTTCTGCTCTTTTTTGTCAAGAGCGGCTTTTTGCATAGGATAATAAACGGTGAGGTCTTTTGTCATCGTGCTGCTTTTGGGTTTTTCAACCTTAACTTCTACCAAACGACTTGAACCTACGTTTTTACCGTTATTAGCACCAGTAATAACACCATTGTCTACTTTCAAACCTTCTTCAACCAAAAGCGGAGTAACGTTAACGCCATCGCCGATTTTGATATCGGCAATATCAACCGTCTCAGAGCCTTTCGTTGCCTTCATATTGAGGATAAGGTCTGACCTTCTGTAAGGATCAGAATAATCAAGCGTATCTGTATAAGTATAAGGACCACCCGCTTTGTAAGGAATTACGGGATTGTTGTCCTTTACTTTTTCGCCTTGGATAGATTTAGATTTCATTTTGATTTCTGCGCCGCTGCTTAATTCCGACTTCAAAGAAGGCGTGCAAACGATGTACGCTTTTTTGTCGAAATATTTAGCAGGAAAAGTTACCGTAATACTTACCGGAACTTTACCGGCATGCATCTCCAAAGGACTCGGAGTAATGCTACGCTGAATCAAATTAGCATTGTTAGCCATTTTTTTAAGGCCGTTACAACCACCTGCTACAAAAGCAGTTGCAATCATCAATGCCAAATAGTTGACAGATACTTTTTTCATAATTACTATTGAATTTTAATTTTATTTTGTAATATCTAATTTGTAATTGATTAAGATTCCGCAAAAGTACACTTTTTTCGCAAAAGAAAAAAATTTTTATATAATTTTTAGATTTCCCTTTTGTTTATTGTCCTTAATTGCGCCTAACACGTATCCGACGGAGACTGCAATTGAAAACAAAATTAAAAAAAGTTTTTTCTTAAAATCAAAATCACCGTCCGACAAAGCGGCTACCGTCAAACCCAAAACAATACCCGACAAAACGCCGTACAAAGCGTAAAGCGGTTTAAACCAATCCTTTTTAGAATATCCGTGTTTGGTAATAAGGTGTTCGGTAATAAAATCCGCTGCGATTTCCAAATCCTTTTTACCCTCTTTACCCACCCCCATCATTTGAGGATAATGCTCCGAGAGAAAAAGTAGCGTATCCATATTAGCCTTACATTCACTGCATTGACACGACTCTTTTTCTGTTATAACGGCAAGACGCTCCAAAAAAGCGACATTAAAGAATTTGAAATCCTTTGCACTTATCTTTTCGGAATTTTCCGAAACATTGTTTTTTATTTCATCGGACAAAACCATACGTTAAATTTTTCTTTCAAATTTTAATCCAAAAGTATAAAAAAATACAGAAATAAAATAATTTTTCATATTTTTGTAAAAATTTTTCCAAAAGAAATGAAAATTACTTTTCTCGGCACAGGGACTTCGCTCGGCGTTCCGATAATAGGCTGCAACTGCAAAGTCTGCCGTTCAACGGACAAAAAAGACAAAAGATTCAGAAGTTCGGTTTTTATAGAGACCGGAGGCAGAAGTTTCATCATCGACACGGGACCTGATTTCAGGATTCAGTGCCTTAACAACGGCGTGGAAAGAGTGGACGCTGTCTTTATAACGCATATCCACAGAGACCATCTTTCGGGTTTGGACGACATACGGCCTTTTTGTTACCAGCAAAAAGCGTTTATTCCCGTATACGGCACAAAAACAACGTGCGAGAGAATTTTGAAGGATTTTGCGTACTGTTTCGGCGAAAACCGTTATCCGGGAGTCCCGGACATCACGCTGAAAGAAATATCAGCAGAACCGTTTGAAGTGCAGGGCGTTAAAGTAATTCCGATTCCCGTCATGCACGGCAAAATGGAAGTTACGGCTTACAGAATAGACAATTTTACGTACATCACAGACGCAAGTTTTATTCCGGAAGAAAGCATAAAAAAAATCGCAGGAACGGAATATTTAGTTGTCAACGCTCTGAGAAAAGAGCCTCATCCTTCGCATTTTACGCTTTCGCAGGCTCTGGCGTTGATTAAAACAATCCGCCCGAAACACGCTTATATTACTCACGTGGGACACGGTTTCGGTTTTTACGATGAAATGCAGAAAAACCTGCCCGAAAACGTTACGCTAAGTTACGACGGTTTGAAAATTGAATTTTGAACAAAAAATGGAAATTATAATTTTAATTCTCACTATAATAAATAGTGTGGCGGTTTTGATTTTAGCAGTAAATTCACGACGGAATTTTGACGAATTGCGGCGCGATTCTGCTGAATTGGAAGACGCTTTCAGAGAAGAATTTGCCACACAACGACGCGAAAAAGAAACCTCCGACTCGCAGTCAAGAATGGAAACCTCCGCGCAATTCCGCCTTATGAGCGAAAGTTTGGGCAGAAACGTTGACGCACTGGCGCAGTCGCAAAAAATCCAACTTCAACTTTTTTCTACCCGCCTGAAAGAAATCAGCGAGCAGACAGAAAAGAAACTGTCAGAAATTCAGCAACTTGTTGACAACAAACTCAAAGAGACAATCGAAAACCGTTTCGACAAGTCATTCAAACTGATAAACGAAAGATTGGAGCAGGTTTCAAAAGGCCTCGGCGAAATGCACGGCTTGGCGCAAGGAGTCGGCGATTTGAAAAAAGTACTCTCAAACGTAAAAACGCGCGGCAACATGGGCGAAGTAGAGTTGGGAAACATTTTGGAACAGATTCTCAGCCCCGCTCAATACGTTGTAAACGCCTGTGTTGAAGAAGGTTCGCAAAAAAGGGTTGAATACGCCGTAAAACTTCCCGGCTCCGACCCCGACGGCAAACCCGTACTTCTGCCCGTTGACAGCAAATTTCCAGTTGAGGATTATTACCGTCTTTTGGAGGCTTACGACAACGGCGGCGACATAGAGCACGAAGGTCAGAGGTTTGAGGTTTCGGTCAGAAATTCGGCGAAAGAAATTCACGACAAATACATTCAGCCGCCTCTGACGACGGATTTTGCGATTATGTTTGTGCCGACAGAGGGACTTTACGCGGAGATTTTGCGCCGGACAGGACTTTTTGAAGCCCTGCGCCGCGACTATAAAATTACGGTTACGGGGCCGGCAAATCTTGCAGCGTTTTTGTCAAGCCTTCAAATGGGTTTCAGGACTTTAGCAATCGAAAAACGCAGCAGCGAGGTCTGGAAACTGCTCTCGCAGGTAAAAACCGAGTTTACGAATTTCGGCGACATTTTGGACAAAACCCGCAAAAAACTCTCCGAGGCGGCAAACGTCATCGACTCTGCCGGTGTCCGCAGCCGCGCAATAGAACGCCGTCTCAGAGACGTTGAAAATTACAACGAATTGGAAGAATAAAAATTTGTTTTTTCGCAAAAAATTAGCATCTTTGCAAAGATTTCAACCAAAAAACTTTTTTATCATGAATAGGGAAATCTCAAACACCGTAATGCTGCTGAGATTAGCAGAAAGCAAAGGCGACAAAGAAAAAGCCGCTGAATATAGGGAAACGCTTACAGATTTGTATTTCAAAACCGGCGACAAAAAATCAGCCCTCGCCTCGACTTTTCGGCTATTGGAGATGCATAAAAACGGCGACAAAAAGAAATTCGCCGAAATTTGTCTCAAAATGGGACAGATTTTCTCCGAATCGTATTATGGAGCATCGCTTTATCTCAACAAAGCGATAAAACTATTCAATGAACTTGACGATAAGGCCAACTGCGCCGTTGCAGAATATTGTTTGGGAATGTTAATATTTTCAACAGATATTGACAAAAATAAATATGAAAAGGCTTTCAAACATTTTGAAAAATCCGCAGAACTTTTTCACAGCCAAAAAAACACACGCGGACTTTCTCTTTCTCTTATCGGTCAGGCAAAATGTCTTTGCGAAGAAAACGATTATCCAAACTCCGAAAAAATTCTCGAAATAGCCGTCGACATTTCAAGAAACATTGACGGAGCAGGTTATCTTGACGAAGCACTTTATTATCTCGCACAAATCTATCATTTAGAAGAAAAAGATTTCAAAGCACAAAAACAAATAGAAGAGGCGATAGAAATTGTCCGTCAGATTGGAGAAACGGAATTACTCCCGATGAAACTGAAACTCTACGGCGAAATATTGTTAAGTCTCGAAAAATATGAAGAAGCAACTACCGCATTTAAAGAGTGCGAAAATATCAAGCGCAAACAAGGCGACCTTGATGGCATAAGCGAAGTTATACACCTTATCGCATACACACTTTACAAAAAAGGCGAATACGAAAACGCCATTTTGTATTTTCAAGAAGAACTAATTCAAAACAAATCTCAAACAGCACAATCAAGCATTTACCACAACCTTGCCCTGACATACGAAAAACTCGGGTACATAAAAGAAGCGGTTTTTTGTTACGAGCAGCAAGTAAAATATATGCACCCCGACTATACGCCAAATACAGACCTCTTAGAAGCATTTTACGACCTCGCTGTGGCCTATTCAATTAGCGACAGCACTCTCGAACGCGTCGAAAGCACTTGCGCAACTATACTTTCGTTTTATAACGATTTAGAAGAAGAAGATAAAGAAGAATGTCCTGACTACAACGAAATGACAGAAAAACTGCTTTCAAAAATCCGTCCGAGGCTCAATAAGTTAGACAACAACATTCAAGACACCGGATTAAAAGACGTTTTCACCTCAGAATACGTAAAAAAAGCAATTCTCACATTAGCCGCCGAGATTACCGGACAAAAAGGCATAAACACCGAAACCGAACTCGAAGAAAGCGAGATTATCTGCTTAATCATCGCCACCGAAAAGGAATTTGACATTACTTTTGAAAACGATGACATGGAAAATATCAAAACCATAGATGATTTAATCAAAATTACAAGAAAAAATATTAAAAAAATTAAAACTTTTTAACTAAAATATTTTTCACACAAACCCCTATCCCACAATATAATATGCAGATTTTATAAAAAAAATATCATATATAACTGAAAAATAAGTTATAAAACTGATAAATAAATTTTGTCAACTGGAAAATAAGTTATAAAATTGCATCGTCAATTAAACAACTGATTATTCAGTTTACAAAAACAATAAGACTATGGAACAACTTACTAAAACAGAAGAAAAAGTGATGCAAATTTTATGGAAACTCAAAAGGGCTTTCGTAAAAGACATCATCGAAGAAATCAGCGACCCAAAACCGCCGTACAACACGATAAGCTCGGTAGTTAGAATCTTGAAAGACAAAGGGTTTGTGGACTTTAAGGCATACGGCAAAACATACCAGTATTTTCCGAAAGTCTCAAAACTCCAATACAAAAAATTTACGTTTTCGCAAATGCTCCGAAATTATTTCGACGGAAGTTATCAGACGATGGTATCGTATATGGTGGACGAAGAAAAAATTTCTGATAGCGAAATCTCTGAAATTAAAAAGATTATCGAAGATAAAGCAAAGTAATGATTGAAGTACTGAAATACACTCTTGAAGCCGGCATAATATTTTGTGTTTTCCAGTTTTTCTTCAATCAGGTGTATTGCAGCCTGTGCTACAACAAATGGAACAGAATTTATCTGACTTCCGGCACTTTTTTGAGTTATCTTCTTCCTTTATTAAAAGTTAAATACTTTGAAAAAAGGATAGATAATCCAAACTTCAAAATTCTCGACATCAATCCTTTTAGCGACGGTCTTGATATAATAACCGTCAGCAAGGAAAAAAATTTTAAGACAATCATCGGGGATTTTTTTGACTCGGCGTTCTTTGAAATTTCGGTTGAAATTCTTTTCGCGGTTTACGTTGCAGGCTTTGCGGTAAAACTTTTCACTTTTTTCCGAGGACTAAACAAAACGTTGAAACTAAAACGTAATCCTTCAATCTGTACTTTGGATAACAACATCAAAGTATATGAAACTCAATTAAATGTCGTTGCGTTTTCATTTTTCAACAACATCTTCTTGGGCAAAAAAGCAAAGACACTTTCTAAGGAAGATTTAGAAACAGTTTTTGCGCATGAAAAACAGCACATAAAAAACTTTGATTCTATTGATTCAATAATTTTCGGGTTGTATTCTGCCCTGCAATGGTTTAACCCGTGCATAAAAAAAGCGGTCGCAAATTCGAGACTCATAGCAGAAAACATCGCTGACAGCGGAGTTTCTGCTCAAAGCAATTTAACGGAATATTCCCGGCTTTTGCTAAGGCTCGGAGAAAAAAACGTCAGCAAAATTCACGAGGTTTCTCCAAAAAAGAAAACACGCGGCAAACTTACAGAAAGATTAATCCTTTTGTTCAACAAAGATACAGATAAAATAAGGAAAATCAGGTTTTTGTCTACGCTGACAATTTTGCTGACACTTTCTGCCGCATATATCCTATGCGCCGGACTTTTCAGCCCGGAAAACTACGGTTTGGAAATTCCGCTAAAAGGAAAATTCAGAATTTCAGCCGACTATTTTGAAAACAAACTCTATGCGGACTCCTTAGGAAACATCTTTGAAGTCTCGCATCCTCAAATTGATTTTCTTGTAAGCGAAGGCACAAAAATAATTTCAAAATTAGAGGCTGTCGCAAAAACTAACAACAATGAAATCATTTTGAAAAAAGAAAACATTGAAATTACAATCGGCGGAAAAAACGTTTTTCCAATCGGTTTTAATGCGGGAGATTTTGTAAAAGAAGATAAAGTTTTATGTGAAATAAATGAAGATAATTCGCTTATTTTCATAAAAGTAACAGTCAACGGAAAAGTTGTAAACCCCAAAAAAGTTTTGAAATTATGAAACATCACGAACAAAAAACCGACCGTTTGTTATATTTTCAAATCGCGCTCTCAATCGTTTTGGCATTGGCGTTGCTAATTTTCAACTACGAAAAGCCGAAACCGAAATACGAAAACAAAAGAACTCTAATTTCGGGGTTGCAAATCCGAAAAATTGATCCGTCAAGCAAAACGGCAAAAAACTTGCAACCGCCCGAAAAGAAAAAAAAATGAAAAAAAAATTAACAGAAATTTCATTTTGTAAAGAAAAAGTATTAATTTAGCGCGGCGTAAGGGTAAAAACGCCAAAACTTAGATTAACGCTTTAAATTAAGCACATTAAGTATTTAACAGTCATAACATTAAAAGAAATGGAACAAAGAAAGACAGAGGCCGCCAATCTCGAAAATAAGAAAGGTTTTTTCTTGGAGATTGGTCTTGCAGTAACGCTTTTAGCATTTTGGGGCATTTTTGAATGGTCTACAAAAGTGGAAAAAGCGGAAGAATTAGTCGGCACCCAAACCGCCGTAGAAGAGGTTGAAGAGATTATGATTACTCGTCAGGAAGACTTACAAGTGCCTCCTCCTCCTCCACCAAAGCAGCAGGTTGCAGAAATTCTTGAAATTCTTGACGATAAAGTTGAAGTAGAAGACATCGCCCCGATAGAAGAACTTGACGACGAAGACAAAGTAGATTTTTCGGCTCCCGTTGAAGAAATCGTTCAAGAAGAAGAAAAACCCGAAGAACCCGAAATCTTCTTCATCGTAGAAGAAATGCCGCAATTTCCCGGAGGAGAAACGGCTCTTAGAAAATACATCGCCGAAAATGTCCGCTACCCGGAAATGGCAAAAGAAAACGACATTCAAGGTACAGTTTATGTACGTTTTGTCGTTGACGAAAAAGGCAAGGTTACTAATGTAGAACTTTTAAGAGGTGTTGACCCACTGCTTGACAAAGAGGCTTTGAGGGTTGTTAACAGCCTTCCGAACTGGAAACCCGGCAAACAAAGAGGTAAAGCAGTTAAGGTTTCGCACTCAGTGCCAATCAAATTTGCTTTGAAAAACTAATAACAACGGTATAATTTTTGTTTTTGCTTGTAGAGACGCAGCGCGGCTGTGTCTCTACATTATTTTTATACGGTAACTAAAACCTGATAGAGATTCTATGTCAGAAAACTTTAACATAAAAAGACCTATCTTAGTAACATGGGACTATTCCGAAAAGTCGGAATATGCACTTCTTCATGCCATTGACTTTGCAAAAGCCCTCAACCGCGAAATCATTTTGGCACATATCACAAAATGGGAAAATGACGTTGCTCTCAACGTGGAGCGCCTCAACCTCAAAGCCGAAGATATTATGAATCAATACGGCATACGACCTTCTGTCATTGTAAAAACAGGAAACATTTTTGAGGAAATAAAATCCATAATTGGGGAGTGCGACGCCGAAATCGCCGTTATGGGAACCCACGGAATGAAAGGTCTTCAAAAATTTACCGGCAGTTGGGCTCTAAAAGTAATTGCCGGCAGCAAAGCACCTTTTGTAGTTGTTCAAGACAAGCCCACGGAGGCTGACATTCACAAAATCGTACTGCCGCTTGATTTCAAAGCAGAAGAAAGGGAAAAACTCGTTTGGGCGGATTTCATAAACAAGATTTTCAAATGCAAATTCTATCTCTGCTATACAGAAAGCAACGACACATTGATTTTTAAGCGCACACACGCAAACCTCAACGCCGCTGTCAAATACCTTGAAAGCCGCTCCATAAACTACGAACTCCAACGCTTTGACGGTAAAACATCGTTTGCCACAGAAACAGTAAAATTTGCCGAAAGCATCGGTAGCGGACTTATCATAATTATGACGACAAAAAACATAAGGTTTCAAGATTACGTTTTCGGTGCAACGGAACAACAGATTATCGCTAACGAAGCGAAAATTCCCGTAATGTGTGTCAACCCGATGGAATAAAATTTGCAGCAAAACATTTTTTTTCAGGAAAAAAATTTTTATTTTTGTAACTTCAAAACAAATAAGATTTTTTGATGGAAAAGAACAGTCAAAACAAATACGTAATCGGCATTACACAAGGCGACATCAACGGAATAGGTTATGAAATTGTTTTCAAAGCCCTCGCCGATGCCGAGGTTTACGACAATTTCACAATCGTAATCTACGGTTCGCCAAAAATCGCGGCTTATCACCGTAAATTATTAAATATCAACAATATAACCGTCAACAACGCAAATAGTGCAACGGAACTTGCGCCTAACAGCATCAACATTATCAATGTTTGCGACGAAAATACGCGCGTAGAAATCGGCAGCAGTTCCATACAGGCCGGTGAATGTAGCGTTGCGGCAATCAACAGGGCTCAGTCAGACCTTAAAAACGGACTTATCGACATGCTCGTTACACTGCCAGTAAATGGTTTTAACGTTTTTGACGCGGGTTTCAGATTCGCGGGCATTTCGGAAGCACTCGCGCAGGAGTTCAACTGCAAAAACTTCATAATAACTTTTGTGGGCGAAAAACTCAAAGTGGCAACCGTTACAAGCGCAATGCCTATTGCCAAAATTTCAGAAAACCTCACCTCGGAAAAAATTCTTTGGAAAATCCGCACGCTTGACAAGGCTTTGAAAGACGATTTCACGATACGCAAACCGAAAATCGCCGTTTTGGGCTTAAATCCCTTTGCCTCAGACTACAACGTTTTCGGCATAGAAGAAGGCGAAAGAATACTGCCCGCAATAGAACGCGCTAACGAAGAAGGCATTACGTGTTTCGGTCCTTATAGTCCGGAAGGATTTTTTGCCTCAGGCGCATACTCCAAATTTGACGCGGTTCTCGCAATGTATTACGATCAGGCAATGCTGAGTTTCAGACTTATAGAAGGCAACAAAGGTATTTTCTACACGGCAGGATTGCCGGTTGTCTGCACCTCAACGGTTCACGGTCCGGCTTACGACATCGCCGGAAAAGACATGGCCGATGACACCTCATTCAAAAACGCATTGTACACGGCGATAGACATCTACAACGCCAGAAAAATTCTCGACGGAATCACTCCGCTGAAACGTCAAGCAGAATTGGAGGCTGATAAAAAAATCTGTTAAAAAAAACATACCACAATGAAAGTTGTAATTCAAAGGGTTTTGGAGGCTTCCGTTAAAATAGACGGCAAAATAAACGGCGAAATCAAAAAAGGTTTTATGATTCTCGCCGGCTTTGTTGCCGAAGATACAAAAGAAGATTTAACTTGGACGGCAGGCAAAATTTCAGGGCTCAGGATTTTTGACGACAAGGACGGCGTTATGAATCTATCCTTAAAAGATGTTGACGGCGACATTTTGTTAATCAGTCAGTTTACGCTTCATGCGCTGACCAAAAAAGGCAACCGACCGTCATACGTCATGGCGGCAAAACCCGAAATTGCCGAACCGCTTTACGAAAGTTTTATCAAAATTTTGGATGAAACCATCGGCAAAAAAGTTCAAACGGGAATTTTCGGCGCGGACATGAAAGTAAGCCTTATCAACGACGGCCCTGTTACAATAATCATTGATAGCAAAAACCGATTATAAACAATAAAAAAATTTTCGATATGGGAGATTTCAGTTTTGAAAGATACGGATCTGAACTCGTGGAAAGCAAACTCGCTTTTTACCAGCAAAATCCATTGACACCAACACGCGAAATACTTAAAACAATTTATTCGTGCATAGATTTAACAAGTTTGAGCAACGCCGACAATGAGTTAAGCATTACAAAACTCGTGGAAACGGTCAACAATCACAAGCAGACGAACCCTGATGTTCCGAACGTTGCGGGCATTTGCGTATATCCCAACTTTGTACAGTTGGTAAAAAAACTCTGCACCGTACCTGAGGTTGACATTGTGTCTGTTGCGGGAGGTTTTCCGCACGCGCAGACCTTTTTGTCAATAAAAACGGAAGAGGTAAAACTTGCTTACAATTTAGGAGCAGACGAAATTGACGTCGTAATCAACGCAGGCGACATCATAGCCGGCAACAAGGACAAAGCCTTATACGAACTTCAAGCCATGAAAGAAGCGGCAGGAGCAGCAAAACTGAAAGTTATTCTCGAAACGGGAATATATCAATACGACTCCGACATTTACGACGCTTCAATCGTAGCACTCCAAGCGGGCGCAAATTTCATCAAAACGTCAACCGGCAAAATGTCCCCCGCCGCAACTCCGAGAGCCGCAGTCATCATGGCATTAGCACTCATGGACTTCAAAAATAAAACCGGCAAAGACGCAGGTCTGAAAGTTGCAGGCGGAATACGCAGTGTTGAAGAAGCGTTAACGTATTACCAGATTTTAAGAGACATCACCGGCGGCGAAAGAATCGATAAATATTCTTTCAGGATAGGAGCAACCTCTCTTGCCGGCAACGTATTGAAAGCAATTAAATCACTATAATTATAAAACCTACAATGTCTAAACAGAAAAGATTTTTTTTGAGCGAGGAAGAAATTCCTACAAAGTGGTATAACATTCAGGCTGACATGGTTAACAAGCCTATGCCGCCGATCAATCCGAAAACCAAGCAACCGTTAAAACCGGAAGATTTGTTCCCGATTTTTGCGCAGGAACTCTGCAAACAAGAACTTGACCAGACGAATCCGTGGTTTGAAATTCCAGAAGAGGTGCGTGATATGTACAAATATTACCGCTCAACACCTCTGGTAAGGGCTTACGGCTTGGAAAAAGCGTTAGATA
>JAEEGL014432134.1_pt1 | contig 30850 bp, 23 predicted proteins | sample 9134231 | NCBI WGS metagenome assembly JAEEGL01 (sample SAMN16246548, study PRJNA631951) | gut metagenome | biome: gut microbiome; feature: rumen; material: fiber-attached | host: Bos | place: Iran: Karaj | collected 2018-10 | reverse complement strand
TAAATGTAAGAGGTTCATTCGTCACACCTTCTTCAGGACCTTCAACTTCGAGACTAGAGTCAAGAATAGTCAATGTAGAAGTACAAAGTTGTTCTGTCTTATCAGAGTTCCATACTGTTACAGCGTATGTACCAGCAGGGATATTTTTCAATTCAAAATAAATTTCGACGCCGTCGGTTCTTTGAGTAGTTAATTCGTATTCACCGAACGTCATTACATATGAACCTTCAACCATATCGGAAGCAGTTACAACGAACTCGCCTTCATCCCATTCGTTGAAGCAGGTAGTAACTGCTTCTGCCGTATAAGTAATTGGTTCTGCTGATTGAACACTTAACGTCACATTTGCATCAGGTGAAAATACCAAATCATCGCTCACCTTATAACCGCTTGGCAAGTATTGGCCGATTTGAGCAGCAACACGTTCTGTATTATAACCAGAAATTGACTGACCATTGATATTGAAACTTGATCCTTCATCAATTGATAGATTGAAGCCGTCTTCGTCGCCGCCGCCCAAGAATATTTCGCTTGTCAATGTTACAGAAGCACCGTTGACAAGAGAAATCAGACCTTTAGCCATCCATTGTGAACCATTTAAATTCAAAGTGGCATTATCAATAGTAAGCGTATTAGAGCCATTAGTATTAGAGTTTTCCAATGCAGTGTTAAGAACACCACCACCTGTTATGGTGCGGCTTGCCATACCATGAATTATACCGAAAGTAACCGTATGGTTGTTTGTATTGAGCGTAAAGGATTTATTAACATCAACATTCCCTTCTTCCTCGTCTATATCATTTAAAACAATAATTTCATCGCCCGACTGAACAGCTTCCAACGCAGCTGCCAATGTTGTATAATTTTTACCGTTAATTGAGCAGACATTTGTCGGATTAGAATTCTCAATATCTAAAGTGTAGGTATCGAAGGAAGTACATCCATTTTCTGTTGCCTCACATTTTACAACAAATTCACCTGTATTCAAGAATGTTATGCTTACACCCTCTCCGTCGGTAGCACCGACAAACGTATGGTCTGCATTATCAACCGACCACGTGTATGTCAACGTCTCATCATAATTCTCATTATAGAATGAGACAGTTTCGTTAACATAAAACTCTCCATCCTCCCAAGAAATAGTTGGTCGAATAGGAGCACCGACTGTCATCGTTGCTGACTCAACAAGCAAATTCAGACTATCGGAAGAATATATCATTACCTCGTATTCTGCTGCAGGCAAATTATTCAAACGGAAATAAATCTCATCACCGTCAATTGCATCAGAATGATGACTGCCATAGTAAGAAGAATATGAAAGCAATACCATAATATAGTCATCTTCTTCAACAGCTTGCGATGCCTTCACAACATATTCATATTGTCCATCATTTTTATAGCAGAATGTTTGTGGTTGTGCAGTATAGGTAATATCGGGAACGGTACCTTCTTCAACCGTAACATACGTAAAGTTATTAGAAGAGCAACCATTTGCATCAGTTACAGCACACCACAATTCATATTGACCTGCAGTGTTGAATTTTATTGTTGTGCTTTGAGAAGAATATCCATTAACAAATTCATACGTGCCACCGTTAGGATATGTACCCATACTCCATTCATACGTACCATTCGACGCATCAGAAGTTGCAGTGAACTCATAACTTGTTCCTGTTGAGAAAGATTGTTCCGTAGATGAAATCACAACATTCGGAGAAGCATTTACCGTAATTGTCGGCGTGGCAATCGTCGTGCCGTTTGTTATATCAACAATTTCGGCGTTAAATGTGCCAGAAGTCGGTGTCATTCCCGACAAGTCGAATACGTAAGAATCGCCCTTCGAGTAACCTGTAAATGATTCCAAACCTACAGTCATCTTTAGCGTAGTTGTTGATGGTATCGATTCCGAAGCCGTAACGGTGTATGCCATATTATCGCCTCTACAAAGCGTTGCATCAAGAGCAGTATAGGTAATGTCCTGCTGAGTTGCTCCGCTTGACACTTCGATATTCTTGCTGCCAACAACCGTACACCCGTTGTTGCTTACCTCGCAAATGAGTTGGAATGTACCCTGATCTAACGTACTGTTAAACGCCACCGTAACGCTTTCCATATTGTTGTCGCCAACAATCGAAGCCCCATCACCTGCAAGAGTCCATTTATAGGTAACGCCCGAAGTATTTGAACTTGCCATGAACACATATTGTTCGCCAGCCAAGAATGTTGTATGCGTAGAAGTAATAGTAGGAGTTTCTGGAGCATCCATAACCACCAACACAAATTTCCCCAGTTCATCTCCATCACCATCCTTTACCGTATATTGGTATTGTGTACCATACACAGTACCTACAAGACTACCAAACAACTTACCGTTCGCATACGTCAATGTAGGATTACTTGGGTCATCAGGGGTAACACTCGCAATTAACGACTCACTATCAACAATAGTGATGGAAAAATCATCGCCGATACATCCTATTAAAGGAAAGTTGCCAGTGCCACCAGAACTAAATTCTAATGTACCTCCGTTGGACGTGTAATTTTGTGCCATCGAAAACAATGCCGAAAGCACCAATAACAAACTACATAAAAACTTTCTCATAAGCATATAATTTTTAGTTACTTATCTATTTACAAACACAACCATTGCCTTTTACCGCAAAATAGAGGACAATAATACAATTTTTTCTCAAATAAAAATCAGTTAGGCGACAAAAAATGACAGTTCGTATAGAAAAAGTTATGAACAAAAAAAGGGGCGAATAAATATTCGCCCCCATACAGGATTATGTGTTATACATTATAATAATGTATCACTTCAAAACTTTAATTGTTTTTGTCATTTCGCCTACAGAAATCTTCACTGTATAAAGTCCTTGCGTTAAGCCTTCGGCTGGAATGTCGACCAATGCTTTTGTTACATCGCCAGTCTGCGTATGTGCAACAACTTGACCATCGGCAGAAATTACTTCTACATTATAATTATTGTATGCCTGCGAAGCAAGAGCCACATGTATCACATTCTTCACAACTGTCGGATACACAGCAACATCGGCAGGGAATAAATCTACCACGTCGCTTGTACTTTCAACTTCGGCAATATTACTTACCGCAAGCGAGAATGGACCTGACTCAGCCTTGTTCTGGTATTCTATAACTTCGCCATTTTCATCTTTTATGGCATTTTCATAAACCGTTTCATCAAGTTCAAATGCAACACGAACCAAATCTCCTTTTTGGAAAACATTCTCATCATCGGTAAAGCCGACAAAATCCTCCGTAGCACTGAACGACTCAACAGTTTCGAATCCATTCTGTTCTATTTCGCCATCGCCCGAAGTAGGTTGTTCGGCAGGCATACGCCACAAATAACTTGCAACAACATTGCCCTCGCGTGGCGATTGGTACGTCCACCAATTCAAAGCAAGTTTTCCATCAACAGTTCTTGTCTGTTGCAAGAACGAAGAACGATATTCACCGCTCACAGCTTGGTTGCCACACTCGTCGGTTGTAACCAAACGATACTTGTATGCTTTCTTTTCATAGTTTGCAACTTCATCGACTACTATACCAAATTCGCCGAACATAACTGGGTCGCCAACTGTTTCCCATTCATTGTTGGTCAACTGACGCTCTACTTGATAATTCTTCGTATTTACATCAGCGGTACGCTCCCACGCAATTATTATGTTTTTACTTGATTGACTGAAAGTTACAACGCCAATTTCTTCTTTATACGGATACGTGAACGTCACGTTGATTGTATCGAAACTTTCACACATGTTATTGTCGGTAATTTGAACCGTTACATACGCAGAAGAGTCAAGTACAATAGACTGATTGTCGGACGAGACAAGACTGCCGTCATATTTCGTTATATTCCAGTCATATACATAGCCCTCGCCTGCATCCAATGTAAGTTTTTCCTTATCACAGAGAGTTTTGTCCTCGCCTAAATTCAACGTTGGAAGCGGATTAACCTTTGTTACCGAGAACATAGCTGAACTTTCGCAACCGAGGTCATCTGTCGTCGTAACCTTATAATCAGCAACTGCGGCAGGAATTTCGATAGATTTTGTCTGTGCTCCCGTATTCCATGCATACGTTTCGTATTCTCCTCGAGCAACAAGTTCATACGTCGTTCCCTCGCACATTACTGAATCTTGTATCAATTGTACTGGAACGGAAACTCGTAAATTGACTTCATCATTAAATGTCGTCAACCCTTTTGTCATTTGCAACGTATAATCCGTAGTCACATTTGGATTGACCTGAATTGACTGCGACGTTTCACCAGTACTCCACAAATATGAATCCATTCCTTCGGTTGCAGTCAAAACCTGAATATCACCAATACAAATGCCCGGCTCGCGTTCAGCGATACCCACAACGCCAAGAACCTCATCGACATTTGTCACATTGCCTTCGCCGTACATCACGGTAAATGTCACATTATAATTGCCCAATGTATCGAATGTAAGATTTTGAATCAACGCATTCGGATCTTCCAATTCAAGACCTTCAACTTCCCATTTCCCAGAACAGTCGGAGCCGTAGAATGTACCAATCAACGTAAATTCATCGCCCGGAGTTCCATAGTAACGCGAAGCAATGATGTTAACCGTCGGTTTTCCATACCAACCAAATTCTTTTTCCACTTCGCTTGTAGCCACTTCTCTATAGAATGTCACATCCATGGAACTTGTTAGACCGCCTTGATCCATAGCAGTAAACGTAACCACTTCGGCACCACGCCAATATTTATTCAAATCGGCAATTTCAGCATAATTTCCAGAAATGACAACGCTCACATTTTCCGAAGTCGACGCAGTCCATTGTATTTCCGAAGACGAAGTAAAATCATCCGTTACATATTTTGACAAGTCTATCGTAGGGAACAAAATGGTGTCGTTTTCGTGTTGAGTAGGAATCGCAAGCAATACAGGTGCCTGATTTTCAATTTCCTGCGCAAGTACATGAATGTCTTTTGTCGTACTCAGACCATCGACATCCGTAAACGTCACCTTCAAAATTTCGTCACCCGACCACTCATCTTCGATGGCATAGACACGAAGTGTCGTGTTATTTTTAACCAAACGGGCAAGCAGATTGTCACTTTCCTCAAATTCAAAAGTCAACTCGTCCGACGGCGTATAATCGTCGATTGCCATATCGGCAACAACAATCTGAGCATATTTGCCTTCAGGAATATAAATTGTCTCCGTAAGAATCTGCGGAGCTTCGTTTTCTTTTTGAACAACGTCAATTTCTATATCACGAGAAGAGACAAGTGCTTCCTCATCTTGAGCAGACACGGAAATTGAAGTTTTTCCGATAAATTCAGCATTTTTCAAATTCAGCGTTACAACCGTTCCCGAAATTGAAGTAGCAATATTTTCATTCTCTGCAAACGAGAACTGCAAGTTTTCCAACGCAGTTGCGTCGTCTTTAACATAATTTGCCAAATCAATTGTGACTGCCGCACCTGGTTGTTGCATAGTCACCGACGGAATATACGAAATAGTTGGAGCGACAGAATTTGTAACGAAAACCTTTATTTTTTCGTCTATCACCGTCTTATACGAAATGTACAAGAACATTTCGCCGACCTTTTTCGCTGTCAGCACGCCGCTTGACGAAACTTCGGCAATTTCGGTATTGCCCGAAGCCCATACCAAATCGTTTGCTTTGATTGTCGTAGGCGAAACCTGACAAGCAATTGTCTTTGATTCGCCAACTTTTAAATACACATTTTCGGAACCTTCATTCAGACGAATTTTCACAATTTCCTCCTCGCTCGAAGTCACATATACCAACGTCTGAGCCTGCAAACCTTCTTTAGTCGAAGCCGTCACTACCGACGTACCGGCAGATTTTCCGACAACTTTACCATCGGCGGTCACTTTCACAACCTCATCTTCTTTTTCCAAGAAGAACACTTCGGTATACGTTGCATTCGAAGGGATGATAGACGCAACCAACGTAGTGTCGCTTCCCTCTTTTATCGTAACTTGTTTCGGCAACGAAAGTTCTTTTGCCGAAATAAATTCTTTAACTGTCACCTTGACTGTATCGCGAAGTTCTGAATTACCATCGCATACGGCATATACCTCCAATTCGCCAGCAGACAAAGCCGTCAACATTCTATCGGTCACCTCTACTTTCGAAGAATCAGAAAGCACAAGGCTGTATGTTTCGGCTCCAAGAGCATGAACCACCGCATTGATAACGGCTGATTCGCCAACATATATTTCAATTTCGTCAACATCGCAAACCAACGATTCAGTAAATGGAATGACAGAAATTTTGCACGATGCTTTAAGAACATCGGAATAACCCGTTTCGTTATCGGAATAATTCACCGAACACGAGACTATTCCTGTTCCTTCCGAAAGACCTTTGTACGTAGCACTGACACCAGTAGTAACTTCTGCCAAGACAGTATTTCCTTCGAAACTCCATGAACCGACGGTTTCCGGCATATTGGCAAACACTGGAGTAACCACGATTGTTTTTCCTTCCAACACTTCGTATTCCTCTTTTTCGAACGAAATAGAAGGCATCGCTTTTACTTTTACCGTTGCAGTTGCAGAAGTTTCGCAACCATATACGTTTTTAAAACCAACCGTAACTATTTTATTTCCCGTCTCTGCATACGTCAAAGGCAACGAGCTTTCCGTCTGTCCTTCATCGGTATATGATTCATGCAACCAAGCAAATGCACCTTTTTCCGACGCAACCGCCGAAACCGTAAACGATGAATTGACATACACCGCCTGCGGTGCTGTGACATTCAAAGTAGGAATAGGAGCGACTTTCACAGTCACCAACGTTTTTTCGCTTTCTTCTTTGTCGCCAACTGTTTGCGAAACATAATATACTAACTCTCCCGCGTCATCGGCACTTGGAGTCGGAGCCGACTCCAACACGGCAAGTGTAGCATCGTACCAAGTCAATGTACCTCCATCAACGGTTTTTGCCGTCAACGGAACAGTCTTGTCGCCCATACAATATGAAATATTCGTTTCTGTTTCAGGCAAAGGTGAGCGCGTGCTATTTAGCACGGTAATTTTACATGTATCGGAAAAATCTGCGCCATAGTATTTTTCAACATACACAATTTCCGCAACACCTTGTGCAACACCAGTTACAACACCGTTTGCAACAGTTGCGACATCTTCGTTCAATGACTTCCACTCGCCGTTACCCGAAAGAGTTTTTAAATTCAACGACAAAGTAACCGACGACTCGCCTGCGACATCAACTGAATATTCTTTTTGTGTTAACGACACGTCTACCGTTCCAGCAGGAATAAATTCCATTGTATATTTATCGAAATAGCATTCAATATTTTTTTCGATACCCAACAAACTACCTGCTTCTGGCATGAATGCAAACATAAGATGTGGTTCTGCAAGCGGGACATCACCATATTCTGTATGTTGTACAACCGCGCTTATCGGCAAAGCAATTGTAAAATCAAATGACTCATCAGCAACGACTTTGTATCCTTTTTGAAAAACAGACATATCTCCCCAATACGAAACCTGTTCGCGTTCATCGGCAAGGCCGAAGTCAAATTGTCCAGAACAACTCACCGTTCCAGCAATATGTAACATAAAAATGTCTTTCAACGTTGGCGAATACGTTGTCGAAAGACCTTCCTGATATGCTTCCAACGCATCTGTAATTATCTTTGAATCTCCTTTTTGCCAATAATCGCTCATGCCATCAACGCCAATGCCTTGAACATCTTCGCCATATTGATTCCACGGGATGACCAAATCAGGAACAATCGGAGCTGGCGTCACATACATAACAAACGACGTTTTGAAATCGTGTTTCGAACCAATTTCGTAAGTAACAGATTCTCCATTTTCCTCCGTGGTATAAATAACCTTCAAAACATCAGTTTCTTGCACCGTAATTGTAACAGTTCCTTCAGAAACCGCAGTCACAACACCGTTTTCATCGACAGTAGCAACCGATTCGTCAGACGAGCTCCATTGCTGAGTACCATCAAAATCAACATTACTTCTTTTTAAACGAGGAGCCAAATTCATAGTCGAACCTGCTTGAATTGTCTTCATCATAGCAGGACATTCCACAAAATATATTGCAGGTTCTTCGTCCTTCACCACAGCAAAATCGCTGAATGAAAGCACCACCGACTCTATGTTGTCAATAGAGATGCGTCCTTGAATCACCAATGTATAATCTCCATATTCCGGATTTGTCGCAGTTTTCTCAACAGGAATACGAACCGTGCCTTTTTCAGCAACTTCGTTTGCCACTACGTTTTCTGCAAACAAGGCATATTCGTTGCTCAATTCTGTCCAATGATTCGCCACATCGGAACGATCGACAATATTTATCACAAACTCCTCCAACGAAACCGACGACGAAAAGTTTGAGTACACAAACTTCGTAACCATTCCTACTTCTGGCAAAAATCCATTTTCCGGGTCATCTTTATAACTCGTCAATTGATACTCGCCCTGATAATAATATTCGCCATTATACGATTGCTTATTCATCGTAATTGTTTGCTGCGAAAACAAACCTGTAGAGAATAAAACGGTCAACACCGCTAAAGTAAATTTTCTCATAATACAAATTATTAAATAAAAAGTGTACTTTTTACACTTTGCGAAGCAAGATAAAAATTTTTTTTGAAAGTTGTACGAAATTTTTGCTTAACTATACCAAAACCAAACTGATATGTACCAAAAATAGAGAGTAGCATACTACATCTCTACAAACATTATTTACCTTGTATTTTTTATTGTAGAGCCGCGATTAATCGCGGCTCTAAGGATATTTATTTCACAAATTTAATCGTTCCTTCTTGTGCAGTGATGAAATAAACACCTGCTTCCAAAGAATTTACATTAAATGCTTGGAATGCTGTTGCAACAACTTTACCGACAACATTGTAAACTACGATTTCGCCAGCAGAATAAACCATGCCGTCAACCACAGCAAATTTGTCAGCCGAGACTTTTTTTACAGCATCTTGTTCTTCGGGACACGGATGTCCGCCTTCAACTTCCACCTCAAAAGTCGTATAATAGATTCGTATAACATCTGTTGCCGTTCCAGAATAAACTATAAAAAACAAATCCGAAGCCTTTGTCTCGGAAGAAACACTCACATCGTCTTTCACTTTCAGTGTAAGCGTTGTTTTTTCAATTAGATTGCCATCACCAGAAGTAGATAAAATTTCTTCTGTACTTTCCGCAGACATTTCTTTCCACCAATCGTCTTTTTTTGCCTTACTAACCAATAACACCTGAATATCGTTAACTGCTTCGTCTGCATATCCTTCTATCGTCCACTTAACACTGCTTCCGCACAGGGGAACTTCGGTAAGCTTTGCTCCTACTTCAGCTTGGTAATTCTGGGCTATTTCATTATATGCCAACGTAAAAGACGGATCGGATGCCGACCTGCCAGAAATCAATTCTGCTTTTACAGTGAAAGGTGTACCGTCGCCTTCTATTACTTTTGTATTCATTATGCCAATTTCTTTCAGAGCGACTTCTTCGGCATATACTTCCGCCAACTCTATTTCGAAAATATAACCATCAGAAATGAAAGAATTTGTATTCATCTGAATATTTCCATTTGTAGTTTGTATTTGAATAGCGTATGCCTGAGACGTTCTCGGTGTCACACCAGTAAATGTAAAACGAATCGCATCGGTTGCCTCAAATGGCATGGTTCTCGCACCCACGCTTTTCCACACATACAATCCATCTTCATTTTCACCCAAACCTTCAGTTGATTTCGAATACACCTCGGCCGAAGAATAATCCGTCATTGTTTCTGCATTAACGCATAAAGCGAGCAAAACAATGCCCCAAAATAAAAATAATTTTCTCATAATTTTAGAAATTAAAATTATACTTCATTCTTACTTCTCCCCAAATATACAATTTTTTGAGAAAAAAGTGTTTCAATTGGGAAAATTCTGTTTTCTATACGAAATACAAAAGTATATTTCCACACAACGGAAATATAAAAAACCCATTTTGTGGTTCTCAATAAATTACGAACGCATTATCATTTCCAAATCGTTCCAAAATCCCGGGTATGATTTTGCCACGCATTCGGGATTTTCTATTTCAACAGCAGATTCAGCCTTCAACGCGGCAACGGCGCCAGCCATAGCTATACGGTGGTCGTTGTTTGCATGCATTTTCCCACCTTTCACAATTCCCCCATGAACAGTCATGACATCGCCATCTAAATCAATCACAACGCCCAATTTGGCAAACTCAGTCTGAAGAACCAGCGCCCGATTACTTTCCTTGTGTGCCAAACGAGAAACTCCTTGAATTGTACTATCGCCCTCGCAATGTGCAGCCAATGAGACTAACGGCGGAAACAAATCAGGACACTCGGTCGCATCAAAATTAAACGGACGAAGACTAGAACAAGAGGTCCGTATGCCGTCTTCGCAAATTTCCACATTTGCCCCGACACTTTGTAGAACCTCAACTATAGCCTTGTCGGCCTGATGAGATTCCATAGAAATATTTTTTACCAGAACATTGCCGTTAATCGCTCCTGCGACCAACAAAAATGCCGCTCCGCTCCAATCGCCTTCAACGACAAAATCCTGTGCCTTATATGTTTGTCCGGCAGGAATACAATAGGCTTCGTAGCCTTTTGTGCCAACTACCACGCCAAATCTGCGCATCATGTCGACAGTAATATCAATATACGGTTTGCTTTTCAGGTCTTTTACTAAAAGATTCACATCCTTTTTCGCATACGGCGACGCAATGAGCAAACCAGTAAGAATCTGCGAACTCAATGAACCGTCAACTTCGGCAAAACCGCCAAGCATCGGGCCACAAACAGTGACGGGAACAAATCCATTATTTGTCGAAATAGTAACACCCAACTGCCTGAGTGGATGTTCCAACACATCGACTGGACGGGTTTTCAACGAACCTTCACCCTGCAACGTAACAGGTTCGTGCCACAGCGACGCAATAGGCGTAAACATACGTATTCCCAATCCTGCTTCGCCACACGACAAGTTCGTTGTTTTCGGATTCATTCCTCCTGTTATCGTAACATTTTCGCCTTCTACAACGACTTCTGCCCCAAGATTTTCGGCAATTTTAAGCGCTGCATCGCTGTCGTTGCTCGATGAATAGCCGTAAAGATGCGAAGTTCCGTTTGCCAGCATACTTATTGCTATTGCACGTTGCATGACGCTCTTTGACGCTGGAGGAACAATGGTTCCTGAGACGGCCAACGGATATATTATTTGTGTCCCCATATTTTTTCTATTTCGTTTTTCAAAATATCTGTTGATTCATATTTTGTACGTTTCTCCGTACTAAAAACCACATGAGCCGTATTAACGTACATATCTTTCCGTTCCACCAACAACTGACGAAGTTTTTCCTGTGGATTTTCGCATTGCAACAACGGCCGTTTCGATATGTTCACCCGTTTTATGATTGCTTCAGGGGTTGCATAGAGCCACAATACAAGGGCATTTTCCTTTAATAATGTACGATTGGGTTCGTTCACCACAATTCCACCACCACAAGAAAGTATATTTTGCGTGTCGGGAGAGAATGTTTTTTGCAACGTATCGCGTTCTAATTCACGGAAATACGGTTCTCCTTTCTCCGAAAAAATCTGCGTAATCGGCATACCTTCGCGAAGAACAATTTCCTTGTCAACATCCTTAAACTGATAGTTTAATTTTTCCGCCAGCACCTTACCGTGCGAAGTCTTTCCCGCTCCCATAATTCCTATCGTCGCAAGCACATGATTCTTCTGCGACAGTGTTGGCAACCGCAATCCCGACCGCATGACCTCCTTGTCGGGTTCGGAACCTAAAAATAATTTATACGAAGCAACAGCCTGATTCAAAAGCCAATCCTCGGCAGAAACTATCGTGCAGCCTCGTTTTTTTGCCTCGTCAACAAGCAACGAACCTTTGTAATTTGCATCAAAAATAATATGTTCTGGCGTAAGCCACTGAGTGTCAACAGGATTTACATTTTGTTGCAAGGCAGAAAGAATGATTTCGTTTTGCGAAACTAAACGTTCCAAATCGGAAAACTCTCCACACTTACAACCAATAAGTTCTGCCGCTTTACGAGCTTTTTCGCCCGTGCGGTTCACCATCGTCACCTCCGCCCCAACAGAGTACAGGCCATAGGCAGCAGCCTTTCCTGCTCCGCCAGCACCAATAACAAGACATTTTCTGCCTTTCAGCGTAATTCCCGCATCGAAGAAACTCTGCGTAACACCATAAAAATCAGTATTATATCCATGTAGTACGCCATCAACGGAAACAACCGTATTCACACTGCCGAGAATATCCGCCTCGTCGTGAATCACATCAAGATATTCGCCGATTGTTTCTTTAAATGGAGACGTCACATTCATTCCCTTTGTTCCCAACTGACGGAACAAAAACATTGCCTCTTCCGCCGACGCTGCCGCATAATATAAATACGACGCATCAAGCCCGCAGTGCCGAAACATGGTATTGAACATATTCGGACTTTTGCTATGTAAAATCGGATTGCCTGTAACCGCAAAAACCTGTGTTGACATTATTTTATTTTTGCAACGAAGAAACAAAAAAGCTGTGCATTTTACAAATAAAATAGACATTCTTTGTAGAGACGTGCCATGACAGGTTTCTACAGGGTTATTTTTTCCAAAATGCCGGAACAAACAGCAACAAAACTGTAAAGATTTCCAATCTTCCTATCAGCATAAGCACCGACATCAGTATTTTAGACATATCGGGGAACGAACTGAATTCAACCATCATGCCCGACGGACAGAAACCAATTCCCACATTCGAAATTGACAATGCCGACGCCGAAAATGCCGTGTAAAAATCGTGTCCGAAAAACGACAGAACCAAAGTTCCTATCAGGAAAATCAAAATATACATTACTATAAAGGCATACACATTTGAAATGACCTTTCCTTCGACTGGTTTTTTGCTATACCGTAATGTAAGAATTGCATTGGGATGTAAAATTTGTTTTAATGCCAAGTAACTGTTTTTCAACAAAATGGAAATCCTCACTATTTTTATCGACCCCGTCGTGGAACCGGCACAAGCGCCGAAAAATGTCAAAATAAAGAACAACATCATCGAAGCGTTCGGCATGAGCGAGTAGTCGGTAATTGTGAAACCTGTCGTGGTGAGAAATGCAATTACTTGGAACAATACTATTCGAATTTGTTCCTCAATGCTGTCGAACGAGCCGATTTTCCACAGATTGACAAGTAAAATTATGACGGTGGCAAAAACGATTACAAAAATATAATTTCTCAATTCTTCGTCACGGGCGACGGTACGGAATTTCCCTCGTAAACCCATATAAATCAACACAAAGTTCACTCCTGAAATGAACATAAAAAACATCACCACATAGTGCGTATACGGTGACATTTCGGCAACACTTGCATTCTGACTCGAAAATCCACCCGACGAAATACACGAAAGCGTAAGTATGAGCGATTCAAAGAAATTGTTTCCACCTGCCATCAGCAAAACAAGTTCTAAAATCGTACATGCTACATATATTAAATAGAGTCTGCTGGCTGTGTCTTTAATTCGCGGATGCACTTTGTCCTTCGACGGACCCGATGCTTCGGCTGTATACAACTGCATTCCTCCCATGCCCATCATCGGAATTACGGCGACGGTCAAGACGATGATTCCCATACCGCCAATCCACTGCATCAGGCTACGCCACAAAATAATTTGTTTCGGAAGTACTTCAATATCGGCAAAAATCGTCGCTCCCGTCGTAGTAAACCCCGACATTGACTCGAAAAAAGCATCGACAAACGAATTGGTGCTATTCGTCAACATGAACGGCAATGTTCCAATCAACGAAAACACAAGCCACACGCTTCCTACGACAAAATAACCCTCGCGACGGCCGACACTTTTCGATGCCCCATACGAAAGGGCATAAAACAGCAATCCAATAAGCACTGTCGCACCTGCGGAAATGGCAAAACCACTCACATCTTCGCCATACGATACGCCCACTGCAAGACACAGCATCATCAACACTGCCTCTAACAGCACCAACATGCCGATTATTCTCGATATTACTTTGAAATTCATTGTTCGGTATTGTCAGAATCTTTCCGTCCTACTATAAATTCTATAGTAACACACACCAATCCTATTACAAGCAAAGTCGTCACAGTTTTTGAATCCGCGGCATCAATCAGCATAAGGACCAATGCGGCAATTCCAAGTGCCATTCCGACCGAAAGTAAGATTTTTGTTCTCATAATTATTTTTCAAAAAATTTCTTCACCTCGTTCACCGCAGCAGGCAGAGCAAACACAAGGACCTTGTCGCCGTCTGCTATCTGCGTAGAACCAGATGGAATAAATGCGTTTTTACCACGAACCACTCCACCAACAACTGCATCTTTCGGGAAATCACGCATATCCATCAACGATTTTCGAGTTATTTTCATTCCATCGCGTACGATAATTTCCAGAATCTGAGCGTCACTTTGCGTCAGATGACGTGTAGAGGAAATATCGGCGGAGTTGCTCATTGTATACTTGTGGATGCTATTGGCGGCAATGGTTTTCTTGTTTATCAACGTATCAATACCCATATCGGCTGCAAGACCGATGTAATCGACATTTTCAACTTCGGCAATTGTACGTTTCACCCCGACACGCTTAGCCAAATAGCACGAAAGAATATTCGTCTCGGCATTGCTGGTCGTTGCAATGAACACATCGGTGTTACGAATGCCTTCTTCCACAAGCAAGTCCATATTTCGACCATCGCCGTTTATCACAATTGTGTTTTCCAATTGTTCCGACAATTTCTTTGCCTTTACAGGGTCAATTTCAATCAACTTGACATCGAACTGTTTCTGAAGAATTTTTGCCGTCGCACGACCAGTACGGCTTCCGCCAAGAATCATAACCTGAGAGACAGCGATTTCCTTCTTTTCGAATGTTTCGAGCATTTTTTTCGTCCCTTGACGGTTGCTCACCACATAGAGAATATCACCCGGCTGACAGATGTCGTCGCCTTTCGGGATAATAGTAGAAAAGCCACGCTTAATGGCAATCACACGATATTTCTGCAATTCTTCCTGCGTAGGAATAATTTCCTGCATATATTTTCCCACGACCGACGCAGTCTCTTCTACTTTTAGCACAAACAACGACAGCAAGCCGTCGGCGAAGTCGAATGATTCGCGAGTGGCGGCCCGTTCGACAAACATGGCAATTTCCTGAGCAGCAAGTGCCTGAGGATAGATAATGGAATCTATTCCCATTTCTTGGAACAATTTCATGTTTTTCCCTTGCAACAATTCAGGGTCACGGACACGAGCAATCGTGTGAGGTGCACCAAGATGCTTTGCAATCACCGCCGAGGCAACGTTCATTTCAGGGAAATGCGTCACTGCAATATACAAATCGCACGCAGCCACGCCTGCTTCGTTCAAAACAGAAATCGTCAAGGCAGAACCTTGCACAGTCAATATGTCAAGATGGAGCGAAAGTTGTTTAAGATTTTGAGAATCAACGTCTATGACAGTCACCTCGTGATGGTCGTCCGCCAAAATCCGAGCCAAATGCTGCCCGACTTCTCCTGCTCCTGCAATTATAATTTTCATTGTTCAACAAAAAATCGCCCTAATGTAATAAAAAATTCAATGCCACAATAAAACTATACTTTTTGATTAACAGAATTAAAAAAAATTTCTATTTTTGTCAATGTTATCGAACGATAACAACAAGTAATTTTAATCTAATAATTAATTAGTATGAAAAAAACAGTTTTATTCATCGCTGGTTTAGCACTTTGCACATTAGGTTTCGCAAGTGCGCCAAAAACAAACAATCACGGTTTTGCATTAGAATCACAAGCAAAAGCTGTTGTAGTTGAAGAACAAGTAGCAACAGAAGCTGTTGTTGCTGAAGAAGTTGTAGCTCCTGCACAAAAAACAGTTGCAAACAAACCTTCTAAGAAAGTAAAATTCACTAAAGAAGAAAAGAAGGCAGTTAAAAACTTCGTAAAAGAAGTTAAGAAAATGAACGATTCTGAACGTGCAGAATTGATCAACAACTTGCCAGACAATCCTGCTGTTGCTAACGCAACTGAAGCAGACCAAGTAGTATTGGTTCTTCTTTCTATCTTCATTCCACCGCTAGCAGTATTCTTGAACAACGGTCTTGGAACTGAATTCTGGATTGACTTGATTTTGACTATCCTTGGTTGGTTGCCAGGTATGATTTACGCATTACTTCTTGTTTTGGGTGTAATCTAATAAGTCATTCATACAAAAATGAAAGGCGGGCAAATTTGTCCGCCTTTTTTGTTGCCGTTCCTGATAAAATTACTTTACTCGCGTCAGCAAACTATCGACTCCCGATTTATAGAAATCAAACGGATACGCCCCGCTGGAATAGACAAACGCCTCGTCCCAACAAAACAACACATACGGAATAGACTGTATTCTGAAAAGATTCGACAAATTGCGGGCATTGTCAATATTCACCTTGTAAAAGTTCACTTTTCCGGCATACAATTTTGCCAACGAATCAAAATGCGGAGCAATTGCCTTACACGGCCGGCACCAGTCGGCATAGAAATCTACGACACACGGCTTTGAGCCTTTAAAAACCCACTGCGTAGGATTCTCAACAAAGTCGAACACTTGTTGACGAAACTGCTCCTCCGACAAAGCGGAAACCTTTGCAACCGGCGCTGCCGCAACCTTTTGCTCTTGTTGTTTTGCCTCCGTTTTTTGCGAATTGTTACACGAAATCAACGATGCGGCACACATTATAATAATGACAACCTTTTTCATACACCAATTTTTTTGTCAAAAGTACGGAAAAAGAACACATATCGAAGAAAAATTTCCTATCTTTGAAATATTATGAATCGTGTTGCTCTTGACATAGTAGGTTTATCGTACAGTCAATCTCAAAAAGATGCGTATGTCCTCATTCTTGGAGAGATTAACGGGAAGCGTCGTATACCAATAATCATCGGTAGCAGCGAGGCTCAGGCAATTGCAATCGAGATGGAAAATCTAAAAACACCCCGTCCGCTCACCCACGATTTGATTAAATTACTCGGCGACAGACTCAACTTTACAATAACCGAAGTGTTCATATATAAATTCGAAGACGGAGTGTTCTATTCCCGCCTGACAATCCAACAAAACGGCGAATTATACGAAATTGATTCCCGCACATCCGACGCAGCGGCGCTTGCCACACGGTTCCACTGCCCTATCTACACTACCGAAGACATTATTTCGCGGGCAGGAATCACCATCGATATTTCAAGCGACGACGAACCCGAAGAAGAAGAATCGTCAATGACCGAAGAAGAACTCCGCGAAGAGGAAAAACGTCTCGAATTTATTTTCGACAGCAAAGAAGAACTGGAGAAAAAACTCGAAGACGCTATCAATAACGAAGACTACGAACTTGCCTCCATCATTCGCGACGAACTACGAAGCAGAGAATAAAGGAAATTTGGAATTTGTTCCGGGCGAAAAATGTTTCACCTCTACACTATATGTATAATTTTCTCCGTACTTTTGTGCGACAAATTTTGTAGAAATGATTATTTGTAAAACAAGAGACGAAATTTCTGCCGCTGTTGCAGAATTACGTCGTCAAAACAAGACACTGGGCTTCGTTCCGACAATGGGTGCCCTGCACAATGGTCACCTTTCGCTGGTTAAAAAATCAATGAGCGAGAACGACTGCACGGCGGTAAGTATCTTTGTAAATCCGACGCAGTTCAACAACAAACACGACCTACAGACCTATCCGCGGACTGTGGATGCCGACGTGAAACTGCTTGAGGAAACTGGTGCCGACATTGCGTTTGTGCCGTCGGTCGAAACAATGTACCCCGAAGGACTTGACAATGTTACGGAATCGTACGATTTCGGATTTATCGGTCAGGTAATGGAAGGAGCGGCACGGCCGGGACATTTCAACGGCGTGGGGATTGTGGTACATCGCTTATTTGATTTAGTGAAACCCGACAGAGCATATTTCGGAATGAAGGACTTTCAACAGATTGCCATCATCCGCGAAATGGTTCGCCAGTGCAATATCAATATAGAAATTATTCCGTGTCCAATCGTCCGCGAAGATGACGGACTTGCTTTGAGTTCGCGAAATACCCGTCTCAACGAAGAACAACGCCGTCAGGCTGTACAAATTTCACAGACATTATTTAAGGCTGTTGACTTAGTTGACGAAAAATCGGTTGACGAAGTGAAAGAATTTGTCATTTCTACGGTCAATTCCGTGCCACTGCTCGATGTGGAATATTTCGAAATTGTTGACGGGTATTCTCTTCAGACAATTTCTTCGTGGAACGAGGCAGAATGGGTTGTCGGCTGCATTACGGTAAACGTCGGCGACGTACGTTTAATTGATAATATCACCTTAAAAAAGTAAGGCCATGATGATAGAAATAATGAAATCGAAAATTCATCGTGTAACGGTGACCGAAGCAGATTTAGACTACGTGGGAAGTATCACCGTGGATGAAAGTTTGATGGAGGCTGCAAATTTAATTCCGAACGAAAAAGTTCAGGTACTTAACCGTACGACAGGCGAACGAATCGAAACCTATGTCATTAAGGGTGAACGCGATAGCGGCGTGATTTGTCTGAACGGTCCTGCGGCACATAAATTTAAAGTGGGCGATATTGTCATCATTATCTCGTACGCAATGATGGATTTTGAAGAAGCAAAATCATTCACGCCTACGGTAATTTTTCCCGATACGGCTACAAATAAACTGATATAGAATGAACAACCGCCTTGCCAAAGCTCTTTCGTACATAGCTTTTGCAGTCATAGGGATTGGCTTGCTTGTCTTTGTATTCAAAGACGTTGACTTGGCGGCAATGTGGAACGACATTATTCATGCCGATTTCCGCTGGATTGGTCTTGCACTCGCATTTTCCATAATAGCATACGTGTTCCGTGCCGCCCGCTGGAATCTGCTGATTGAAGCAACTTGCGACCATACGCCGAAACTTTTCAATACATTTTGGGCAGAAATGTTTGGTTACTTTGCCAATATGGCTTTGCCACGCATAGGCGAAATCACCCGTTGCGGAGCACTCGCCCGAATGGAAAAACTTCCGTTCGACAGGCTGATTGGAACCGTCATCGTGGAACGCGTCATCGACGTGGCAACCATGCTTCTTCTGGCTTTTCTTACATTTTGCATAAAAATAGACTTTTTCGGAGCATTCATTTTCGACAAAGTTATTGCTCCCACAGTAGAACGCTTCGCCTCAGTCACCTTATGGGTAATTCTTGCATTATTATTTATTGCGACCGTGGCGTTGTTCGTCATTTTGTACAAGACACGACAGAAAAATGCAATTTCTCAAAAAGCAACCTCGTTTATAAACGGTCTTATCGATGGTCTGAAATCGGTTTATAAACTTGAAAAACGTGGCATGTTCCTACTGTACACCGTCTTGTTGTGGATTTGCTATTGGGCAATGACGTGGGCAGTCTGTTTCGCCATTCCACAGACATCGGGACTCGGAGCAATCGACGGACTATTCTTACTGATTGTTGGCAGCATCGGCATGGCAGTACCTGTTCAAGGCGGAATTGGTGCATTTCACTACATTGTGGCATTGGCATTGACAATATACGGGTTCAACTTCGACACGACAGGATTGCTGTATGCAACAATCAGCCACGAATCGCAAATGATTGTGGAAATTGTTTTGGGTGTGGCATCGCTGTTTTTCGTCTTTCGTAAACCAAAATCATAATCCTGTAGAGACGCGATTTATAATAAAATGTATTTAAGATGACGTATTTAGAATCAATAACCCGAAAAATCGTAACGCTTGACGAAGCCAAGCAAATTGTTGCAGAATGGAAAACGGCAGGCGAAAAAATCGTGTTTACAAACGGTTGCTTCGACATTATTCACAAAGGACATGTTTCGTATTTGGCAAAAGCACGCGATTTGGGCACAAAATTGATTCTCGGGCTGAATACGGACGAATCCGTCAAACGCCTAAAAGGCGCAAATCGACCCGTAAAGGAATTAGAATCACGTGCACTGACGGTTGCCTCGTTCGAATACATTGACTTGGTAATTCCGTTTTCGGAAGACACCCCGCAAAAAGTCATTTCCACCCTATTGCCCGATGTATTGGTAAAAGGCGGCGACTACAAAATTGACGACATCGTTGGTGCAAAAGAAGTTACCGCAAACGGAGGCACCGTGCAAACTATTGATTTTGTCGACGGATTTTCCACGACAAATTATTTCAAAAAGTTAAAAGATTCCACTATCTAAAATCAGCTCTTTTTACGAAGAAATCTGTTCAAATTTGCCGGGCTATCCATCCCATCTCGTTTTAATTCCATCGATACTTTTTTCAAAAAGCATCCAAAACAACAATTATTTTTTTCTCGTAAGAAATTTTCTTTTTCTGAGATAAATTTTTGGCAACATTAAGACCTAAAATTTTTTCTCTCGAAAGAGAAAAATTTTTCTCTCCCTATTTTTTAAATTTTCCCTCTCTATCAAATTTTTTTTCCCTCCTTATTTCTTAAAAAAAAGCACCGATACTTTTTTTCAAAAGCATGGAAACCAACAACTATTTTTTTGAAACTCTTGACTTGTATTATATTTCAATACAAAAAGTTATTGTACGGATAACGGATTGCATGCATTTCCTTCACCTTGTCGTACAACATTTTACGAAATTCCTCGATATTGTCTTTGTTTTTTGCCGAAATAAAAATGCAAGGTTCCTTACGGGCAAAGTACATATTCTTAAAATCGTCTAACGAGTAGTTTTCATTGGTCTTCGGGCTCAAATCGTCTTCGTCTTTTTCGGTATAACTGAACGAATCAATTTTATTGAAAACAAGAATGACCGGCTTATCCCCCGCACCAATGTCGGCAATTGTTTGACTGACAACTTGAATTTGTTCCTGAAAATTCTTATGCGAAACGTCCACCACATGAAGTAGCAAATCAGCCTCGCGAACCTCATCGAGCGTCGATTTGAACGACTCCACCAGCGTTGTCGGCAATTTTCTGATAAACCCTACCGTATCCGACAACAAAAACGGCAGGTTGTCTATCACGACCTTGCGGACTGTCGTATCGAGCGTGGCGAACAGCTTGTTTTCGGCAAGGACTTCCGACTTACTTACCAAGTTCATTATAGTTGACTTGCCCACATTGGTATATCCGACTAACGCGACACGAATAAGACTTTGGCGGTTTTTCCGCTGCGTCACCATCTGTCTGTCGATTTTGGCAAGTTCGTCTTTCAAGAAAGCAATTCTCGACTGAATGATTCTTCGGTCGACTTCAATCTGCGACTCACCCATACCACGCGACGTGGTTCCGCCGCCGTGCTGTCTGTCCAAGTGCGTCCACATTCGAGAAAGACGAGGCAACATATATTGCAGACGAGCCATTTCAACCTGCGTTTTTGCGTACGCCGTCTGTGCTCGTTGTGCAAAAATATCGAGTATCAGTTTCGTCCTGTCAACAATGGGACGATTCAATTCTTTTTCGAGATTTCTCAGTTGAGTCGGGGCAAGTTCGTCGTCAAAAATGACCATATCGGTTTCATTTTCATCAAGATATTGACGGATTTCTGCAATCTTGCCCGCACCGATGAACGTCTTTGACAAAACTTGCGGCAACTTTTGCGAAAAAGAAGTCTTGACGACGATACCCGCCGTCTCGGCCAAAAAAGCCAGTTCATCAAGATATTCCTTAACCTGAAGTTCTGTCTGATTCGGCAAAACCACCCCGACGATTATGGCTGTCTCGGGTTCTATTTCTGTAGAAAAAGGTTTTACCATATAACTATTTTATGCTTACTTGACGTTGAATAGGCTGTTCAAGCGAAATGAAAGTCTCGGTGCTCGCCACGCCCGGAATTTCTTGTATCTGACGGCTCAAAATCTCCATCAAATGACTATTGTCGCGAGCGTATATCTTCATCAAAAGACCTAAATTTCCCGTTGTATAATGACATTCAACAATTTCGGGAATCTTCTTCAACTGTTCCAACACACTTTGATACAAGCCACCTTTTTCGAAATGCACGCCGACATACGCACAAGTCGTATATCCCAAAGCAATTTCGTTCATCAGATAACATGAACCTTTGAACATGCCTGCCGCTTCTAACTTGCTCACACGCTGATGGATAGCTGCTCCCGAAACTCCACATTTCCGGGCAACTTCCAAAAAAGGTGTACGGGCGTCAGCCGACAAGAGATTTAAAATTTTCTTATCAATTTCGTCAATTTGCACTGCCATTTTCAATACATTTTAAGTAAATACAAAGATATAAAATTATTGATTCAAAAAACACATTTTTATCGGGCTCACGTTGTTTACAAATATTTGATAAAAGAAACACGAAATACGGCAAAAGAAATACGCTATTTATTACCTTTGTCAAGAATTAAAATGTAAGGAATTTTGCCAAACGGTACAAATATCGGAAACGCGCAATCACATGGTAATGTGAATGATACGACCAACACTTTTGGTACTATTTCGTTGTTGCATGCTGTTGACACCACCACGCCTGTGGAATTTCCAATGAAAAAAGGATTCCACACGTTGGAAATTGTGCCGGAAGACTTTATGGAGCCCAAGATTGACACAACCGCAACTCTGACAGACACAACTGCCATAGTAGAAATTCCCGCCACCGACACCGAAACAGTTCAAAAAATTGAAACTGTCGTTGCCGAAGAAACTGCTCAAGTCGACACAGTTGTTGCAGAAACACCTGCTGCTGAAGAGCAAAAACCGTTTACAGAATTCGACGAGAAAGTATTCCGCATCAATTACACTAAAATCGGCGACATTGACAACGGCTGGATGTTTTGGGGATTACTGCTCTGCTTTGTAACATACTGCATGACGAAAATCATATTCCCAAAACGAATGGAATCGGTGTTCTCGCATGCACTTCAATATAATTTTGCCGAAAAAGAATTTCACAAATCAAACGAAAACTCACAGATTGTGACATTCGTCATGAACTTCCTCTTCGCTTTCTGCATGGGGTTGTTCGCATTCTTCGCATTAAAAATAAACTACAACTGGGAATTTTCAACCATAAAAGAAATTCTTTTCACGCTGAGTTTCACCTTATTCTTCCTGCTGCTTTACTTCTTCAAAAAGCAATTCTACCGCATTGTGGCAATCATTTTCGACAGAGAACCGTATGCCCAAGAATGTTCATTCAACATTTATCTGATAAACCGCGTACTCGGAATCTGCTTGTTCCCTATCAACATTGCGCTGGCGTTCGTAAAACCAACGGTTATTTCATCCGAGACGTTACTAATTATCGGCTACGTCATAATCGGATTCTTCTATATTTTTAGAATATTCCGAGAATTTCAAATTAGCAAGAAAAACAGAGTGTCGTTATTTTACATTTTTTTGTACTTTTGCACGCTCGAAATTTTACCGATACTGTTATTGATAAAAGTGCTTACGAGCATTGTATTTGTTGAATTTAGTAGTCTATGAAGATAAAGAAAATATTAGTTTCGCAACCGAAACCCGACACAGAAAACTCTCCGTATCTGGAATTTGCGAAAAAATACAACATTCAGTTGATTTTCCGCCCATTCATTCACGTTGAAAGTATTTCGGCAAAGGAATTCAGAGAACAAAAAATTTCCATTCTCGACCATTCGGCAATTTTATTTACCAGCCGTACGGCAATAGACCATTTCTTTGCATTGTGCAAGGAACTCCGCGTAGTAATGCCCGACACAATGAAATATCTTTGTATTTCGGAAGCTACGGCTGTTTATCTTCAGAAATACGTACAATACCGCAAGCGGAAAATTATTTTCGCTGACGGAAAATTCGACTCGCTCATCGAGATTTCTAAAAAATACATCAACGAAAAGATTTTAGTTCCTCTTTCGGATGTCCACAAAAAGGAAATTCCCGAAAAACTTACGGCAGCAAAGTTCAACTGGACAAAAGCAATATTTTATAAAACCGTCAGCAGCAACCTTTCGGACGTAAACATCAAGGATTACGACATTATCGTATTCTTCAGTCCATCGGGAATAGCCTCGCTCAAAAAGAATTTCCCTGACTTTGTACAGGGCGAGACATACATCGGTGCATTCGGTCCTGCTACAGGGAAGGCTGTGACAGATGCCGGACTACGTCTCGACATTCCTGCACCAACGGTGAAATGTACATCAATGACTGCGGCACTCGAGGATTTTGTCAAAAAATTAAAATAATCGTGGGATTTCTTCACGAACATAAAATTTCGCGTAAGAACGATTTTGACGCACTTTTACAAGGGGGGAAAACAACAGTATGTTTCCCCCTTAAGTTTATTTACACCATAAAAAACGACGCGACTCCGTCCTTTCAAGTTGCAGTGGGCGTGGCAAAAAAACGGTTTCACAACGCAGTCGACCGCAACTTGCTCAAACGAAGAATCCGCGAAGGTGTCAGACACATTTATCCACAAAAGGATTTTTCGTCATTCGCAATACAAATTTTAATAGTTTATTGCGACAAGTCCATTGCACCGCAAAATCTTATTGAAAAACAGATTGATGCAGGATTTCAAAAAATACTAAGCAATGCGAAATCTCTTTAAGTCAATATTCATTCTACCCATACGGCTTTACCAAGTGTGCATTTCGCCATTTCTGCCAAACGCATGCCGATACACGCCGACGTGCTCGCAATACGGCATTGAGGCTATTCAGAAATACGGCATTTTCAAAGGCGGCTGGCTATTACTGAAACGACTGCTCCGCTGCCATCCATGGGGCGGACACGGATACGACCCTGTTCCTTAGTCTTTGTAGGCATTGAATTATAACTTTCCTATTTTCCGAGAGTGTACCCTTCCCCAAAATCGGACAATGTCTAACGAGACAAAAAACGATAAATTTGTAAAAACAGGAACGGTAAGAAGAAAAAGATTCCCAAAGAGACGGAGATGGTTAAGGCCGTCAAGGAGATTGTCCCTAATTATTCAAAAACCATCTTAAGAATTTCGAGAGATTTTACCGTTTCGGTCTTACAGATATGCACATCGTAATACAACAGAAGCAGCGACAGCAACGTCTGCCGTTCTTGTTGCGTTAAACTGACTTTTTCAGTCAAATCATTGACATTCAATACTTTTCGGAACAAAGAACTTTGTTCTATTGTTAGCAATCCATCTTCGGAATCAAGAGGGACGAATTGAGAACGAAGTATCGAAAAGACCTGATTTTCAGAGTTATAATTATCTAATGGAAAAACACCGAGGTATCGAGTCAGATTCAGCAGATACAATATATGTAAGTTCACATAATCATTCTCGGAAAATTCCAACGCATGAACAAATGATTTTATGAAATCGAAAATCTCCGAAGAATGTTCCTCCTCACGAAAAACCTTGTCGGTAATTTCTCCAACAAACAAGGCAACCGTAGATTTTACCACGCTGGAAACAATTGATGTGGGAACCATGACGAACGAAACATCTTTAATTCTATGTATTTGGGCAGGATCTTTCTGTCGATATGCGGTAATATGCACAATGGACATAGGTTGGAACATCGCCATTTTTGAATGGTTTTTACGCACGCCGTTCATCAAATATGAACCTTTGCCGTATTGCTCCGTGTAAATATGTGCAATTACACTTGTTTCGGAGTACTTTATCGTACGAAGAATTATGGCGTCGGTTTCTACCAGCATAACATACCATTAAAGTCCCGATTCGGCACGTTTCTTTTTACGTTTCAACTTTTCCGGAACGTATTCGGAAAATTTCTGACGTGGGCTATGCAAATCTATATCAGAGCTATAGCGAAGTTTCCCTTGTTTAAATTTATATCCGTCGATTGAGAAATCGGGACCATAAAATTCATAAATGCCTTCGTAGCGAGGGTCTGAGGCGGCAATATGGTCAAGAACGATCATTTTTTTCTTTTTCTCATATCGTAGCATCATAGTTTGCTTTGCCGAATATTCATAAACAACACGTTTTTTGAATCCTTTGCCCTTCAGTTCAATTATTTGATAACCAAACGTCGGCCTGTCTTTTTTGTCAAATCGGAAAGTTTCAATAACCTTTTTCTGTGTATAAATAGTATTCGGCCGCCATCCTAACAGAATGTATGTCGACACACCGTCGTACTTTTCCTGACGAATTTCGTAATACGTCGCCCCATACCAATATTTGTCCGTGCAATTCGCCATCATAGGGTCTTTCATCGACGACGCACAATCTACAAGTTTATAGACTTTTACCTTATTTGTCGATTTATCGTATCGTTGCAAAAGTCCGAACGTCTCGTACGTACCGTCGACATGAACCATGAACCATGTAAAAATCTTGAATGTTTCGTCGGGAGCGGTGACTTTCCCCATTTTCAAATCGTTAAACGAATAATGGAACGACTCTGGGATTTTCAACACAGAATCAAGCATCTGCATGAAGATTTTATTGTTTTCAACATTATCTTCCTCGCTGGCGAAACGCGAAATTTTTGAATAAAGTGCAATGAGATTGTACTCGGCCATACTAAAATCCTTGGATTGCGAAAAACAATTCAACGATGCGACAATCACCAAGAAAGACAACAAAAATCTTCTCATCAATCAACAATCATTTTAAATGTCGTTGTTTCATCATTTTGCTGAACGACAACTACATACACACCCATCGGTAGATGCTTCAACACAAATTCTCCTGTTTGTTCGTCAGCGTCAAGGACAATTTGTTCCACGACAGTTCCAACCAATGACGACACGGTTATGGCAACACGAGCACCAGTCCGAGGATATATAACCTTATATTCTCCGTGATTATTGCACAGTCTGACAAGATTTTTCTCCACAGAAGCAATAGCTACTGTCGTATCTTCCGTTATTATAGTCGGCGTATATTTCTGTTTTAGTTTCGATGCGAGCGAGTACAATTCTTCGGGTGTATCGGCAGCAATCAACGCCATTCGGACTATTGCGGAATCCTGAGGGAAAATTGTGTCAACCAACGAATAGTGGAACATTGCCACCTCCGCACCTGTCGCTGAATTTGCCGCAACAGACTTCTGAGAGTTATTCAAAATATACCACAACTCATTTTTATTGAACCCATCGGGATAGTATATCACATCGGAATTGACATCGAAGGCATAGACATTCGACACAAGAGAATCCAAAGGTATTATTCCTACATAATATGCTCCAGGGAGCACGCTTGCCGCAACAGACAACCGGAGACTGTCGACATACCATATTTTGTTGTACGAAGACAAATCCATATCCCAGTCGATGAATGTTCCAAAACGAAGATTTGTCACCGTGTCATCGCGCTGATTTTCTATACGAAACTCGTACATCAAAGCATCGTCGTCGTTCCAACCATACAAGTATTCCCGTATCAACAAATCATTTGCCGAAAAGGCAGACGTTATCATCAAATCGCACGAATCAACATCGACAATATCCATTACCTGCGAAGTTGTAAAATTCGCATTCCAATAATTTCTTGAAAAAATGGCAGATTGGCTTTCCGCCATAACAATGCCTGCCTGATAAATACAATTTCCGTAATTCTTATATTGAAATCCATTCTGAGCACCGTCAATCTCGTACACTGCAATACTTCCGTCCTGCGTCGCCGTTGATTTGATATTTCCCAACTCAAAATCAAAATAATTCGTATTCAACTCAAGATTAACATACTCATACGAAGAATAGTCGTCATCGGCTGAATAAGAGAATTTTAAATACGTCTTGTACTTAGCTGGCAAATCTTCAGTAGCTTTGAACGAAAATGTAATTGTTTTTTCGTCATTCTTTCTGAACGAAGCCACAAATTCATCATTTTTAACAGGTTGCAGTAAACTTGATTCCACTGAGACAACCAATTCAACATTCGACGCATTTGCAAGATAATTCACAAACGTCACCGTAATTTCAATCTCATCATCAGCAGAAATATGCGGTTTGTCAGAAACGACCTTTTGTGTCATTTCTTTTATTCTAATTCCTGGAACAGACGTATTTGTAAGTGCTTTATACGCATTTACCCTACCTATTCCCAACCTATTGACGTACATTTCTTCAGGATTCAAGGCATAAATGTCATCGGAAGTCATTCGTAATTGTTCGCTTACCTGTAAGGCCGTCATTTCGGGGAATTTACTTCTAACAAGAGCCGCCACTCCCGAAACTATCGGAGCAGAAAACGACGTGCCGCCGCCCGACATAGACAAAACCTTGTCGTTGTTCGTCAACGAATGATAGCCTTTTGCCGGGGCACAAATGTCGATGAAACGATTGTAATTCGTACCCGATGTCGCCGAATTATACCATACATAGTCGCCCGAAACTGTTCCGCCTACGCTCAACACTTCGGGGAAAGACGCAGGATACAACTCCTCGGTATTTGCAGAATTTCCTGCGGCAGCCACTATCAATGCATCGCAATTGAATGTCGCATATTTTACAATGTCATATTCATAGGAGCTAAACGCGTTCATTCCCCAAGAACAATTTATCACCTTACAATCGTGATTGGCTGCATACACAATGCCATCGTAACCCGCCGTAACACTCGAAGCGCCATCGGGACAAATCTTTATAGGAAGAAACTTGGTATTGTAACCTACTCCGGCAGTACCTATACCGTTACCCACCTCGGCATTCGAAATGCCCGCCACATGCGTTCCGTGTTCCAGCGAACTATTCGACGGATTGTTATCGTTTCCTGCCACATCCCAGCCACGATAATTGTCAACAAAACCGTCGCCGTCGTCATCTACGCCGTTAATCGGATCTTCGGTATTATACGCAATCCTGTTTATCAAATCGGAATGAATTATGTCTATTCCTGCATCGACCACCGCCACAACTACCGAAGGGTCGCCTTGTTCAACATCCCACGCATCGAGCACTTTACAGGTATTCAGATGCCAAAGATTTCCATTTGTATATTCTGGGTCGTCGGGAGTGTATAGCAATTCACCGACATACGAAGGCTCGGCGTATTCAATGCAGGGCATGCCATTCAATTTTGCAAGGACGTATTCCATTGGCACGTCGGCAGTGTAACGAAATTCGTAAATCTGACGAATATCCACGCATTGAGCACAGTTTTCGGGCATTTTAGCGACAGGATATTTCTGTCGTTCCTCAGCTCCGATGGCATTCAAAAACGTTGCAACCTGCATTCTCGAATTGTCCACACTTGACTGCGAAGCACGTTTCAGCAACGAAGGTCTATATTTAAAAATGACCTTGTTTGCCTCAATTTTATGTCCTTTATATTCCACAATTTCTTGCGAAAACAACGACAGCGACAAGCCCAATGCAAACAATATCAATACTAATTTTTTCATATATATTGTTTTATTTTTTTAGTCAACGGCGAAGCAAAAATCAAGTCGTTCAATTCCTTATTGTCAGTACTCCAGATTTCCTCTTTCGAGCCTTCCCACCATTTCTGTCCTTGATAGATAAAAATAATTTTATCGGCAATTTCCATCACCGAGTTCATGTCGTGCGTGTTGACAATAGCCGTGATGTTGTACTCTTTTACAATTCCGTGAAGTAATTCATCAATCACAATAGACGTAATCGGGTCCAAGCCGGAATTTGGTTCGTCGCACAACAAATATTTGGGTTTCAGCGCAATAGCACGGGCAATTGCCACACGTTTCTGCATACCACCGCTAATTTCGGCAGGAAACAATTTATTTTTATTGATGACCTCGACACGTTTTAAGCAGAAATTCGCCCGTTCGCGACATTCTTCCTCGCTCATGTCGGAAAACATACGAAGTGGGAACATCACATTGTCTTCCAATGTCTCGGAATCGAACAACGCGCCGCTTTGGAACACCATGCCGATTTCCTTGCGGATTTCCTTGCGCTGCTTGTCCTTCATGTCGGTATAATTTCTACCGTGAAACAAAATTTTACCTTCGTCCACTTCGTGCAAACCGACTATCGACTTCATCAGCACAGTTTTACCAGAACCACTTCTCCCTATGATGCAATTCACTTTCCCTTCCTCGAAAACTGTCGACACGTTTTTGAGAATTTGAGTACCGTTAAACGATTTTGAGACATTTTGAACTTCTATCATATCTTATAAAATTGTGGTAAGGACAAGGTCAAACAACAACACGACCACACTACTGACAACCACCGCCGTCGTACTTGCATGTCCGACTTGCAGCGAGCCACCCTTGACATAGTAGCCGTAATAACTTGAAATTGACGTTATTAGAATCCCAAACAGGAACATTTTAATATTCGTAAAAACTACATAAAACGGCTGAAACAAGAATGTCAGACCAAGTACGAACTGTCCGCTCGGAACAAGTCCCGTCACATCGCCAATTATCCAACCGCCGGCAATACCGGTAATGATACTCAAACAACAGAGAACAGGGAAACATACCGCACCGGCGAGAACCTTTGGCAAAATCAAGTAATTGGCAGAATTTACGCCCATAATATCAAGAGCGTCAATTTGTTGTGTAATTCGCATCGTGCCAATTTCCGAAGCAATGTTTGAACCGACTTTTCCCGCCAGAATCAACGCAATCACCAACGATGAAAATTCCAAAATCACAACGTCGCGGGTACCCAATCCAACCAAATATTGAGGCAAAATCGGGTTCTCCATGTTGATTGCAAACTGCATTGCCATGACCCCACCCATAAAAAACGAAATCAACGCAACAATGCCGACCGACTCGTAACCGACGGCAACAATCTCCTTGCCAATGT